>Ga0268261_10003413_pt1 | contig 11693 bp, 7 predicted proteins | sample TergutNc150P1_FD_190353 | JGI IMG/M metagenome (GOLD analysis project Ga0268261, IMG submission 190353) | Nasutitermes corniger P1 segment gut microbial community from laboratory colony in Florida, USA - Nc150 P1 (SPAdes) (version 2) | ecosystem: Host-associated > Arthropoda: Insects > Digestive... | reverse complement strand
ATCTAGAAACATCAAGAATGGGTGCTCCATATATCTATGACATTAGTCGCCTAAAGGTTAATAATTTAACCCTTATCCTGCTAACGTGGAGAAAATGGTGAGCTCCTAATAATGCCAGCAAATAGCGGATGGGATTTAATTCGGGTTTTAAAGGGTTAATACGTCACTTTCAAATGTATTTGCACTGCGGACCTGTAACGAAATACTACAGACGAATATTTTATTTTAGAGCAGGCTGCAATCCTCTTGGGAAGTTAGGCAGGCAGTCTATTAAGTAGGCTAACAACAACGGAGGGATACTTCACAACAGAAAAAGCAGTCACCGTCTAGCAGGCTAAATGTGGCCATAACATAAAAAAACACATTTTTACAGCCCTGCAAACCTCAAATAACACACAAAATTGATTGTGTCTCACGTCTGTCCCTCACCTCGAATGCAAATTTATTCGTTATTAAATGGGACCATCTTATTTCTTACTTATTGATGGTAAATTCAACCGCGTTGCCACTAGACAATGTATAAATGGCAAGTTTTAACCTTTTGGTACCGGAGTTTTACATTTAAATTTTATCACACTCTGTATGTAAAATGTGAATAATACATGAACCAAAAAAGGTAGCATTATGAAATAAACGGCATTTTGAAGAGAAAAACGGAGAGTGTGCAGCATGTTTAAAATACTCAGCACTTATATTTGTTAAAAAAAATATATAAAATGCAACATCTGGAAGGTAGCGGTACGCCCGTCCTATATATTGGACGCACGGTTCTTAAAGGTTAAATAAGAAACCTCGTGAAAGAAGGCGGCCGTCCTGCACTAGTTGCTTGCATGGATGTAGAACAGTGGAGAGGAGATCTGTGTTGGGATAGAAAATAATCGGCCGGAATTCGAGCCGGGTACTTATTGAATACAACTCTGAAGGCCTACAGCTTGAGCCAAATTATTCAGCTGCAAGTTGTTATATGTAGCACTATAAGCTCTTCAGTTTATTATAGGAAACATGATACGTTCTGTATTTTACTACACGTAGCGTTCAATGCTCTGCAGCATGAGACATTCTGTACTTTATCCAACGTAGCATTATATCCTCTGCAGTTTAATGTATATAGCATGATATGTTCCGTAGCTTACTACATGCAGCATGACATGCTCTGCTGATTTTTGTATGTAGTATGATAGATTCTGCTCCTTTTATACGCAGATTACACGTTCTGCAGTTTATTACAGGCAGCATGACATGTTCTGCCATCTCGACACAGGTTTTTCTTGGTTTCCCTGGGTCCAAGAGCGAATGCTGAGATGGTTCCTGCCTTTCCAAGTTGCCTCTACATGCTTCTCATGTAGTCCTCCCGACTTAAATTCAGTAGTTACCAATTGTCTTTTATCATACTATGTAAAATGACCACTGCCACCGGGCGACAACCCAACTGCAGTTATTGATATTTTGTTGACCGTGCATCTCAGTATAATTTATTTTTCTTTATTTCCAACTTGATACACTGTTTCTCCCGTCTACGTACAATATCTGTTGTCCTCTTTCCTCTACATGTTTCAGGCCTCACAGGCCCATCATCAGGAGGTCTAAATTGTACACGCAGCCTGTGGTACTCTCCCCCGGAAAACGGGATCGTCTATCGTCATTATATTAAAATACCGACTAGAGTGTCGCCTTTCCTATAGATTATTGGGGATTTTTTGTATGTTCCTATGTATTGAAACGTGTAGAGGTTACATTTGTGCTTATTTGTACAAAGGTTATTATGACTATTTTTTACTTGGCACACTATTTCTAAAGAGAATGCAATAGGTTAATTTGTTTCCTTGCTTACCTCTGCAGATGTCTTTGTCGTGCGGCCGTTGAGAAAGAACTGCCGTTTGTACGGGTTTTGTTAGCGAGTGTCGGGTGTGACGTGTGCCTGATCATGTCTACGTTCAGGTTTTGGATTGGCTAGTTGCTTATTGATTAGGTGCCTGGCTGTATACGGTGTACTGTCTTATGTAATTGTGTGGGAGAACCGGTTGTGGTTGCTGTTTTTTGGTCGGTGTCAAGTGGGATGTGACGAGAGATGTTCCTGTCGTAGGAGTTCAAATAGCGGGTTGTATTCATTTGGAATTTGTTCTGGGATTAGTTCGTTGTTTCTGTGTAGTGTTTGTATGTACATTTGTTCGGTGGGGAGTAATAGTGATTGTCTGTTGACCCCTTTGAGAAGTGTCATGGTATCGGTTATGTTCCCGTATTCATGTCTATTGTTGAGAATGTGTAGCGCGTATGAAGATCGTGGATCATTGTTCTTTATGTATCTCGTGTACTCCTGGTGTCTTGTCTTTAGGCTTCGATTTGTCTGCCCTACATATGCCTTATGGCATGATTTACATATGATCTTATATATGCCACTTCTGTCGTGGTCAGGTGTAGGGGCTTGTTGCCTTTGCCCTGTAAGTTGTCGTAGTGTTGATGTTGTTTTGAACGCTATGCGTAAGTTGGTGTTTTTGAATATGTTCGTGACAGCTCTTATTTTGGGACTGTAATACGTAAATGTGGTCCATTTTTTGTTCTCATTCTGTTCTGTTCTCTGGTTTTCTCTTTTCGTGGTTTGGTGATATAGTTTTTGGAGTAGTTTTATTGGCACATTGTTGCTTTCACCTATTGCTTGTATTATCTCCCACTCTTTTTTGCTTTTTGATTGGGTCTAACGGTAATTTGTGCATTCTTTCTATGTGGTATCTGTAGGCCGCCATTTTGTGTTCTAGAGGATGGTTTGACATAAAGTTTATGGTTGTGTTCGTGGTCGTTGGCTTTCTGTAGATATCTATCGTTAATTTATTGTGTGCTCTTGTTATTGATAAGTCGAGAAAATCTATGGAGTTTTTTTTCTTCATATGAGGTGTTGAGTTTTATGTTCTTGTGTATATTTTCTGCGTATAAGTTGATGTCTTGTGGGCTGATTTTTGTTTCATCGTAGATGATAAGAATGTCATCTACGTACCTTGCATAATAGGCTATCTTTTTGGTGTCTAAGAGTTGTTTTATATGCGTGTCTTCCTATTGTTGCAAGAATATTTCGGCTATTATACCGGATATTGGCGATTCCATGGCAATGCCTTGGTTTGGCTGATAGATATTTTGTTGGAATGAAAAGTAGTTCTGATTTAGTACAACTGCAGTTAATAAATATTATTATTATCATTATTATTAAAATAAGTAGCATTACATGCTATGATGTTTATTATAGGCAGCATTATATATTCTGTAGTTTATTATACGTGGAATTATGTTATGCAGTTTATTATAGGCAGCATGATGTATTCTGCAATTTATTGTCTGTTCCATGATATGTTATTTTATGTGCGACTGTAATGCGTGAACATGGATTTACATTAGGTGCATATAACCAATGTTTAACTGTCAACAATCAAACTTTACACTCAAAGCAGTCAGCCTTCAAAATAAATGTTATATGTATTTTCAAAGTTCTTTTTCGTAAAGCACGACTCCGTCCCTTGTACCTAACAAACATTCGTCGAAGGAAGCAATCATGCCACACGGCAGAACCATTCCTTCTGCCGATTCAATCACGCGCACTTCTCCAGGCCAATTCAAGCCACTTGAGCCCAGCTGAATTAAAACGTGTCGTAACGTCCTCTCCCTGCCAAGAGTGGGTTTTCGCTTCGTTTTCCAGCGCATATCTATGCCAGAAATTCCAGTACGTACGTTTTCTCATTTATATAAGTTGCATGCAGAGGCAGGATACTTGTAAAATCTTTCCTCTAATAACTTTACCTTAACTGTGTAACAAAATATTTCTGTCGTTGATTTCTTTTGCAATTCTGTTCTAAGTCTCCGGCATAAGGAAACAGAAATGTAACCATTACTTGTGTTTAATAGTGTCCTGTGAAATATATTCACAAATTCTTGAACTTAAGTTGAAGAATATAGCTATCGGATTACAATAGCTTCGACGGATGTTTATTCACTGAACATGGACCTTGTGGAAGATTCTGAGGTGCTGACATGTGACATCGTATTGATAATGTATCTCATTATACTAATATACATGTGAAACGATGGACATAAGAAATTTATAACAAAAGAAATATTTAAGTGTCATGTGTTAGGTATAAAAAAATTCATGTAATAAACGGGAATAGGCTACTTGCAAGAAACCCACAAATATTAGTGCAGAAAAGTTGCTGTCTATGTAAATGTATCCCCGTAATTCAATTTCAGCAGGGCGACAACTTCCAAACGTAATGAGTCGTGAAGGATGATTCTGAGGTATAATTATTAAATAAATATGCGAGTTTTCTTACAAAGTGTGCCACAAGTGTTCTAACATAATCTTGTATTTTATCTCAAAACTGTCCCCATAAATCATAGCAAACAAACACTGACGTATTCGCGTACCAAATAACATTTTGTTCAGGCCACTATGCTCCGGCAATACTAAATTGTCCCTAAACTGAACTAAACTACACTAAACTACATTAGGCAATATGTATTATGTGTGAAAGCATAAAGCAAGCTGCTAATGCATTTATATTTTTTATGGACACAACACTAATCCTCCCTCCCGCTCACTGGCTTGGTGAGGAGGTTTATGGGGCACTAACAAAACGAAACAATAAATGCGTGGCAACTAAGCACGAGGCAGGCAGTATGTGTGGTGAGGAATAAAGAGACAAGCCCACCGTTTTGACGTACGACACGGTCTCGCTTGTCGCTTCAGTAAACGCCCGTCTTAACCGGGCCCTGCGAGACTGCGCCAAAGTCTGAGGGCACAGAAGGATACCCTGCACAAAGCAACAGAACAGAGATGCAGCAGGACACACAAAGACAGGTTACAGTATATACAGAGGTTCGAGTGACCAGTAACACTTCCTTTATGATTATGTCTCTACATAAAGCTGGTTGGAAAAATAACGAAACTTACCTCTATGAAGTTTAAAATCAATCTGTTTCATATTTTAAAAAAATTTCGCTCCTACCTTGTAAGAAACACTCTGCTTCTCCATCATAAAGAAAAGTTTGTTGTTTAGGGGTAAAAATTCGTGGTGTGGAAATTCTAACGTTAAATGTGGTGGAACATAGGTGAACAATGGAGTGCAGACGGTTAAAATACAAAGATACAAAATAGCAGACACTTTAATGACTGAGTTTTACCTCCACGATGGACTTCAACAAAAACTGAGACAAAGACAAATGACGTTATTAATTGTGGTTTACAAGAGTTTAAGTGTCATTACTTCACTCAGTAACTCACAAACAGACAACAAAGTTATTTTACTGACACTTCACGATCTCGTCTCTGTGGTCATGAAGGTTATTGTCTTCTGAGACGTGACGTCATGTAGTCTGGTACATGTGTGCCGACGTTTCGGAAGAACTTACTTAATCTTCAGAGTAACGTGCAAAAGAAAGCAGAAGATAACTGGAAAAAGTCAGTTTTCGAAATTTCAGTCTAGGCAGCGGCAGTAGGTCTGACGTTTCGTTACAGTGTTTCGGTTCCACCCTCAGCAGTTAAAGATGTCCATCCCTCTTGGACTTACTGACCATTCAAAATTAAATCGATGTGCTGTCCTGAAATGTCGGTAATAAGCAAATACACGCTGCGTAGCAACCCAAAAAGAGCGAAAGACTCGAAACATCGGTGTATTTATACCTCCATGGCGTCATACCTCGTAAGACTGTAACCTTCATTTATATTTGAAATTATTTACAAGTTTTTGGTCAGAATATGAACTCTGGTATATTTTTAAAAGTGCCTTAATATAAACTATTACATTACTCAGACCTCCCATATATTGAACATGTATGCACATCTTGCACAGTTTTTTTTAACAATTCCTTGTTAAATAATTTATAAATGTGACGATTTGATACATTATTCTTCCATTAAATCACCAATCACACAAAAGATAAAAAAAAACACTGGGACGTAGATATAACAGTTTACTGATCTCTCGACAGATGGGGGTCAAACTGAAGGCCATAAAAAGCGTCACTGCAGAGATTTGCTATGCCAGAAGAATTCTCTTTGGAATACTCAGGTCAGATAAATCATGCTGCGCACATTTTATTACACATCAACCAAAAATTATGTGACGTTATTCTACAAAACCTTAAGAAGGTCTGCAAAGAACAAACCACAATCTTAAATTTTTATCCACAAATAAATGTTATTCGAACACCTGCAGTAAAAAATTATAGCCAGTGATGAGCAGCACGAACAGAACAATTAAAAACAATTACTTTATATAAAGGTCAGATGTAGAACATGCTATTAATCTCACAGTTTCAAAGCGTTATTCAGCTACTTCATAACATTTTTCCTTGCGCCAACTGCATGACGTTTATGAGGAGCACTTTATTAATATTTATGACATTTCGCAACTATGTAATAACATTCATTTGTTATGGCATTCAATGCGACCACCATCTGGAATAATTTTCTCACCATAAACAGGGACACGTACTGTGAAATAAAGCAGCTGGGGAAGTGACGAGTATTACGAACAACATGAACACAGGGAACAGAGGTTTGGAAGTAATTTGAACTTCAGAGTTTGTGGTTAAACAAAATCATATTCATGTGTTGAGAAAACAGAAGCTATTTAAAATTTACTGAGTTTCTAGGCATCTTAAACAGTAAAAGGCATTCAATTATGTATATTCTTTTTAACATAATTTTTATAAGAAAATATTAATCTAAAAAGGGACTATAAATGATATTTTGGGTGTAATTACATTTCACGTTTCAGAGAAAATGCCATTTATGATAACATTACTAATTTAAAGAACGTTTCAAACAATATTTGTCTTGTTTGTGGCCTTGTTGTATTTACAATGGAGTATTATGCTTCATCAAATGAAGTGTTAAAAATCGATCAGGAAATTTCTGGAGAACTCTGAAATCTTACTTCCGTTGGAAATGTTTACGGACTAATTAGAATGCAGCATACAGGAGCACTGACAGTACAGAATAATACAGGTGTGCATTACGGCATGTCTCTCAAATATTTTACCAAACTCTGAAACCCAAATACTTACATAAAGAAGAAAATAATCTTAAAGATGCACTATCAACCGAAATGTTTCTTAAAATTAGATCACCATTACACACTTCAGTACATTAGCACCAGAAACAAATAACACAGACACAAGCAACACAAATAAATCACAAACACAACACCAAGCAAGACAAATAATTCACTTTGTGCTCAATACATTCACGTGAGGCGGAACATAAATTGGCCTCATTTTCACCGGACTCCTAACCGCTTATACGTCGCCCAATGCAAAACATGTCACAACCAAGTTTTTGAAATTTATCTCCAGATATTCTGTACGTAATTATAAATGTTACAGTAAAGAGTGGCCTGCGATAGGTAAATAAAGAATAGTATTTTGGCTGGTACAGCACAGATTAGAACCATTTCTCCTTGCCGCATTAGTCGTAAGATTCAATGCATTATCCAGCTCTTGATAAAATATGCTCGGACTTAACAACTTACCGACTAAAATGATCGGGCTCAACAATGCTCGGATATAACAATGCTCAGACTCAACAATCCTCGGGTTTAACAATGCTTGGAATAAACAATGCTCGGACTCAACAATTCTCGAACTGAACAAGACATTCGGAGCAGAGAAAGGTAAAGCTACTTCACGATTTCAAACACTGCACAACACTAAAAACCTTGGGCCTGGGTAGCTCAGTCTGTCTAATGATTATGCTACGGCCTGGATGAATGATGACCGGCGGTTCTATTCTCAGAAGGGCAAAGATATTATCCTCTTCTCCAAAACATCCAACCCGGTTTTGGAGCCCACACAGCCCCCTATTCAGCACATTACAAGAGCTTTTTCTCCCGTGGCAAAAGGGCCTAAATGTGAAGCTGACTACTCCCTTCCACCTAGTTCCGAGGTTGAAACAAACTGGGCTTTACTTCCACTCCCACAAACCCCTTCATGACGTTAACGGAGAAAATTTTGTTATTTTATTATTTGTGTAAACAAAATTTATATCAGCAATTACGAAAACAGCAGATGTGGATAATGGACCCTGGAGAATCAGGAGATGTGGATAATGGATCCTAGAAAAACAGGAGATGTGGATAATGGTTCCTAGAAAAACGGGAGATGTGGATAATGAATCCTAGAAAAACAGAAGATGTGGAAAATGGATCCTAGAAGAACAGGAGATGTGGATAATGTATCCTAGAAAACGAGAAGATGTGGAAAATGGATCCTAGAAAAAAGGAAATGTGGATAATGTACGCTAGAAAAACAGAAGTGTATAATGGATCATAGAAAAACAGGAGATGTGGATAATGGATCCTAGAAAAGCAGGAGATGTGGATTAAGAAAACAGGAACGCAGGATGTGTTTTAGGAAAACAGCAAATATGGTCATGCCAATTCTGGATCTCATAAAATATTAAGGGCTTGAAACGTTGGGCTCTGGAATCTCAATTTGCCCATTGTTCTGTAATTTCTGGAGAAACATGACTTATAATCCTCTCACACCTAGCGAAACATATATAGACAGTCTGGGGAACAGTGTGCTAAGGGGAATGTGCTGGACCCAAGCGGAAGTATCACGAACCGACATCGAATTTATAACGAATATTAGAGTGATAAAGTCAAGAAAGATGAGATGGGGAGGGGGGGGGGGGCGAAATGTACAAAGGACTTGCCTAGGGGCCTGAAGAGAGAAGACCACAAGGGTTCTGAACTTGGCTAGGAGGAAAAGGTTTATCTTAAAGACATATACAATGTTTGAACTAAATTCAGATGGATTAAGACAGGATCTTATTGCGGGCTGCAAGGACGTTGAAATGAAATTTCGCATTCTATAAATGTTGCTTTAATTCCTTACTAGGTTAGTATCTGTTATAGCTTGTAAAGATGGAATATGTTTCGTAGCAACGGTCAGTCAGTTATCAGTACTTTTGTTTAAAGCGAATTCAGTACACTAAATTGCTACTTGCATATAATGACCCACATTTACGCGCCATTTTGTTATTAAAGCCACCACGGGTTTTTAATTATATTTGTCTTTGCTAAGCAGAATAATTATACAAAATTAGACGTACTTTGATCTCCGCCTAAGATAATGTAAGTAATTCTTTAAATTAAATCGAGTAATTAAAGACCCCTTAAATATTACCGAACATTTGGTTATTTTCAAACACAGAATTTTCGGCGTGTATCAAGTGCAACATAGTGGCAATATACACCAACAGATAAAATATTCCATTACATACACGCGCGCGCGCGTGCACAATGGGGGAAGTTCTGCTGCAAATCGGTAACAAGTTTTATTAAAATACACAGCAAATACAATTGAAATCAATTTCGATCTCCTCATTTAATTTTTTCCTTAAAGAAACGGGGAAATTTTGGGTTTCGCTAAACTCATTTATCGTGTGTTATCAGAGAAACAAAACAACAGAATGTATTTGACGAGCAACTTGGCACAAGCGGCATCCTGTCCAACCAGTGTCCAGGAGGTATCGGGTTCGAATCTAAGCCGGGACAACAATGAATGTCACTGACATTTCTCGTGCCCTTCCCCAGTTCCATCAGCTAAGTGGCGCTGCAGTATTTCACATTAAGCCACAACAGTTTAGTTCGAAATATTTACCATCGGTCGTTCACTCTTCAGCCCAACACTCTACTCTACACAGCCCAAACTACTGACAACAATGTTACATAAATAATAGGACAGCGGGATTTGTCACTTGATCTTCAATTTTCTATACTGACTTTACAAAACTGACTGGAAATTAAACTGGATTGGAAGTTCTCATGGTGGTGATTGAAGGTTACTGCTCTCTGGCCTGTGATGTCACGTAGTCTTTTAGCCACCTACCCTGATTCTATAAGTAGTAGGTTCCAACGAAACGTCATCAAATATCAGGCTACACCTTAGAAAACAGCGGTTTTATATGCAGGTTTTCTAAAGGTTTGTATTCGATGATGATGATGATGATGATGATGATGATTGAAGTGTTAAGGGAACATTGCAACCGGCTGCAGTGCTACACGGACTAACATTAGCCCCCAGTTACTCGTATATTGAAAGATTCAGTTCGTATCGCGCAGTCAACACACACCTCTCGGTTATAAAAACCAGTCAGTTTATGCTGCGTAATGAAATAATCGCTGTTTGTTCCGAGATCCATAAAAACACACAAATACATTGTATGGGCAGGACGTAGAATTACTAAATGTTGAACACAGTAGTACATAAAGTGACCACTACGCTTTATAGGGTTAAAAACCATAATACTTATTTATTTTAGTATAGATGAGAAACTCACATATGCTTAAAATTTATCCACCACTAAAATTGCTAGATATTAATAAAATAAATATTTCAAATACGGGCGTAAGTGCCAGTCCATCTTTATTTAAGTTATGAATACAGCTTTCGTTCAAAAACGAAGGGTACAGATGTCGAAAGTGCATGGAACGGTTTAAGTTTTGTTAGGCTATTTATCGTACCGAGTAGCACAGCAATATCGACATTGTCCTGTGTTCAGTGAGCATTTGTGCAGCGCGTGTAGATTTAATATGATAATCCTAATTTGATTTAATATAAACGTGACTTGAAGTACTGACAACATGGGATGACGTATTATCGTTACAGCGAAACGCCGAATTTCGAAGTTCTTTATGATTCCTGTTTAGAATTCTGCGGTAGAGCAGTTAGATTTCGTACCGATCACTGGCCCTTGTCCCTGAGTTGTTTATTGGTTTTCTTCCACGTATTTTAAAAATGGGTTAAGGACGCTGCCTTTCACACACTTCCTAATTCATAATTCTAATTTTTTATGCTATTTAAACTGTATGTTTGATTAGGCGTCGTTGGGATGTGACGCCGTGCAGCTTATGAGACATGGTGCCAAAGTTTAAGAGGAACCTCGTGCATCCATCTTCAGGGTAGGATACACACCACATCCTAACGTGTTAACTACAGGCACTGAGTCACTTCCCACAAGACAGACACTCACTCTCATGAAATCTGAGACCTAACACACTTGTACTATTCCTCTACGGACAGGCTATTGCGTCTATTGTCTGCGGGTTCAAATCCTTCCAGATAAAGAAAGCTACGATGTTGAGATCCCCGTTATTGTCACTGACTTGCAAAGCTCATCGCACGGTCCCACGCTTACACCATGAAGAAGGAGACATGAAGATCCCCCGAAATATCGGTACCTACCTAGAACATTTCTGGAACATATTTGCATTTTTAAACGTATGCGACACAGAAAGGGCCTGAAAATATTGACAACTGTCCAGGAGGCCTATGTCATATTAGACTCTGATTAAAACTTTTAAGACAGAATTTAACTTTTGCTTTTATTGAGAGATCCGTTTCCTACCGCGCAGTAAACACACTCTGTCTCTATTATAATAAAACAATCGTAATCCTGTGTATGGTACATTTCTCCCTTTGTTGTGGGAAACATACGAAACATATAAACGCAATCTGCGGACAGAACGTAGAATTTTTTATTCTTAAATCAGGAAGTTCCATACAGTAACCACTGGGCCTTAACCCTTTAAATCCCGAATTAAATTCCATCTGCTATTTGCTGGCATTATTAGGAGCTCACCATTTTCTCCACGTTAGTAGGATAAGGGTTAAATCATTAACCCTTAGGTGACTAATGTCATATA
>Ga0268261_10003412_pt1 | contig 11693 bp, 6 predicted proteins | sample TergutNc150P1_FD_190353 | JGI IMG/M metagenome (GOLD analysis project Ga0268261, IMG submission 190353) | Nasutitermes corniger P1 segment gut microbial community from laboratory colony in Florida, USA - Nc150 P1 (SPAdes) (version 2) | ecosystem: Host-associated > Arthropoda: Insects > Digestive... | reverse complement strand
CTCTGCGACGAGCTGATCACTCGTCCAGAGGAGTCCTACCGACTGTGGTGCGTCGTTGTGTGTGATCTAGAAACATCAAGAAAGGGTGCTCCATATATATATATATATATACACACACACACACGACATTAGTCGCCTAAGGGTTAAAGTCTCAAACATTTGTAACTAAAGGCTGTCAAATTTTTAAAATTATAAATATCATGTGATGTGACAGAGTTCAGTGGTACAAGGTGGCATATTCCTGAGATTAAATCTTAAAGAAGATAAGAATGCTGTACAAATGTAGTTAAAACAACAAAAGGCATTACCTATACGGCCCCTTGACTAGAACAGGGATGTTAGAAGCTGAAGTCGTCCTAACTGCTGAACGTCTGCGTTAGAAGAAGAAAGCATAGAACAGAAGTAAAGCAATATAGTGTTACTCAAGCACTTACCATGTTATACAACCAACACACATTCTCCATGTCCCTGTCCACCCGAACATGCAAAGCCATAGAGGTTCAAATTCATATGAATTTTTATATGAATGTGCCAACATATAAAAGTAATGTATGTTGTGTGTAACAGTTGGCAAAATAATGCCAGATATCATTCAGGTTTTGTTGACCTTAAGCAACAGGATTTTTACATGTGTGTGTGTGTGTGTCTTTATAAACCTATTAGCTTATTTACTTTATAAATTAACTTCCCTATGCTCTGCGTAAAGGCGGGTTAAGGGAGCTTGTTCATTCATTCACTCTCTCACTCTCTCTCTCTCTCTCTCTCTCTCTCTCTCTCTCTCTCTCTCTCTCTCACACACACACACACACAAAAACCACTCAGAGTTGACGGAGTTATGTAAATTATATGCCACATCATGTTAGTTCAGTAAAATAGTAGAAATGCACTAAGAAGAGGAAGGATGGTAAATGTGGCCATGCATGAACTGTCTTAATGTTAGTTACAATACGAAAATGGCAAGGGTTTTTTTTTTGTACACACTGAACACTATGGAAACACTAAAAAAGATACATGACCACATACTTAAGCAGCTAAACTTGTACAGCGGAACAGTTTAATTATAAATTCACACTAATTTCTAATGACAATAAATAAAATCATATATGTACAAGTCTTGGGAGAGAGATATACGTACAATAAAACACAATACGCATTCCTTTAACACATGAAATAACATAAATAAATATTAAATGTAGGCATCCAAAGTACCAAACACATCATACCATTTTAAAGATAAAGAAAATCTGTTTTAACCACAGTAAAGTTAGAACGTAACATAATTAGTTTATATGATCACAGATGAGCACAGAAGAACAACACAGAGAGGCATCAAGCATTACCCAGAAGAAGCATAAGAAGAGAGCTGTGATTCGATGGAACTCGAACCCACAAATACTGGTATCCTTGAGCGGCTGTAGTTAGAAAGGAAACAAGAAATAAGTTTGTAAACAATTCACTACACCATAAAGTACATATCACATGGCTGCTCCAGGTGGGGTGCTGGGAGTCACTCACTGTCATCTACATAAATTTAAATCTACCATAATAACTCATTACTCCATTCACAGTTAAGTGACGGGGGATGAAAGACCAGCTTATCCAACATTAGATGACTAGTGTAAAGAATATGGTGAAAGCCTTCCTCTACACGGCCATCAAGGAGGTCTTTACTCCTCAATTAACATGTAAAGAGCACACTACATAGATGCCAATCATACAGGGTGCTACTACCCTAGATTTAGATGTCCATAAAATGTTAATTTCACCATCCACTTCCATCTAGACCTAAAGATGAGAACTCATGTCACTTTACATCCATGCCATTAGTAAAGAAATATGACTATACTTGGGAGCAGCATCTGTACTGTATGGTGTTTACTGCACTGCTGAGCACAATGGGACCTACATAGCAATTCAAGCAAGACCTGAGTAGCATGACTCATCTCAAATATGAGGCACCTGCTACATTATCTACATACTTACCTGTGACTCATAGCATTCTGAACAGTAATATCACTTCAAACAAGTAAATTTATATGTTTATACAGGCCTGCATGATTGTGAAACAGGTTTTAAAAAGCATGTCTTAAAGTCAGGTACTGAATCCTAATCTGTAAGGTCCAAGCAAGCAAATTATATAATACAATATTCTTTGTGCCGTATACAATACAATATTGTTCTTACATTTTTACATTTGTTATTCATATTTATCACCATTTAAATTAAAGTTACTGAAGAAACTGCATTTTGTGTCCACATATATACCTCATAAGAAAAATAACATCAAAGATCTTATAAGCAGGTGAACTGAATCACATTTTCAGCTACAAGTTTCAGTTTCTTACAAAAATGACAGTCTCTTAATTCTCATTCCACCTCTCTTCAATAGAGAATAAACAAATACTTCAGACAGATTAATCACACGATACTTCCCACAAGGGAAAAAAGCAAGGCATTCATAATTATCTGATTTAATACTGAAGTCAGCAATTATATTAAAATGACAAAGCAGTTGCTTGACACTGTTTAATTTTGTGGCTTTTTGTAAGAGCATGACAGAGACAAAATTAGTATAACAAGAGCTACAATACATTCAGATTTGAAAGGAAAGTAATAAGGAAGACACACAGCCCAATCAAGATGGGAGTTGGTAAATAAGAACAAATGAGTAACCAGATTTGCTAATCAAACATGCAGATAAAGTTGGATATATAAATCCACACAGAATAAGATGGGTTGGGCATATTGCAAGAATGGATAAAGAAAGGACAGTGAAAAGAAAAACACAATGGAGACCACCTGCAGTAAGAAGGATTGGTACAGCGAGGTGAAGATGGGATGATGATGTCACAACGGATCTGGGAAAATAAAGATTCAGAATGGGAGTAAGATGGCTATGGATAGCAAAGCAAGGAAGAGAACTGCTGAGCAGGCCAAAACTCACAAAGAGTTGCAGCGCCAAGAGAAGAGGAAGAACATAATATACTCAGTCCAAACACAACTTTTATTTATCATATATAACCAGTTACACGTTTTGGCTAATAAACAACAATCATCAGGCTGATCATGAAAATAAAAAGAAAAGGTTCACAGCTCAGAAAATATTCAAAGCTGCAGCTGTGAACATATTCTTTTTATTTTTGTGATCAGCCTGATGATGGCTATATATTAGCCATAACATGTAGCTGGTTGTACTTGATAAATGAAAACTGTGTTTGGACTGAGTATGTTACACCTCTGTTTATATTATAAACACAATGAGGATGAATCACCTAATGATAACACTAATTTTTAAACTGGTACCAACATCCCACCTCAATTAATGATACAAGGACACAAAATATGATGGCTCACTTCTTATGAAAGTTATGCTGTTCCCATAACTCATGACAATAAAAAGTGACTTCCAAGTTCCTTCTACATCTGTCATTTTAACATACAAATATGATGTCACAGTGCAAAAACACTTACAGTGCACAATCCATGAAATCCTTTTTCCTGTCATGCATGATTGACTATTCACGCAATGGCAACATTACAATCATTTTGCCAATATGACCAGCCCAAAATTAATACCACTATCACCACCATCACCCACCACACAAACAACCTTCACCACCACAGACCCTCATGTGTAATTAGGTTTTAATGTAGTTACCTAGTGCCAACACCAGACAGCGTTGGTATACTTGAAGCTCGATGAATCGTTCCTAACCTAAAATAAATGTGAGTGGTGCAATTATAGTACTAATGAGAGTAGATGCATAATTCGTTGTTGTTCAATTAGCCACTGACATATCTGCACAGTCAACAATTAATCTTGTTAATCAACACTTATGTTACAGTGGTTATGTTACATTAAAGCTGAAGATTAATGCTAGAAGCAGTGCTTTGTGCTTTGTCTTCTGTCGTCTTGAACACAACTTGTTGGAACAGGATTCTACAAATCATAGAATGGGGTGGGAGACTTAAGGATGAAAATGGGCCCAAGTGCATTGTGACCACATCTGTATATTATTTGATGATGACATAAAAAAACTTCACTACAAAATATCCGTACACATAATTCAAACCATCTGTCCACCCATCACACTATAAATCTTTTGAACTAATAATAACTGGAATGAAAAAATGTAAATTCAAAAATTCTTTTAGGAAAGCAAATTTGGAAATTTTATGAACTTTGCTGTGCCACAAATGAGTTCATCTAAAACAAAAACCCACTCAGCCGTTTTCAGTGGCGCTTGGGAAAAACCCAACGCTCAATTATGGTTTCACTGCTAAAACATGGGGAAAAATTAACTACTTATTGCAGTTTTTTTTTTCTCAACAGGGACACTCAAATATTAACAATAAATTACAACAAACAGTTATTCTGGCACACAGTTTTTTTATCAAGTTACACAGTCTGTACTTTGTGTACGAAGCCATTAATTTTAATCCCCAATTTGTAGAAGCAATTGAGGATCTGGTTCAAAATTATAAGACGGGTGCATACACATAATACATATCTATACAACATTACTTTTCCTTTCAGGGAACATGGCTCATATTGTTTCACTTCAGATATATGGAAAGAATTTACACTGTATCATCCCGTACTTACTGTTATGGAAACTAACTATATGTTGGTACTCCAAACATGACAGAAAACTTCATATTTTAAGGACCTATCCAAGGACAAAATTACAGATGGCTGGAGGATGTAATAAAACACATGAGCAACATATTAATACTGCTCAAGCAAAGCTTAAATGCAGGTGGCAACAAGCATATTGCATGGTTGATCTCTAACACAATGAATGTTAAAACTTTTAGTTAAATGCTGACCATAGACTGCCATTCGCTGCGAAATGTACAACGTGCACAAATAAACAGTTTTTGCTTTACCTGGAAGAAGCTCCACTGCCTGGACTGATAAGTCCTGTTGGAGTGCGTGGGCGTGAACTGGGTGATGTTCCATTGACAGGGATTGTGAGTTTGCGTGTGGGTGTGGTGGTACCAGACCCACTGCCTGCAGTGCGACTGCTAGGTGTCACACGTCGATGAACTGGGATGCGACTGGGAGTACCTTCATCTGAACACAAATAAAAGTTGTGAAGTTTGTAGTTCTCATGACAATGAGTATATGTGATGCCATGTTGGCCGGTAATTGGCTATCAGAGTACATGGTGTCACATCATGGAAGACAGTATTCTCCACTCATAACAAAATATAGAAAAACAATCCCGACATATTAACAACATACAGATTTTCCCTATACATGAGTAACCCTGTGTTGACCTATTTCCACTCTGAGATGCTAAAAAAGAGACATGTCACACAGCAAGCACTGACATGCTGGTGGAAGGTGGCGTAGGTAAGTGGCTGGAGGAAACCCCCACTACTCATTAGCCGTGGGCCCATGTGATACAAGAATTGAAAGCCACCTACCATTATTAGCAAATTTATGCCCAGGTCTCTCAGAATACCATCTTCTCTCACAATTAAGAATTATGTATGTATGTATGTATGTATGTATGTATGTATGTATGTATGTGTGTGTGTGTGTGTGTGTGTATATATATATATATATAACACAACAAATTTTAGTATTCTGTATGTGTGGGGCAAACTCCTGACCCATGCAGCCCTGCACCCCTTTGCCATGGGGTCTGCAGGAGCCTTATCTTTGCTACTGGTGGTGGATGCGATGGAATATTTGATTCAAAGCATAAGTATAAATTTTTTTCAGAATTCTGAGGTACATTACAAATGTCCCAACATTTACTGTTTGTAATATACATACACAAAAATCATGGCATTAAACACCCCTTGTATTACCCTCCAACCTACTTGCGGAGTCTTACATATATATGTGAGGAAAATATTAGGTTAAAGGATACAGAGTGAAATAATCTGGTTTATGATAAGGTTTTGTCAATATTGTAATGAATTGTCAGTTTCCACAAAAGGTGGGAACTTTCACAAGTAGCGGAGAAAAGAGCTGGAACCCAAAGGGAATATTATTTCACATTCATTAAAATTGCTGTCAACAAAGCTGCCCATGTGTTTCAGGATACAAAGGTCCAAGAAGATACAATTTCCAAGCATTATTAAAACTTTCAACTTCTTGTGACAGGACCATGATTAGTCAGCACGAGCAACATGTCCCCTCCAAGCATTATGAAAGACAGATATTTTGGGAAAACTCTCTTTGACAGACAAAAGACTTGTTAGTGTCATCAAGTGTCACCATTTTTTCACCCCTTAGAGCAAGAAGCAGAATTGTATGAATACGGTGGCTGAAATTTTACTTCTCACTGCAACTAATTAAATCTCAACAGACCAACAGAAATATACTCTTTAAACTCTGGTAAGGGGGATTGTCATACTGCAATTTCATACATAAGCAGCCTAACCAGTCATAATGCGAACTGTTATACTGTGACAACAGTGGGTAGAATTACTGGCAGGTTGGAGAAACACCACAGAACAAAAGGTGTGAAGAGGGTCTGAAATTATATGTGTGGGTGTCGAAGGGGTTCTTGGAGCAGTTCAACAGTGCAAATCCAAAATCCATCAACTGGGATCCAGTAATTTCTCAGTTATACCCACAGCTTGAACTAGTATTTACCCCATCTTCATAGTTACCCCTTGATCTTAATACGTGATGAGAATGTATATCCTGCATTACCTGATAACAGACAGCATTCCAATGAACGTGAGCTAGGGAAATATCAGCCTCCACAACAAACGGCCAGTCTGGTACAGTAAAGGTGCTACACTGTGAGGCTGTGATGACAACAGGAGGCCCAATATGCAGTTACATTTTCATCACACACATGTAAGAGTTCTGATGATTCTCTTTCCACCTCTCCAGCTTTTCTATGACCACTTCTGCACACTTGAACATCACCCCCACTTACCTGTACTATCGAGAGAATGTGTGGACCCATGTTGGCTGGGAGGTTTGCTGCCTTGTCGGCTCTGAGGTCGACTGCTAGGACGGCTGCTGGGACGACTGCCTGACTTGCTGCCTGGCTGACTTCCTCCTGTACACAGATAAAGACACACACAAACACATTGACAATACATGGAAAAAAAAGGTGAATAAAACTGTTTTTGCTTTGAATACCTCTGGAAGGAGAAAATCATAGCATTTCACTCTAGTGTCTCTACTTGGGTTACAGATCCGAGAGATGAGATGAAAAAGCACTCAGCAGGAGTGATATGTCTCCTTCATAGTATCTTTAACTAACCTGGTGTAAGGCTAGACCGAGGTGGTGCTGACCCTTTCCTTACTGACCGAGGTAGTGTGCCCTCATTGTCACTAAGCGAGTCTGGTGTGCGAGTTCCACCAGTGAATGACGACCGCCCAGTGTTACGCCCCATGGGAGCACTGCGTGCACTGCGCTCCCGTACCTATGGTCCAATATAAACATACATTTAAAGAGCTCAGTCTTGTTACTTCTGTGAAAAAGAGAAAACATGCTGTTTTCTTTGGATATTACAATTGATTACATAATCCTTGATGGAAATGTACTTAAAATTGTAAATAAAAATACAGAAATAGGGAAAAAGAAATTAAAAAAAAAAGATAAACTTTGCCTTAGAGTAAGGATGTGTCAGCTACAACAGGAATTCAATAAAAGCACATATTTATAAAATAAAACAAAAGTACTATTGTGATTCCAGGAACACAAGCACATCAGTGCTGTCCATTTTCATCAGCAAGGGGTATTTTCATAAAATTATACCTTTTCAATGAGAAGTAAATTAAATGTACTGGTTCTGTCACAATTCAGTAATCCCACTTTCATGTATAAGAGGGGCACAAAGCTCTCTTCAGAGTGATTCACTGAGTATTCTCTACAACAAACTACACTACATCACAGTCAAATCTATGAACTATTTTTATACACAAACCTAGTGCTGAATGATATATTTCACCACTTCTTGTTCAGAAGATAATCAGCTTTTCTTCCAGTCATTGTTTCCCTGCTGTTTCCCACTGACAGAAGTCTGTGTACCATTCCCTCAACCACCATTTCCTGGCTGTTGCCTGTTATAATCAGTTTTAGCCTCACAATTACTGTTTTATCCATTTCTTGTCCTGATGCAACACACAGGAGGTCACAGATTTCGAGCTGATAGCAATGAATATTATGGACAAGAGACAGAACTTGTTCTATTGATAAGTGTCTCATGACATGCCTTATAAACTTACTGACCTCCCTTCAAATAAAAAATAAAGCCCTTAATCACAAACATCAGTACAGATGTTACAGAGAGAGAGGGGAAAATACTGTAACAATATATAATATACTCAGACTGAATATTCTGGAGAGTAACAGTACAGATGGGCAGGGCAACAGTGACTTATTTCAGGTGTTGGCTTAACTACACACCCACACAAAAAACCATCAGCCTAAATTAAACTGTTTGAAAGTGACAAAAATATTCTTATACCATACAAAAATTTGTAAAATTTAGCAACATATGCTGTGCAATGTAACGTGCATTGTAGTAATTACTCTACACATAACTGTAATTTTGGCCACAACAGATGCTTCAACAATGTTATGAATTATGACAATACAGAAATACTTTTTACTTTGCAAAATTCTCTCTTATTCAAAAATACTGTCTATTAGAAATGAACAAAGAGTGAATTTAAGTAAAACTCAGATGTGCATTCTTCAAAGTAAGGTGATCTGGTTTCAACCTTCCATGTTCCTAATACCAGAACACTCATTATTTCACAGAACCAGTGACACTTAATTTTTTTTTTGTACGGTGTGGAAATGCATATACAGGAAAAGTTGCAATATCTGGCACCTGTAGGAACAAAGGGCTGCTGGGTATCATTATTTTATGGATATTAGAACGTTTAAACTAACATGTATCTAGCAACCTTACAGACAGACCTACCCATTTAATTTGTCGTTTGCTATCTTCTTGTATATTCCCTACCACACTTCATATCCCTTTCTGAAAACTACTTACATAACACGGTGCATATATAATACAAAAAACAAACCAGATGCCAAAATTTCACTCTCTCAATCATCATTTTGGCAACACTGTTGTCTGTTGATGGAATAATGAAATGCAATGAGCTACTTCATCTACGTCCAGTTCACAGAGCTTTCCAGACCATCCAGTGCCAGATACTGCAGCTTGTACTGTATAATCTCAAAGGTCAAACTTATTTTTAATTTATATTTATAATTTTTGGTTGGTTCCTTTTAATATGTACATTCACAGTCTTTTACATGAGACCTACAGCAGCACAAACAAACAAACAAACAAACAAACAAGCAAACAAACAAAATACACAATACCACAATTCCCTACAACATGGGGGATTCCTCTGTGTAAAAATATCAACAAGGGTGCTGAACAAGTGCTGCAGTAATGTCATATTAAAGTATACTTATGAACACTTCAAACCTCCATCACAGATTACAAACAGTCTAATGTATTACATTTTACAATGCTCACAGTTATAAAACAGTGTTATTTCAAAGTAAATGGTAGTTTGTATTTACTTTCGAAGACAAAAACCATTGCCTTTGATGGTAAACACAAATGACCACTGATTTATTGAAAGTACAATGGGATGAATTCCATCAAAATAGTTATTTGAAAGGTTAGTTACAGAAACTCCTGAAACAATAGTGGTTTTTAAGGTTTCTCAAAATTATACTAAGTGAGACTAAATTACTTGAGATGCATCTAGATATGGTACCTCCAAAATTCATCTCAATATTTTACAAAAAAATTATTTCTGGCTCTTTGTTTACTCCAGGATTGGAGCCAATACTCAAAAGAAACACTGCCCCTCTATACAGTGCTGTAGGATCTATCGGAGCAAAGGAGAATTAATGATCTCTCCAACACACATCATTATACAGGAATGAAACTCCACCCCTTTCAAGCTAGAAACCAAAATTTATACATGATCTATCAAAGCATAACAAAATTAGACAACTCTCAAGAGTTGTCACTAAGTGACAGGAAGCAAACTGAATATTTGTAAGTATCAAGAAAATAAATGACAATTCACTATGTATTTTTTAGTGTACAGGCCAAGGAAGTTAAAACAGCAAACAGTTTTAGTACTAAAATGTATTGCAACAAGCATATCGTATATGAGAAGGTTTAACAACCACTACTAATTTCAGGATCTGAAATGTTAACAGAAAACTAATCTACTGTTAGTCGTTTTAGAACTCACCCAATGGAATCTTGGCAACAACTGATGCTCATCTCCTATTGCAATTACCGCAACTAATCCACCAATGAGCAAAAGGAGACATAATTAAACCATTAATGCATATATAAATTGCTTACTGTACGTAGGTGTTCAGTACTTACCCAGCAAAAATCAAACTATGGGCAATTCACCCATGCTATGGAAACATAAAAATAACTTAATAAAACAGAAAAAATAAACACGATAACTAAAAAAGTCATAACTGAACTAGAAATTAAAATAATATACAGCAAAAGTAAAGAGAGTATGCTGACTGATATGTACACGATTCTGCCCAACGAGTCTCGATAGAAGAATGAAGAGAATTGCCAGAGACGTTCAAGTACTTGAGTTTGCTACTCTGTCAAAAACAGTTCACACCACTGTACCGATTTATAACCCAAAATACTACAGTGAAGGGGCAAGATGATACGAGGAACTCGCCTAACAACCAAAGTTGCACAAGGTAAAACCAAACCACACATAAGCTTAGATTTGCAACAACACAAATGCTGCCACACAACTTGCATCTTAGCATCATGGGAAATTAACATGTAAAACTGAAGGTGGTCTGATCAAAAATAATTAAATATGTGCTTGCTATGCTTCTGAATCCTTTTAGGAATAATATTTATAAAAAGAATGTGAAATGCAAAGTTTCCCTTGCAACTAAATGCAATATTGCCTGTTCAGGTAATCAACCACTGCCACAAGGCACAAAACACTCTAACTGCACAGACTATGCCCTGTCTCCATCAAGACCAACATGAAGAGAGATTACAAATTATGTCAGCAATTACATAAATTTACTGTTAAGAAAGTAACAGCCATACAAAAATTAAACACACACCATTGTAAAGAGCCCTGCACACAACGTGACAATATTCGACTCTGTGCCAAACATTTTGCAAGAATGGTTGCTGAAATCTGCAGATTATGTTGATATTCAATACTTCAAGTTTTTCATGTTTCAGATATGGAGATTGTGAAGGCCAGAATTGAAAATCCTTCATTTTTATATGGACCATCCCTGCTGGTTTAACAATCATGATGTGTACTGATATTTCTGATCACACACAACACACTCCCTGCTGTCACTTTATTGCCTGGATGTTAGTTTTGACCTCGTATACAGGTCATCACCGGGCCAGTTACAGAAGAACATGAATATCAACAGAAACTAAGTATTGTGAGGTACGAGATCTCTGGCTTATTATATTAACAACATATTAAAAATGTATATGCAATTTCTTGCACTTAGTATTAGTTACACAGTTCTTTTATAACGTCCTTAAACCTTCTGCAATTGACTGTACTTTTATATACTGTATATATATATATATATATATATATATATATATATACACACACACACACACACACACATACACACACACACACACACACACACACACACACATACATATACATTTTTAACCCTTTAAACACTGAA
>Ga0268261_10003411_pt1 | contig 11693 bp, 15 predicted proteins | sample TergutNc150P1_FD_190353 | JGI IMG/M metagenome (GOLD analysis project Ga0268261, IMG submission 190353) | Nasutitermes corniger P1 segment gut microbial community from laboratory colony in Florida, USA - Nc150 P1 (SPAdes) (version 2) | ecosystem: Host-associated > Arthropoda: Insects >... | reverse complement strand
ATGTGTGTGTGTGTGTGTGTGTGTGTGTGTGTATATATATATATATATATATATATATATATATATATATATATATATATATATGCACGTTTTTAAAACTACAAAAATTGTAACGTATGAGATATTACTGTTGGAATTTGACATTTATGGATCTGTGCATCATAATACAAATCTTATAGAAAAGATCAGTTGCATCTTGTCCGTCATTTCTATAAGATTTTTACTATTGGAATATTAAGAATGCGAGATAATATGAAATTTTCTCAATATGTGCTTGTAAATGGATGATGGCTTTATTATAAGGTGAAAACACAAAAGAAATGTTTTATCAATAAACTGTTGTGTTGACTAGATTAATTTATTTAATTTTATGCAGAAAGCACACTGGAATGCCATACCAAAATTGTGTACATTCTCTGAAGGAAATTAATGGGATAATAGGTTTTGGCCCCACACTTACAAAACAGGCTACTAGCAAGAACACTGCCCACCAACATCAAACATTGGGAACTATAATTTATGAGAAAATCATATTCATATATTAGTTCCCAACAACTGGGGTATTAGACTTGCAAATTTTTTGGAAAGACACGGTACGCAGTGGAGCAAGCTAGCGGTCAGTTATGAATGCACAGAATTTATGCAGAAACCCCTTAAAGGAGGGAAATACATGGGTGTGTTTACCATATATACAGTTAACCAAGTATTTAGAGTGAAGAGATATCAGAACATACCAGGACAGACTATGTCTTTGAGAAACTGGGTGGAGACAGTATGCCAGCAGCAACAGATATAAGCTGGACATTTCAATTTCCAGCAAAGGCAAGCTACTTTTATCTGCTCTGAGGCTTCCAGAACACTTACCTCCACTTGCTGATATTAATGCACTGATTTCTACCTCCACATTACCAGATACCTTCACGGTGTGGTGCTTTAGCACAGAACAACTTTATGTTCACCAATGCAGCTACACCAAAGCGTACGTACAATTGAAAGACGTATCTAGATACTGCAGTAAGCTTTTAAAAACTTTCTGAATTACAACCACAGTCATTTTCCAGCTGGTGCTTATGGTACACATAGCGAGCATGTGTAAACTTCATCAGAACGTGAAACTTACAATGCAGGCCGAAGTTGTTAATGGGTGGAGAAAATAACAAGTGTGTGTGTGTGTGTGTGTGTATACAACTGAGAATGGGAATTTTATATATGGTGTGTGTACTGCATATCCTAGCGCAAAATCACAAAGTTTTACTTCACAGTGAACTTAATGGCTACATGACAAAAGAGCACAAACTGAAGCTAATGACAGATACAGCAACTCTCATGACTATAACACAACAGTTGGATGAATAAACTGAAAATCATGCACTGTAAACTGGACTGATCACTATTGTGCCAAACAACAGACTAGATGTTTCAAACAGTTCAAAGAAAACCTGTAATCATACTTGTGCACAATTTTGGCACATTTCTTGTGAAAACTTTTGTTTCATATTCCAAAATACCATACATGATTTCCAGTTGTTCTGTGTAATTACTGACTGCCTTGATATGCACAGTACATTATCATTATTACCTAAAGGAGGTTATTATTTGAGTGATAGCAGTGCAGCTCAAAACCAGTGCAGGAAAAATTAATATCCATCATGAACAAAGTTAGGTCTGTATCATAAACACCACCTTTCTGCAACAAACAATGGAAGGAGACTAGCCAGAACAGTGAAAAGGCAAGTCTATGGTATATTACTTACGCACTTCCTCCATGGAGCAGACAGTCTTCTTGAGAAGCTAATCAGTTCTCAGCTAGTCAAGAAATTACCTACACTTTTGGAACCTGAAGCTACATTACCATGTTTACAAGTGCCCGGCACATGTCCCTATCCTCAGCCAGATCAATCCATTCCATGCCTCACCATCCCACATCTTGAAGATCTGTTTTAATATTATCATCCCAACTACACCTAGGTCTTCCAAGTGTTAACCTTTCCATCAGGTCTCCCCACCAAAACCCTGTATGCACCTCTCCTCTCCCCCATACTTGCTATGTGCCCTGCCTATGTCATTCTTCTGGATTTGATCACCCAAATGTATTTGGTGCACAGTACAGATCATTAAGTTCCTCAATATGTAGTTTTCTCCACTCCCCTGTTACCTAATTCCTCTTAGACCAAATATTTTTTTCTCAGCATCTAATTCTCAAACACCCTTTGCCAACTTTTCTCCCTCAATGCAAGTGACCAACTTACACACCCAAACAAAACAAGAGACAAAATCGTAGTTCTCTATATCTTAATCTTCACATTTTTGGATAGCACACCGGAAAACAAGATTCTGCACCGAATAATAGCAAGCATTCTCTGACTTCAATCGGTTCTTAATTTCTTCATTAATAGAATTTTGATCAGTTAAGGTTGTTCCTAAATATTTGAACACCCTTTCAAAGAAACTATTATCAATCTTCATCTGTAACTTCATCCTTCATTCTGATCTCGAGACATAACCATGTTATTTGTTCTATCAGCATTTCCAGTCTACTTACTAGAAACAACTAAAGCTTCTGTGTTTTCTTTATAGATGTTTCTGCCCAATATATTAACATCATCAGCATAAACCAAAACCCGATGTGTACCACTAAATTTTAAGCCATTCTGGTTTACCCCCCCCCCAATAGCATACTCTAAAGCATCGTTGAAGAGCAATGGCATTAAAGCATTTCCTGGTTTCAAACCATTCTTAATAGGAAACATGTCAGGCACATGTTTGACTAACTGGACTCTGCTTTAGGTTTCATTCACACTATATAATAAATAGCCTTTCCAGTCCATGTGGATATTAAACTCAATGAGAATATTATACAAGACCTTCATCCTAACTGAATCACAGGCTTTCTTGAAGCTATAAATAGCTGATGCACTGCTTCACTCTACTCCCATTTTTTCTCAAGTATTTGACAAATGCAGAATATATGATCAATAGTTGATCAGTTGCGTCAAAATCCACAATGATCCCCAATAATTTCCTGTGCATCCGGAGTTAAACTTGATAGCAGGATGTTGGATAAAATTTTGTATGTAGTTGATGAAAGTGATATGTCTTGATCCTTCTTACAGTCTGTTTTATCACCCTTCTTACAAAATCGATACAATGATTGAATCTTTCCACTCACTTGGCAATTCCTCATTATTCCAAATAAAATAAATAAGTTTATAGATCTCAGAGTGAATTGTTCTACCCCCTGCTTTAATCAATTATGCTGGGATTTAATCAATACCTGGTGATTTGTGTCTTTCTGGCTTTTCATTCAGCATCTCAACCTCAAAGGCACTTGGGGCTCTAATGAACATATTTCTCTCTGCCTAACATCATTAACCCCATGTACATTCAACAGCTGCAAGAAACGATTCCTTCTCCAGCCAGAATCCTGTAGGAGTCTGTAACCAAATCACTCTTCTCATCCTTTACTATATTAGTTCTAGGTTGGCAACCCTTCTTAAAGTCACTGATGCTCCTATGCAATTCTCTGATATTTTTTATCTTACTGTTAGTTTCAAGTTCATCAATTTTAGCTTTCAGACATTCCTTCTTCTTCTTCCTGAAATGTCTACTAGCTTCACATCTTACATAGTTTAGATTATCTACAGTGCTTTGGTTTAGATCCTGTAACCACTGCATTGCAGCCTGCTTCCTTTGATCCAAAAATTGTGAACATTTTTCATCAAACTATGGTTTATGCTGCTTCAATTCAGACTGATGTAGAGTCCCTTTAGCTGAGGTTTTGCTTCTTGTCTTTAAGTTTTCCCAAGCCATATTTATGTCCTTACTAACATTTAAGTTCTCCAAAGCTGCAACCCTGTCTGAGATCATAATCTGATACTCCTTCCTAACCTCCAGCTCGCCTCCCATAAATCCAACCCCTCGTCTGTAGCTCTGGGTTACATGGATTCGTACCCTGGGTCACGTGGGAGATGGTAACAGGTATACCCTGTTGAAGGTTACTACAACACACGCTGGCTAACGGGACTTTGGTTTACCCAAGCCAAAGTGGAAGGTATCGTGCTGAAGTCTGCATGGCACTGGGGTAGTGATAGCATTGTAAACGATCCCCTTGGGGAACCAGGCCGCACCCTATTGTATGGAGGCTTTCCGTCCGCGTGGGGCTCCGTGGACGATGACCGTATATTTTCCCCCATTTCATGGAAGGGCTCCTTAACTGAGGACTCTGAGAGATATTAATGAATGAATATAGCATTGGCTCTGGAGACAGAGCATCTCCCTCCATGGGGACCTCACTGGGGAAACATAAAGGGGCTCCTTTATGGAGACTTTAAGGGAAAGGTGAGATTTTATTTTTATCCAGGGGATGTGTGGAAGAAGGCTCTGGAATCAGGCATCTCTCTCCATATGGGACCCAGTGGGGAACCTGGAGTGGGCTCATTTACCATGGACTTTGAGAGACAGATGAAAGAGGGCTCTGGAAATGGAGCATTTCTCTCTGTGGGAGCTCTGTGAGGGGAACATGGAGGGGGGGGTCTCCTTTACTGGGGACCCTAAAGTATATGTAAAGGAAGGCTCTGGAGACGGGCATCTCTCTCCATAGGGGCCCCATTGGGGAACCTGGAAGGGGGCTCATTTACCAGGGACTCTGAAAGAAAGATGGAGGGCTCTGGAAACGGAGCGTTTCTCTCTCTCCGTGGGAGCTCTATGAGGGGAACCTGGTGAGGAGGGGGGCTCCTTACTGGGGACCCTGAAGGATATATAAAGGAAATCTCTGGAATTGGGCGTCTGTTTCTGTAAGGTCTCCGTTTTGGGGAACATGGGGGGACGCTCCTTTCCCAGGGCCTTTGAGAAGAGGGTGAGATTTTTTTATCAGAAGAACTTTTATTGAGGAATTCGAGAGACATGTTAAAGAAGGCTCAGGAAACGGGCAACTCTCTCTGTAGGGGCCCTGCTGGGGAGCCTGGAGGGGGCTCATTTACCGGGACTTTTGAGAGGCAGATGCAGAAGGGCTCTGGAAACAGAGCATCTCTTATTAAATTAATTTAGGCTCCTTTTCTTTGGATCCAGATTACGTTAGGGAGCTTGTGTGTGTGGGCAATCTAGCACTTCCATGAAAGACCAGGGCTACCATGACTTGGCATCAGGGTATGAGGCACCAAGGGCCTTGGGACCGAAAGGGCTCAAACCCAATTATTACTCTACTCTAACCTCCAGCTCACTTAGCTTCATGAGATTAAATCTTTCCACATTTAACTGTTGTGCTGTTTGTTTACATAGTGCCAATCCTTTCCTAACTTTTGCAACCACCAGATACTGATCAGTAAATCACAGTCAGCTCCTCTGAAAGATCATACATCAAGTATACTAGAATGTCATCTCTTATCTATCAATATATGATCAATGTGGTTGTGAGTCTTCCCATCAGGAGAGGTCCAGGTGTACTTATGAATGTTTTGGTGCAGGAACATTGTGCTGTTAACAGATAGTCTTTTGATGTGGCAAAGTTTACTATTCTAACACCATTATCATTACTATCCTGATGTAGACTCTCATTCCCAGTTGTCAGTTTGTAAATATCTTCTCCCCAGTTTTGCTTTAAAATCTCCTAACAGAATTTGCATACAGTACATACAAAAAAGACTGAAAATCTGCTCTATTCCTCATAAAAACCATCTTTTGAATCATCAATTTTCTCCTCACGTGGTGCATGCACATTCAAAACAATGACATTACACCAGTGACCTCTCAGAACTAATGAGATCCTATCACCAACAAACTCCATTCTCTTAACTGCTGATACTATTCTGTGCTGTAGAGAAAATACTGTTCCTGAGTGATCATTTTTGTTTCCCTGCTCTTACAGTACACCCTCAAAATCTAATGTATACCACAAATCTATAGTGTATAAAGTAATCAAATTCAAACACTATGCGAACTCTTCAATTACAGAAGCAGCAAGATACACAATATTACATTCTCTTATGTCCAAGAACAACAAATCCTCAACTACTGACAAAAACTGCAGATCAATCTGCTATGGCAGTTGCAATACCAGGAACTCCATATTATCATTGTGTCCAGCCACTAAACACCAAGATAATTACTACAGTTATTGCTACCTGTTCACATCTTTCTTAACACACTTAATAAAACCACACAGTATCGACCTACTGGTATTTCAAATGATGATCTCTTCATATGTTGCTTGAGTATTATGGTCAGTGTTGGGTGAATACTGTTAGAAAGACCAGATCACATGATGTACAGTCACGCGTCACTTAACGATGGGGATACATTCTCAGAAATGCATCGGTAGGTGATATCATTGTTGTGCGAACATCATAGATAGTACAGCCTACTACACACCTAGGCTATATGGTATAGCCTACTGCTCCTAGGCTACAAACCTCTACAGCATGTTACTGTACTGAATACTGTAGACAATTGTAACACAATGATAAGTATTAAGGCTGATTCACACATAGCATGCCGTGCCCATGGTGTTCCCCTGTCATGCCCTGCGTTAATTCACACATGCCATGTCGTTCCCCTGCCCTGCTCCGACAGTGCCGTGTCCTTCGTGAAAGTCCGTGTGGTAGCCGGAAATATCCAAACTGCTAGTCCAACAGTTTAACAGATCGTCTTTTTTGTAGTGTGCTGCTACCACTCTTTACAGTCGTGGGTATGGATCGTTGTGAGGATTGGTACGCTTCTGATAACAATCTTTGTGGAACTCCACGTGGTAGCCGGATGAAGCCGAACACGGGCAGGTAGCCCACAGGCTGTCAAGAGACGGCCCTGACGTGCCTGGGCCTTGAGAAGAATGGCATGGTCAGAGCATGGCATGGGTGCAGCATAGCAAGTGTGAATCAGACACAGCCGCACTGTGTAAATCAAATGGGAAAGACTCATTCTAAACCCTTAGCGGCACAGCATGGCAGGAGAACAGCATTGGCGCAGCATGCTATGTGTGAATCGGCTTTTATACTACGGAACTACCATTGTTTATGCAATCTGTTGAATGAAACGTCATAACTTTACCTGGTATGGAGGTACATGGGTTTATATACTCATATAATATTATAGAAATATGATAACTTCAGAGCAGGAATGCAGTGCTATGTATTGTTTACCCCATCTTTGGTAGTGTAGAGTGCTCCAGAAAATGTATATCTTGGGAAGGGATTACTTTGAAATGGAAGTATGCCACAGCCTTAGGATACAACACATACAGAATAGTGTACTCATTACTTTTCAAACCTCTCCCATATTTCCTGAAAGTTGATAAACCTGTGAAATGGTGATGTCAGGGATACTCAACAGTAGTGTCCTTTTTCATAAGATGTCATGCACTAAGACCAAAAAGTGCCATTAAATCCTGTTGGTGATGTGACATCATTTGGAAAACAGTAAAGTACGAAGTAAATGTGACTGTGACCCATATTAGTCATGAACACTATCATACAGAAGATCAAAGTTGGTCTCACTGGCTTCTTTGGAATCTTAAACCAGTCTGGTTCTGATGAAACTGAGAAAAATCAGGGTTCTATTTAGTTAAGAGTTGTCATGCAATTTAGATTCTGATGGACACAGAATGTATTTTGGTTGTAAGTTTGGATTGAGTTTGGCTCTTGATCCAGTTACATTTGAGAGTAACTGACTGGCACAGTGTAGCTTGCTTCTGGTTGAGGAATCATCTTTTATGTAGGTAAGAGTTTCTGACTCAAAAACCATTTTCAAATTGCAAAACTTAGGGGTGGCTTTGTTTACCTGTGCTGTCATGCTGGCTAAGGGGACTGGAATTTAATGGGATACAGGCATGTGTCATTTTATGCCAGGGTTACATTCTGAAAAACATGGTGCAAATTGAAATTGCACAAATCGTACAAAAAATTCCCATTCAAAACAGTGTGTTCCCTGGTCATTAGAGGATTGACAACCTTGACCTATGCAGTGTATGACTATATCACTAATGGATGTATGGACCTGTAGAGTATATATGTACTATATATACAATCAATATACATTTCTCTTCAATATATTTATTTCTAATGCAAGAAAAATGTAAGAGACTTACATCCATAGTTTTTGGTATGGTTCATTCTGATAGGACTGTGGTAGTCTTGATACACAAACACTTTAGTTCCTCACTTAGCACCTTCTTTCAATCTATCAGCATTATCATAAACGGTAAGTATGCTGCTATGATTGAGTCTAACATTATGGCATATGTCAACAATTGATTCACCTTTATGACTAATTTTTCATCAATACTGATTGTCTTTTGCCGATTTTTCACTTGGATTGCATTAAGTGATGTAGATTTACATTTCTCACTTATGTTGGTAACAGAAGCCAATGCTGTTGCAAAGGCAACTACATGAGCCACGTGCTTACATCACCAACATAATCAACCCATATGTGTGACTGATGGTGTGACAGTAATGATGCTTTCTGCTAGCATCCTATAAAAGATAAGTGATACTACGGATTGCCTATACCAAATTGCGTTAAACCAAAAATTATAATGTACATTCAAAAAGTGGTGTAAATTCTCAAGTGGCATTAAAGTTAAATCACATAAAAAGAAACTGCCTAAAATGAGATCTGCCTGTACATCACCTTCTAGCGTATCCTCACATTGTTAATTTAACACAAAAACATAAACACCATAAAGAAGAGCACACAAGCTGTTAAATGATAATGAGACTGGTATAAAAGCAAGTACAGAAAATACCAAGTATAAGTTCATTTCTCATTACCAGAATGCAGACCACATCATAATATAAAGATGGCCAGTACATTTATAAAACAATGTGACAATATTTGAATACGCCAGGAACAAAATTGTATTCATGCAGGAATTCAGAGCAGAATAAATTCCAGAAACGATACTGACTGGTCCAGAATCTTTTTTTCTTCCATTATGTGAAGACTGAACACACAATTTGGATACTGAGAACAAGATGCTGAGGAGAATATTTGGAAACTGGAGAAAACTGCATGATTAGAGTCTCCATAATCTGTACTCTTCAAGCAACATTATTACAATTACCAAATAAAGGCTGAGCTCAGCTGATCACTGCAAGATGTGCCCTAAGAATAAGTAAAACTGAAAATATTAAAGCATTTTGAACTCAAGTGAATCATATAAACATTCTTGCTGGATGCCAGATGGTTTTGAAGATTCATGGAATAGGACATATATTAGAAAATGTGTTATAATGTGTTGTAGTCTGCACAGCACACTTTACAGCTGAGTAGCACTATAAGAAGTATTGCAGGAGATGTGAGGATTGTCTATACCATGAGTACGACGTTTGTGTTTATACAGAGTGCTCTTGTATGCAAACTTCTTCTCACACAGGTGGCATGGAAATGTTTCAACTCCTCCCTCATGTAATCTGAAACAAAAAATAACTTCTTAGTTACTACTTTGCTCAAAACGTGTATGTGTGCGCACATGCACAAACATTTGTATGAGGAGATATAGGACAGTATCCCATGTAGATATGACTATTAGTTGTACACACAGCAACTCGTATCACATGGGACTATTACAATTTTGGGATAGCCATCATCAGACCTCTGACAAGAGAAAGGAATGTGCCAGAATTACTTCAGGAATACCCAGTGAAATGTTGTTCAAACAATTATAAAGTGGTGTTAAATAATCTTTACAATATTACTACTACAGAAATGTTTCAAAAATTGAACCCCTCCTCATTTGGGACAACTGTATCAAGGCATCTATGAATGCATTGTATCACAGTCTTCCATTCTGGTTAACCTTCATGATTAAAATAACATGCCAGTAAAAGAACAATCACATTCAAAGAATGTCAAATTTACAAAATATTTTAATTCCCCATCCACATTTTCAGTTGCTCATTTACAAAGATTATTTAATTTGAATTGTCAAATCTGCTGGGATGTTGAATGTTCATAGCTACTCACATTCAGGAGGAGTTTGCTGTCTCTATTTCCAGGGCCTATCAGGCCCACTCAGCCCATGGCTCATGGCAAAACATGTGGCCCACAACACAGTGTTATGTTGCCTGTTGAGACACTTGTAATGAGAATATGATCCTTACCCTTTCCCTGGCAAAGATGAGATAGAACACCACAGAAATTTTGAGAACTTATGAGATGTATATTTATGATGACATACATTACTGAGACGAATGAGATGGGCAGGGCATGTGGCGCATATGGGGGAGGATAGAGGTGTGCACAGGGTGTTGATGGGGAAGCCTGAGGGAAAGAGGCCATTGGGGAGACCAAGATGTACATGGGAGGATAATATTAAGATGGATCTTCAAAAAGTTGGAGGAGGTCATGGGGACTGGATGGAGTTGGCTCAGGATAGGGACAGGTGGCGGGCACTTGTGGGTATGGTGAGGAACTTTCGGGTTCCATAAATGCGGGGAATTTCTTGACTAGCTGCAAAGTTTACTGGTTAGCTTCTCAAGAAGGAGTCTGCTCCATGGAGTAAGTAAGTAAGTAAGTACATTACTAACTCTTTCTGTAAAACCCACTAAAAATAGTGACACCATAGCATAGGTTGAGTATTGCACTTTTTAAAATTTTATCATTACCAGTATATATTTATTGCACATAATATACAGAACAAACACAGGTGAAATTCAACATACAATCATACATATACATTTTTCATTCTGTGCATGGAATTTCACATTAACCACATGCAGCCCAAATTTCCCCGAAGTTGCCCATACCGTATCAAAGGGAGAGCAGGCCTGTCCTGTGCAGTCCAAGAAGAGTAGACATGCCAGAAAATGTGGGTATATTATGCAAGGAAGGATGCCATAAATGGCAACCCCATAGAAGTGGTTATGTGCAGTGGGAATGGCCATGGTGGAACAGGATGGTGCTGGGTGGCTGGAACAGATACGAAATAAGGGGGTTTTAGATATAATATGCAGGTGGAGATGAGTGGTAATGGCTCAAGACGAGTAGAACATGACAACCTCCCAGTCACCCCATGATGGAACAGAGGAATTTTCCCCATGATGATACACTTTAGTATTATGGCCTTTCTGGGAACAAAACAAACATTACGGCCCTTATTAAGGGTCATACACATCCGTGATCTTTCCTTGTCACCTTGCTTAACTTCATGCAGCTGCAGTAGTAATGAAGCACTGTGATGCCAAGAACTCAATTTTGACTTCAAAGGAAACCTACATGGCACATGGCTAGGAAACAATATACAGCAGACCTCCAAACTAACACTGACATTTAAGCATTTATCCCACCATGGCACCAAGGCTTAAATGATGAATATGTGGAAGTGTTTGTTACCTCATTTTTTGAAACTTCTAGGTACCTACCAGACCATTACTGCCCATCTCCACCTGCCCGGCACATCTTAAAATTCCATTATTTCCTTTCTGAATTAGCCACCTGCCCGTACCACCATGGCCATGCCTACTGCACCAAATGACCACTCGCACTGTCTCACTTAACCCTTAGACGCCGAATTAAATCCCATCTGCTATTTGCTGGCATTATTAGGAGCTCACCATTTTCTCTACGTTAGCAGGATAAGGGTTAAATTATTAACCCTTAGGCGACTAATGTTATATATATATATGGAGCACCCATTCTTGATGTTTCTAGATCACACACAACGACGCAGCACAGTCGGTAGGACTCCTCTGGACGAGTGA
>Ga0268261_10003410_pt1 | contig 11694 bp, 10 predicted proteins | sample TergutNc150P1_FD_190353 | JGI IMG/M metagenome (GOLD analysis project Ga0268261, IMG submission 190353) | Nasutitermes corniger P1 segment gut microbial community from laboratory colony in Florida, USA - Nc150 P1 (SPAdes) (version 2) | ecosystem: Host-associated > Arthropoda: Insects >... | reverse complement strand
TAATATCCTTACTGGTATCTCATCATAGCCATGTGAATTTTTCCATTTAAGGGATTTGATTATTTCACTAACTTCTTTAGTAGTTACAGGTGTTAATTTTATGTGTGGAAATGGTGGCATAAATGCTTTATAAAGAGAATTGAGTGCAAGGTTTGTATTCACTGGATTATTTTCAGACACCTTATCTGTTATATTGGTAAAGTAATTATTGAAGATATTAGCTATACTTTGATAATCTTGGTGGGTTTTACCATCAATATTTAATGGAGGACCATTATCATTGCTTTGCTTTTTTTTTGTTGTCATTTTAACAATGTTCCATAAGGCTTTAGTCTTGTTCTTGGATTTAGTTATAAGTTTGTTACAATATAGTTTTTTCGCAGTCTTTATGACGTCAGATAAAATTTTACAATATGTTTTGTAATAATTTTTTAATTTTGAATTGTTGGTACTTCTACAGAGCAAATATAGATCTCTTTTGTGTTGGCTTGATATTTTAATTCCAGTCGTAACCCATGCTTTATTTTGTTGACTGTGGTAAACATTTTTAAAAGGAAAACTGTGGTAAAATATTCTCAAGTAAGTGTTGAGAAAACTGTTAAAGATTGCGTCTACTGTCTCCTCCATAAAGATTTCATCCCAGGACTCGTAGCTTAGATTTAATTGAAACTCTACTATAGTAAAGTCATTTATTAATCTTTTAGTGTAATGGTAAGCTTTTAAATTATGGATTTTTGTATCATGTAATGTCAGGATTTGTGCATCGTGGTCCGATAATCCATTGGGTAAAGGTTTGATGGTAAAATTGGCATTTTTAAATTTATCAATAAAGATGTTGTCAATTGCGGTAGACGAGTGGTTACTAATTCTAGTTGGAAAGTCAATAATACTATATAATTCATATGATAGTAACAGGGAATCCAGTTGAAGTTTGGTGTTAGTGTTAGCAAGATAGAAGTCGCCACAGACAATTAAGTTTATGGAGTTCATGAATAGTTGGTTGAGAATGGACTCTAGAGAATTTAGGAAATATGAAATATTTCCACAGGGGGGCCTGTAGACACACAACATACAAAATACCAATGAAGAGATATGAAGTTTCACAGCACAAACCTCAAGGTCTTGATCTCTGCAATGTTCGTCCAACATAATGGTTGAGAACACGAGCCTTTCGCAAACAGATATACTTACTCCACCATATTTACGTCCTTTCTTACAATATTTCGCCCCTAGGGTATAACCGTTAACATATGTACGGTTTATTTCATGATCATATAGGTGGTGTTCAGTGAGACAGAGTATATGAGGAGAGTCCTTTGTCCAAAGGTCTAGTAATTCATCTACTTTGTTATATAAGCCCCTGATATTTTGATGAAATATTACTAAATCTGTATTATTATTCATGTTGTGAGTATTAGCATTTCGCGGGTGGTCTTTATTTGAGTGGAATGTACCTAAATTTAGATTAAGAAGTCTGGGGTCATTATGCTGTTGAGTATCACTACTATTGTTAGCATCAATTGACATTTGCATAAAGTTAGTATTATGTTCAATGTTCTTGATATTACTATACCCTTTATGTTTTGACGCCCTAGAGGAAGTACTTTCCTCTACAACCTTCTCAGATTTTATACCCATAAAAAATCATCACTTCTTGTATTTGGAAGTCTCTTAGGCCTACTTGATGTTCTTGTTCCTTGAATAGTGGAATCTATTTGATCTTCGTTTCTTCTATCACTATCAATGGCCCCATAATCTTCATTTATTCCTTGGTTAGTTGAGTCTGTCAGCTCTTCGTTTCTTCTATTGCTAACTTCGTTTCTTCTATCACTATCAATAGCCACCTGATCTTCATTTATTCTTTGATTAATGGAGTCAGTTTGATCTTCATTTCTTCTATCACTATCATTAGCCACATGGTCTTCCTTTATTCTTTGATTAATGGGGTCAGATTGAACTTCGTTTCTTCTGTCCCTATCAATGACCACTTGATTTTCATTTATTCCTAGGGTAATGGAATCTGTTGGATCATCGTTTCTTCTATTATCATCTTCATTTCTTCTATCGCTATCAATAGCCACATAATCTTCATGCATTCCATGATTAGTGAAATCTGATCTTCTTTTCTTCTATCACTATCAATAACCGCTTGGTCTTCGTTTATATCTTGGGGAACACTGTCGACAAGACTTGTGTCATTGTGGGTGGATCTTCTTTCTTCGATGATGGGATGTTTCAACTTGACTTTAAGTACCTGGCATATATTTTGAGCCATTAGCTTCACTACTTTGTTCTTGCCGGTCCCATTAAGGTGGAGCCTGTGACGTGTGAAGTCTTCTCTTGTCGCTTGGTGGTCTAAAATTTTCACATTATCCCTATTTACCATGATATTATACAGTTTGTTGTTAAAGGTCTCTACTTCTTTGTTAACACAGGATGAAGCCATTAAGTCATGTCTAAGTGGAATTGTTACTATCATAACATTTGTGTTGCTGTTTTGATTAAAAAATTCATTCAAGTGATTGAGGCCGTTGTTTGTTTCATTTCTATTAACATCATTAGAGCCTCCCCAAATTATTACAGCATTCTTATGTGACAATCCGGCTATTTCATCTCTAGTCAGTTTCGTTACATGTTGTAGTCTCGATCCTGGCATTATCGTTCCAGTAATCTCATATGTGGATCCTAAGTATTCATCAAGTTTGCTGGCACAGCCACGCATATAACTATCACCAATCAATAAGATTCTCTTTTTACTTTTTTTTGGAGAGTCAGTGATTTTATTTTGCCTCTTGAATGTATTCTTTTGTTGCGCTGGAACTGTATGTGTCTAGGGAACTCTGTATTATTTTTTAGGTTATGGAGTGCACTATAGCGGTTTGTTATTGGTATAACTGGTATCGGTAATTGATCCTGTATGATTGCTTTGACTTTATGAGATTTTCTAGGTTTGACATTCACTATATCCCAGCTGGTAGAAAGTTTGTTATTCACATGTGGGTTATTTCTAGCATCAGGCATGGGATCCTTGAAGGTGTTTAGATCTTCTAGTAGTAATTGAATTATCTTCTTTGATGTTAATAGTTCTTTAGTCATTTCTTCTAATCCACCTTTAAATTTAAAACAAGTATTACACTTGTGTGACTGTTTTACTTCACTTACTTCCCAATTAAGTGTAGTCAACTCACATTCATGAAATACTGGTGTGTATATCTATTGTAAAATACCACAACAAAGATGGAACTGGAAGTGACTAAGCCACAGGCTGGATGTCAGGGAAACTTTAGTTAAATTCCTGGCAGGGAAAGAAAATTTTTTTCCTTCCACAGTGTCCAGAGCAGCTGTGGGGCTCATCGGACTTCCATTAAAAATATACTAGCAGCTCTTCCCTTCCCTGCATGCGCACATGCACACACACACACACACACACACACACACACCTGTAATGAAGTAGCCAGGGTGTGAATATTGCCACTCACATTTTCATTTAGATTAAATATGCATCAAGCTACTTCCGCTCCCTCACACGTCTTCACTAAGCAGCACTTAATTAAGCACAGGGACTTTACTTTAACCTTCAGTGAAACAGGAACAGGGCAAGATTTGTGTGATCTTGCAGTTTACCTTACACTTAGGTTCATACTGCTCTCGGCTGACAAACATAACAGTACATGCCTGTACAAACATAACGATCTGAATCAGAAGAACATGATTCAGTGTACCTTAAATTATCTCCATCTAAGGCAACTCATTCTTATGCAATGCTGCTATCATGTGACACAGAACACTTCACCCTGAGCACACAGTATGGCTGCAGGTTGCACAGACTTTCCACTGTGGTATCATGAACAGTACCAAACAGATTTTTGAGCAGTTCTAAGAGGTGTGGGCTCAAACAACTCAGCATACAAGTACAGGTCAGCTGCAAAAGTTGACATAGTTCTAGAACATAAATCTCATAATACCTCTCACAGACTATTATAACATCACACTTATGAACAATGCCTTCTCCTAAAACCATTTTGTGTCCATGTGCAAAGTGTGCCTTTGAACTGTCATAATACCACGTTCGCGGGTGATAGTCGTTTTCCATGGTGCTAATTCCTTGTTAGGTTTAGTTACGTCAAGCCAGGTCACAATGGCTTAGTTTAGTTTAAGGTGACACAAATAACGCGTTCTTCCTTATTCTTGTCCGTAAATTCCGATCGACTACTACTACGTACCACCTCACTCTAGCCCTAACCTCTTTGCCAATGGCTGTGAAAGATGGTGTGAAAGGCACTACAACTATTAATATACAGATACGTTTGTTTCCACAGGCGTTGACAATTGCATAATATGTGTGGTATTATAGTTAACTCTCTCATATCATGACGAAATTACCTGATTATATAACACTTTCAAATAAGACCTCGTATCAAACACAAGCTTTTCCAGTACAGGCAACAGTGAAATTTCGTATTCATTGCGGTTGAGGCTTCAACAATATTTAAAATGCACGGATTATTACTCCAGCAAAACACACGGATCATTAGATCGAACACCATGACTAATCTAATTTGGCAATACCAACGTTACTTCTGCAAAAAGAATTTAATTGTCTTTCATAACCTATAACCTACGTACAGCACGAATTTCGTTGAAACCCCACTAAATTAGTAAATACAGCCAATCAGCATAAATTTAATGGAATACATAAGGTGGCTGAAAATATTGCATGAATCAACGTCAGAGTTACAAGAATGAATCCAAAATGTAAAACTAAAAAAAAAAAAATCTGCCCTAATTTTCATTACAACTTGCTAACCAGTACAGCCACACAAAACATATATCGCAAAACAGGGAAATTGAAGCATTGTGTTGGCAGTTTGATATTCGATTAATCGCCAAACTTCGAGATGCGATAAAATCATTGGCTACACTTTTTCAAAATCCGTACTGTACTTCTCAAGATGTAGATTATTTAACTATAATAATACAGAGCCAGGAAACTAAACCTGTAATTATTAGTTTATCACACCAGTGTGGTGTACATGTCACAGTTTACAAATATGCAATTGGCTCCCTCCAAGCCCAGGATGACGTAAATAAATACTTGGTATTAATAATCGGTGTTCACTGTGATGTGAAGCTCCATATTGTGCAGTATGCAGGTGTGTGCATAAGGTGCGCCAAACTTAAGAGCATTGTATAAGCGATTTTGTGTAAAAATGCTTTATCAACATATGCCCAATTATCAACCACCACACAGCTACGAGCATTGTAATGTTCCAATAAATTATAGGATACGGTGTGATATCAGTTCATATGAACAACCCACGTTTGCTAATATGGATCAATCTGTTGAGTGACCTAAGAGGTTGGTTCCTAACACATCCATGTACCACAAACAGGCCTGTTACAATCGTCATGATCAGTTGTGGCTGTCAAAACAAATCCCATCAGAGGCTGTTTACTGGCAGTTGGCTGATACAGTTAACTCTACTCAATGTTTATCACAAGATTTCAACACTATTAGTTACTGAATATTTACTAGATTGTATGTAATGGACTGGGCTATGGGCTTTTGGTATACTTTCTTGTAACCACTATTTATGTGGAAAGCATCAAGAGCTAACTGGGGCTGGCGGTTGGCTTGATTCATTGGGACAGTGAAAAAATCTGGCCTTGAATGTTTGTCATCCAGCCTGGCAGAGCCAACAATGGAAAATGTTTATTACATCTCTAGTTGGATGTTGTGTGTACTGACTCTTCTGTCAGTGGGAGTTGTCCGGTTTTTACAAGCGCGTTGTCAGTAGGAGCCAAGTATTGGGTTAAATAAGCTGTGGAGGAGTGAGGATATTGAGCGTGACGTCATCTACGCGATATCATATCGTACTAACACATCGCAGGTGCCGATCGCGGTCTAAGAGACGGTACGCGCAAGACGGAGCCTAGTTGGTCAAATAGCAGGAAGAATGGAACAGCGTAGTTTAAATGGGAGTGTGCAAGACGAAGGCGAGGCGAAACCGGTCCGGTCGCTGTCAAGCCGGTTGGTCGGACGAAGAATGTAGTCCTTCATTGTTTGGCGCGTTTGCAAAATTCCGCAAAGCCACTATCAGCTTCCTCATGTCTGTCTGTCCGTCTGTCTGTCCACATGACAGAACTGGTCTCCCACTGGAAGAATTTGAATGCAATGTGATATTGAAATATTTTTAGAAAATATTTCGAGAAAATTCATGTTTCGTTAATATCGCCCCACAATAAGGGTACTTCACATGAAGACCGACATACAGTGTTGACTGTAACACGCTCAGTTCTTCTTATAATACAAAATCTTTCAGACAAAATTTGCAGATAAAATAAAACCACACATTTTATATTCAGTGAGTTTTTTTTTCGAAAATTGTGCCCTTTGTGAGACAATGTGGAAAATATAGTACAGCCGGACAGACCACAGATGGCAATATGGAGCATGCGCATTTCACGCTGGATAACTAAGGCCACAAACACACACTCAGAACATGTAATATTTATTGCTTTTCCACTGCAAAAATTGTAGCATGAACGCGCCTCAATGTTCTACCGACTGTGGTGCGTCGTTTCGTGTGATTAGAAACCTCAGGAATCAAGAGGCTATGGCTCACATTGGACCGCGGGGCTTCAGGAAAAGAATCTCAACATATCAGCTGTTTCTCAGCGGATTTCCTTTTCCAACTACAATTTTCCCCGTGCTTAATTAAGCACAAAGCCAGGAACACGTACTGAGGAATGGAGATTAATTCTACCCATTTTTGACATCATAACCTGATCTTCAGTATCAGTTTCATGTTCCGGCCGTTCCCATGTCACAGAAGAATGGGTGGAGCCCAGAGCTGTTTTGAATGATTCAGTAGAAATAACCAACAAGATGCAAACTTTTAACAGAATTTATTATTCCACCGTTCATTAAAGGTTCAAAATGATTCGAGCGGTACACCGCTCGTCATCAGGAGCTCTAACTGTATTTGCAGCCTCTGGTTTACATACGCATGTGGTGACCGGCCGTAGTCAAGTCTGAGTGTTTTGAATATTTGGAGGATATAAAAGTCGTTTGACTTTGCAGTCAATTAGTCATGTATTGCATTAGTCACTTACGTACCGGTATTTAGTAACTCAGTTCTTTAGCCCAACACTAGTCACATTTACACACTAAGGCACTTACTAGTTAACACGACAAGCGCTTAATTGCTTAGCACAGCGGTTCCCAAACTGTGCTTCGCGGAATCCGTGGGATCCGTGACCAGTTCGCAGCGTATCCATGGATATATTTCTGTAAAGAATAGTTTGAAATTTACTGAGTTTTTTAAAGTACAGGAAAAATATTTTATCAAAAATAATCGTATAATTTCTTTCATCGGCGATGTGTTTATTTCGCATGACCGTTAGAATATCTAAATAAGAAACACCCCGTAGTCAAGCAGCGAGCGAAACCCATTTCAATTAATGTCAAATCACGCAGTGCTCTGTTACGTGTGCTGCCGGTATACGTTCGTAGCTCTCTGAAATCAGTTCTGATATATAAATTGTTAAATTTTGATTCCTATCATACGCAAATTATAATTACGTCAGTAAGGATGTGAGGACCCGTGGTTATTTTCCGAAAACAAAATCTGGTCCGCCAGCAAGAAGGTTTGTGAAACAGTGGGTTAGTCCGATTTAACAGTGCTACAGAAGGATGGCTTGTCAAGGTGGACACATCGTGGATTCCACCTGCAGGACGCAATGAACAGACAGCAGGGGCACTTCACACAAACTGCTGTATCACATAGCAGTGCAGGGTGCCACGTGCAGGACGCAATGAACGGACAGCAGAGACACCTCACACACACTGCTCTATCACATAGCAGTGCAGGGTGCCACCTGAAGGACGCAATGAACAGACAGCAGTGGCACTTCACACACACTGCTGTATCACATAGCAGTGCAGGTTGCCACCTAAAGGAAGCAATGAACAGACAGCAGTGGCACTTCACACACCCTGCTGTGTCACATAGTAGTGCAGGGTGCCACCTGCAGGACGCAATGGACAGCAGTGGCACTTCACACACACTGCTGTATCACACAGTAGTGCAGGGTGCCACCTGCAGGACGCAATGGACAGACAGCAGTGGAACTTCACACACACTGTTTTATCACATAGTAGTGCAGGGTGCCACCTGCAGGACGCAATGGACAGCAGTGGCACTTCACACACACGGTTGTATCACATAGCAGTGCAGGATGCCACGTGCAGGACGCAATGGACGGATAGCAGTGGCACTTCACACACACTGCTGTATCACATAGTAGTGCAGGGTGCCACCTGCAGGACGCAATGTACAGACAGCAGTGGCACTTCACACACCCTGCTGTAACACATAGCAGTGCAGGGTGCCACCTGCAGGACGCAATGGACAGACAGCAGTGGCACTTCACACACATTGCTATATCACATAGTAGTGCAGGGTGCCACGTGCAGGACACAATGGACAGACAGCAGTGGGACTTCAAACACACTGATGTATCACATAGTATTGCAGGGTGCCACGTGCAGGACGCAATGGACAGACAGCAGTGGTACTTCACACACCCTGCTGTATCACATAGTAGTGCAGGGTGCCACCTGCAGGGCGCAATGAACAGACAGCAGTGGCACTTCACACACACTGCTGTGTCACATAGTAGTGCAGGGTGCCACCTGCAGGACGCAATGGGCAGACAGCAGTGGCACTTCACACACACTGCTGTATCACATAGCAGTGCAGGGTGCCACCTGACGGACGCAATGGACAGACAGTAGTGGCACTTCGCACACACTGCTGTATCACATAGCAATGCAGGGTGCCACCTAAAGGAAGCAATGAACAGAGAGCAGTAGCACTTTACACACCCTGCTGTATCACATAGCAGTGCAGGTTGCCACCTGCAGAACGCAATGGACAGACAGCAGTGGCACTTCACACACACTGTTGTATCACATAGCAGTGCAGGTTGCCACCTGACGGAGGCAATGGACAGACAGTAGTGGCACTTCGCACACACTGCTGTATCACATAGCAGTGCAGGGTGCCACCTAAAGGAAGCAATGAACAGACAGCAGTAGCACTTCACACACCCTGCTGTATCACATAGCAGTGCAGGGTGCCACCTGAAGGACGCAATGAACAGACAGTAGTGGCACTTCACACACACTTCTGTATTACATAGCAGTGCAGGGTGCCACCTGCAGAACGCAATGGACAGACAGCAGTGGCACTTCACACACACTGCTGTATCACATAGTAGTGCAGGGTACCACGTGCAGTACGCAATGAACAGACAGCAGTGGCACTTCACACACACTGCTCTATCACATAGTAGTGCAGGGTGCCACGTGCAGGACGCAATGGACAGGCAGCAGTGGCACTTCACACACACTGCTGTATCACATAGCAGTGCAGGATGCCACCTGCAGGACGCAATGGACAGACAGAAGTGGCACTTCACACACACTGCAGTATCACATAGAAGTGCAGAGTGCCACCTGCAGGACGCAATGGACAGACAGCAGTGGCACTTCGCACACACGGTTGTATCGCATAGCAGTGCAGGGTGCCACGTGCAGGACGCAATGGACAGACGGAAGTGGCACTTCACACGCCCTGATATCACATAGCAGTGCAGGGTGCCACGTGCAGGCCGGAATTGGCAAACAACAGTGGCACTTCACACATCCTGCTATATCACACAGCAGTGCAGAGTGCAACCTGCAGGACGCAATAAACAGACAGCAGTGGCACTTCTCACATCCTGCTGTATCACATAGTAGTGCAGGGTGCCAACTGCAGGACGCAATGAACAGACAGCAGTGGCACTTCACACACACTGCTGTTTCACACAGCAGTGCACCGCACAACTCAACCTGTTCCCCCCTCACCAAGCTGCAGCTGACGGTAATGGCCTCTGTCGCTGTCGTGATATTCTTCACGTCCCTCAGTGCCCGGTTCGCCTTACACGACTTCGTGGCAAAGCAGAACTTGTCCTGTTCGTAAGCCGTTACTTTCAGACACTACTCCTGCCGAAACACAAGTCCATTGTGTGTTTGCTAGGATTCAATGACTACAGCTACGTCCTTCTTAACAGGCTATTAAAAATCCTTGTTTCTGTAAAGCCAGCTGTTAAATCAGTATATGTTTTACTGCTTGTGAAACCAAACGCAACGGTCTTGGGGAGCTGTCAGGGTATGCCACAGTCCATGACCTGTCATAAAGGCACGTGCACTGATTCAGGTGGAAAATGTATGCACATATATATGTGTGTATATATTTTTATATATATATATGTATGTACGTATTTATGAATGAATGTGTGTGTATATGTATGTATGTACGTATGTATGTATATATGTATGTATGTATGTATGTATGTATGTATGTATGTATGTATGTATGTATGTATGTATGTATGTATGTATGTATGTATGTATGTATGTATGTATGCATGTATGAATGTGTGTATGTGTATGTATGTATATGTATTTATGTATGTATTATGCATGTATGTATACATTTATTTCATATACGCAAACAAAAGTCTCTCTAACCACAACTACACACACCCATCACACATTACCAGTCAACTGTCGCTCAACGCAAACTGTTCAGGTTTTAAAAGAAGGATAAACGAACGGTATGAACCGCAGGATTTGGAAGATATAAATATGTGTAGTGTGACTGAATTGTGTGCTTTTGTACTGGAAATAATTCCGACTTCGGTTTATATTCCATTTATCACCTGCTACAGTCGGATCATTACCGGTTTGTTATAAGAATGTAAAAATATATTATAGTCTACAAAAAAAGATAAATTTTTATAAGCTATCAGGTATTTTTATAATTGTGCAATTCTGTGTACCTTATTACTGTAGCATCTGCACAGTTACTTCGGTCGACAGATTGCTCTACATGTTTGCAATTACAAAGAAGAGAGCTGAAAAAATTCAGCTGGAACAGCCTTCGAGACGAAGTATTTGCCAGGTTATTTCAACAGTAAGCATTTCATACATTTCTATGCGTCAGTTTGTTAATAAGATAAGATTAGCCTGTCCCTTTTTAAGAATTGTCGATCCTGCCAACACCTTCAACACACCCAAATGAATGCACGCACACAACAGCTACAGGAGATAAACTGCGATATGTCTCTGCAAGGTGAAGAATTAAAGTGGGCGACAGTTTGTTGCAGATGGAGGTTTATGGCAGTTCGTCGTAACCAGCTGTTGTAATGGACCGCTGTGTGTTGCTCGATTGGTTTATTGACTGCTGTATACAGTGAGACAGTAACTGTACGTGATATCACGGTACGTGTTTGTATATATCTATATGTATAGTTAATTCAACAGCACTATACGTAGAACAGTCTGTATGGGGAACGAAAGTGGGAGTTGGGCATTCAAATGGTGGGGAGAAACTGAGACAGAGTGCTGGTTATGTGACAGATGTGGGAACTGGGCGAGATATTGTGGGCTGATCAGACCATGCAGGGATGATGACCACATGTGTAGTGTAGACAGAAGACTGGAGCCACGAGAGGAATTGTTGTTGGAAGGTACAAGAGTGTATGGAGTTGTGACCTGCAGCTTTGCAAAACAATTGCTTGTGAGTCCGGAGAAATAGGTAGGATCCAACAGAGTGATACAGGACCGAAAACTTCATAACG
>Ga0268261_10003409_pt1 | contig 11694 bp, 9 predicted proteins | sample TergutNc150P1_FD_190353 | JGI IMG/M metagenome (GOLD analysis project Ga0268261, IMG submission 190353) | Nasutitermes corniger P1 segment gut microbial community from laboratory colony in Florida, USA - Nc150 P1 (SPAdes) (version 2) | ecosystem: Host-associated > Arthropoda: Insects > Digestive... | reverse complement strand
ATAATAATAATAATAATAATAATAATAATAATAATAATAATAATAATAATGATGATGATGATGATGATGATGATGATGATGATGATGATGATGATGATGATGATGATGATGATAACAATAACAATAACAACAACAACAACAACAACAACAACAACAACAACAACAACAACCACAACCACAACCACCACCCTTGTTGTGGTTTCCTTTCTTCACGTCTTATAAAATTTACACCAACATGCATTAGGGCTGTAAACACACAAAGCTATAAAGACTCAAGCCACAGCTGCTAGAATGAGTAAAAACACACAAAATGTACTCCACCAAAGTCAGACTTTGAGTTTCTATATTAGTTCTGTCCAGCACACATAAAAACATACAAACTGTAACCAACCAAAGACAGGCCTTTTGTTTTTCACATAAGTAAAAAAATTAAGTCACATTTGCCAATGCACATATATGGGGTGTTTTTTCCTGCTTGACCACTAACTGCACGCATGATGCTCTGCCAGTGTTATATTATACATCAAGTCTTGGGAGCTTTAACAGTCAGTGAAGGAAGCAAGAGGAAGATATGCTGTGATAATAGTCTCTAGAAAGTCTAACAGAAACTCACCGGTGCTACAGCAGATGCTGAAAATGTTGCCCTCCTGACTGAATGAACTCAGTACAACTGCAAAAGATTTTATTTACTCTCTGGAGTTCTTCTCCAGAAACTGTTGACATCTTGCATCGCATGCTACTTCAGAGTTCTTCCAAAGTGTATTTACACAACTTGCTCATGTTCCTTCAAAGCGAGGACTATGGTTTTCTTTTACGATCACAGCTGTAACAATTTCGTGGTCCTTTGTGCAAACGTTTTAGAAAAACTTGTCACTTTAGCTAGTTGTTTAAGAGATTTTCTTGTTGAAGTTCAGGGTCGAGCATGAACAGCATCTAATTTCTCTTCCTGCAGCACAGCTCATTTCTTGTAAGACTTTTTGTATAGCAGCAATCCTATTGTTTTCAGCTTACTGACCAAGTTTGTTTAGTTGGAAGTGGTTGTCCTGGAAACTGGCACCAAATTTTTCTGCGACATCTTCCAGCAGACTCACATTTGAAATACTGCTGCACTATAAACAGATGCTGTTCAACAAAGTAACTAAGTCAAGGCATGCTGTTACAGCACTGCATGACTTATTTATACACTCAGCATCAACAAATGCAGTGACTCATAGTGCAAGTTTGTTATCGTCAACAGCTAAAGTTACCCCCTGTTTTAAAAGAAGGTATTATTATTATTATTATTATTATTATTATTATTATTATTATTATTATTATTATTATTATTATTATTATTATTATTATTATTATTTACTGTAATTGAGTTTTCACTCAGTGGCAGTAGTCCTTACACTAGTAACAAATAAGAATAAATATACATAAACAAAACAATACAAAAACACAGTAAATACAAGTACACATATTACCAAAACACACACACACACACACATTACAAAACCCATACATATACACATCCACACATTACAAAACCCACACATACACACACTCACATATTACAAAACAAATTAAAAGAACCACAGTACCAGATACACACCAAATAAAATAGTCACAATACAATCAAGTACCCTATTATGCATGTTACTTTTGTCCCTAAGAACTTCAACATAACTCACTTCACTTCAAAACAAAACCACTTCACAATTATCATGTCAGTTCACTCCACATCACTACACTTCACATCACTTCACTCATTTACACTCCATCCCCACTTGAATTCCCTTGCTTGTAACTACATTCTTAACCCTCTTTCTAAAAGTGTTTAGTTTACAGGGGAAAGACACTAGTAAGCTTACAGGTAATTGGTTCCAGCTTTTAATGGTCCTATTTATGAAGGAGTATTTACCAACATCTGTTCTTCGTTCCTAGTCCTACTTTTCCAATTATGATCTTCCCTACTCAGGTAACATGGTTTTAGAAGTCTATCCCCTATCGCTTTCCAAGCCCGCCCCCATCGTATGCCTTGAAAAGGGCGCATATTCAGGCTATCAATCTACGCTGTGCCAAAGTTTCCCAACCCAACTCATTTACATTATTTGCAAATTTAGCCGCTCTCTTTTGCACCCGATTTAAAGAGCCTTACCTGACCTTTACTGTGTGGATCCCAACACACCGTTCCATACTCAAGTATCGGTCTCACTAGTGCCATATAAGCTAAAAATTTCATATTATTATTTCCCTTTTTGAGTATACTTATTATAAAATGAAGTGCCTTCCATGCTTTTCGTAGTGTGTAATTGACATGATCACCCCAGTTTAGATTGCTGCATATAATTACTGCTAAACATTTAAAGCAACTTGCCTCCAGGATTAATTGATCCCCAAAATAACACCTTATTCATTCCTTCACCCTAGCTTTTGTAAAGCTTACTGCTTTACTTCTGCCTGGATTTATCTCCCTTTCATTTTCTACCTCCCCTTCCCCTAATCTGTTTAGGTCCATCTGTAACTTATCAATGTCACTGCTATCCATTATTTTCCTGTACATTATACAATCATCTGCGAACAGCCATATATTAGACTCTGCGTTTCTCCAAATATCATTAACATAAGCGAGAAACAGTAGAGGACCTAATACACTCCCTTGTGGCACTCCTGAGGTTACTTTGACTTCCTCAGATAGTTGCCTGTCTATTCTAACTCTCTGTGAAAGTCCTAAGAGAAATTCCTTTACCCGTACAACTACCCTCAAATCCACTCCGGTTGCCATGGTTTTCATAAGCAGCCTATCATGTGGAACTAAACTGAATGCCTTTGAAAAATCTATTATTATCATGTCTGTCCTGACTCCCTCATCCAGTGAATCCATGATATCCTGGCAAACCGTAACTACCTGACTTTCACATGAGTACCCTGGTCTAAAACCATGCTAACCCTTGTATAACCACCCACTCATTTCCCAGACTTCTCTTAGGTACCCTGCTATAACATGCTCCATTTGTTTGCAAACCACCAAGGTTAAGCTGACTTGTCTATAGTTTCCAACTACCAATCGATCTCCCCCTTTGTAAATGGGAACCACTATAGCTTTTTTCCAGTCACCTGGGATAGCATTATTATCCATCATAATATCCAGCAATCTCACGAGGTATGGAATCGTGGCTTCTCCGACTAACTTTAAAATTTCCCCAAGAATGCCATCCAGTCCGATGGATTTCTTTTTCCCGATTGCTGATAATTGCTTCCTTATAATGTTAAAACTAATGGTGAAGGTTTACCTGATTCTGTTGGTTGAATCTGTAGATTATTATGTTCGCAACTGAATAGAGATGCATAATAAGAGTTTAGGGACTTGGCCTTTTCTACCAGATCTGAAACAAGCTTTTCATTTTGGTCCTTGATCGTCGGAATACATTCTCTATTTCCTTTACGTCATTTAACATACTTATAGAACTCTGTCCAGCATCTAGCTTCATTTTGTAAGACCGAACGTAAAAATGTTTCCTGAGCCTTCTTCTTGGCTACCAGTAATTCCTTGGATAAACGTTTCAGTTCCGCTTGGTAAGGCTGTCCAATTTTCTCTTATTGTACATTTTCCTCACCTTTACCTTTAGCCGTTTTACTTCCTTATTATGGTATTCAGGATACAGATTTTTTACTCAGAATTTTTTGAGGTACATAATGCTTGACACCCTCAAAAATCATATCCTTAAAATTTTTCCATATCTCCTCTACGTAACTGCCATTTCCAGCCCACAGGTTATACTTATCCTGAAGGAAGGCTTGCAAGCCTAAAATATCTGTTTTGTGGTACAATGGGACTCTTCTTTAAACTTTTGGCTCCCGACAAATTTAATCTCCTTCTGCTTCCAATAAAATCCCATTATGGTCGCTGATTCCAGGCAAAATATTACAATAAGCGAACTGTCAGGTCTGAGAAAGTATATATCCAACAGCGCGTCTCCTCTTGTCGTGCCGCTTACTACCTAAGTATAACCATTATCCCAAACTAAGTTATTTACAATCGCCTAAAATCCGCTTATCGCCTGAAATCTGTGAGAGAGTTTACATGGCCACATGATTAGGAGAGTTTTTTGACCCCTCCATTCCCCTTATTTAATACCTTGCGACTTTCATCTGTGGGAACTTTAAAAGATAAAGTGCATATAACAAATCCACACTTGCTGGAAGAAAGAACTAAGAAACAACATCTGCAACGACATTTCAACAATTTTGAGAGAAGAACTCCAAAGAGTGAACAATGTCTTACACAGGTGTACTGAGTGCATTCGGTCAGAAGGGCAAAATTTTCAGCATCTGCTGTATCACAGGAAACTTTCACTCGCTCCCTTCACCAACCATTAAACTTCACAAGACTCAGCATATATAACAAAACACTAGAGGAGCATTGGGTGGGCGCTTATTGGTCAAGTAGGAAAAAAACCCCTGTAGTTTTCAATTTAGTTATAGAAATTCATGTCACATTTTGCTACACTGAGGTTTCAATTTAAGTGCCACAAACTTAAATCATGGCTGCCAACATACACAGAAGTTACGTCTTGAGATTTCATCCTCGCAACTGTGATTTCATGAAGATACAAATAAAAAGTCTAATCCACCAAGGTTAGACATTTAGTTTTCATATTAGCAATCAAATTCAGTCTACAACGACAACTATCACTTCATTTATAGTCACTATGTTAGCAACCCACATGCCTTATATACAGATGTGAATGGGAAAGCATAACAATGCACATATAAAGGTATGAATTTTGTTCACCCTAAATATTATACCCCTTATTCTAGGTTAATTCCATTATTTATTTTTATGCCTAGGATTATAGTACACACATTTCCAACATATATGACCAACATCAAAGAATCACAGACACAGGTATGTTTGGGTGTAGTGAGTTATTTGCTCCTGTGCCTCCTTTTTACATACGGGAACTTACTTTGTGTCTCATTAAGGCTATACTATGCTCTGCATGCAAATACACGAAAAGATGCTCAACATCAATCATGACTCCCACCTTTTCCATCCATTTTGGACCCTGTCCAGTAGCTTTTTCTTCTACTCTGTCTGCAACCTTATCAACTTGTTTGTAAACTTTGTCCCAGTTCACGTTGATGTAACCTTGGTGATTTGCAACCTGCAAAAGTATGATGCCTCCTCCAACAGCCATGGCGGTAACTTTTCCAACCTTCATAGTTATGAAACCTGTGAACCTGTAAATTAGTTGGAGAGGTTATGGCGCTACCTGGCGACATTAAATAAATGTTTTCCACACATACTCAATTATCATACAGGTTAAGTACTACTGAGATTTACCATCCAGAAATGCTTCCTATTATAAGCTGTTTCGCAGCAGAAGATTTTCCTACGTCTCCTAATATTCTGTCAATTAATCCTTTCGCTTCTTTCGTTACTTCATCAACATTTAACAAATTATTTTCTTCTTCTTCTTTATTGGACTTCCGGACTACTGGCGACGCCATTATTTCCTTCCCTTTGAATTGACGTTCTAAAACAAAATTAGAAATTACACAGAACGATCCTTATGTCACGTGCTGCAGGACTGCACTACCTGCTTTCAAAACTAACTAAAACGACACGCCCAAGTCCTATAATTAACAACTGAATAACTGACACTATTTGGCATTTGAGAATGACAGTTAACACCTATCGCATGTACTGTTGACTTGCCTTGTCAGATGTTTTCATATAATTTTCACGAAAGCATTATCCACTCCAAGACATCTTCGTGTGAGACAGTGCAGCAGTTTCTTGCACTACTACGATATTCACGCCTACTGTTTGCTCCCCCCCTATAGAACAACTCGGTAACAGCTGATTGTGCTACAAATATGTCTGCTGGTATGATATACTTCAACTTTGGAACTTCATACTTAAATCTTGAACTGTGACGGGGGTCACTTGAGACTTAAGGGACTAGCGACACCAATGCCGAATGACCTTCGGATATTTGTTATTTTAAATTTATTACATTGATAAAACGCATGTCCCAAGCAAACATGATCGTGTGTATGGTGTTTAAAGTACTCCTTCAGCAACTGCCATTATAAGTTTACACACTGTGTGCTTTTAGAGATTGGTAATATGTAGTAAAGGCATTTAAAATCTAGCTTTCGAAAACCCCTTAAAGTTCTGTCTGGGACTGGTAGGCGCGTGTATTTTCGTCTTAAATAGTGTGTGGTTATTGATAGTTATTAGTGAAAGTGTTTGTTATTTTGAGTGAAAGTCAAGTTTGAAGTAGTGTAAATAGTGCAGTGCCAATGATAAAACTGTAGACAGTTGATTCAGTGCCTTAAAATGGCGCAAGAACAGGACGATATCAATTTAACAAATCAAGAACTGCAGGTGCTGTCGGAACTTGACAGGTAAACAACATGGCTACTAATCATCTGCTTTATGAAAAGTTGGCTTAAAATGTACTTAAGATACATTGCCTTCATTCATAAGTATGCCAGAAATCGTAGGACTTATTTGGGTGGTACCTGCGAAGGTTTATGACAGCGCGAATTACAAGTTCCCTTCCTTCTATATGCGTTGTGTTTTTCTAACCTATTTCCCTCCATACTTTTTGAAAGTGACCAAACTATTTTGCATGTGTTGCTGTTATGTAGTTGAATGTTTCAGATTTTAGTAGGTAGTGTCTTATGTCTGGCATTTTTTATGCCGCCTATCCATTTACGTTGCAGTGTTGTTTGGCGCTGACAAGTTTTATGCCTTTCCCTTCGTTTGCGTGTTGGAAACAGTAGCAGTAACAAGTCGATCCAAGAATGTTGTATCTGATCCAGTGTGGTGTATGTCACATATCATAATTCTGCAGACATGAAATATATGATTTTATGTGTTCAGAATCTTCTGAGAAAAGCAGTACATGTATATAAGACCAATGATCATCCAGCAGTACTTGTTATTACCTAACAGACATGTAATGTTCGATTTCTATGATTTTTCAGTCGACAGTTTGGATTTCTAAAACTGAACACACCAGAACAAGTCAAGAAGAAAGAGCTAGTTCTTAAGGTCTGTATTTTTTTATTTCTTTAATGTCACATTTGCATTACTTGAACTGTACTTTAGAATCAGTGCAGTTGTGCTGTATGAAAAATGTGTACTCAGATGTTAAGTTAATGTATTTGTTGTGATAGACAATGCATATTTTACTGTTGCAGTGGTTTGTGAATTATTATAATTTGTTTGCTATTATATATGCAGTAAGAATTCAAGCAGTGCAATATGTCCACAGCTGTCATTCACAGACCTATTAATTGCACACCACATTATCCAACAACTAAAATTGTCTTTTTAATTTACTGAGAGTGTCTGCCATAAATTTACCTTGCTGTCGTTGAAGAAGCACATTTAGGCTGATCATCTTCATGCAGCCATACACACATGTCACACACATAGTTTCATCACCAAATGAAAAGGAAGATTTAATCCCCTTAGCTGCACAACTGGAACATACTGTAAAACATAAAGCCTGTCAAATGCAAACAAATGTGTTATTGTTTTTCATAAATTTGTGTAATGAGTACTGGCACAAAGAATCAGTGTGATGCATTTCTCAGCAGCACCCCTGAAACAGTATATATTCCTCAAGGGGTTTGTGAACTGTAGTTTATAGACCATTGCCAGAAAGGAAGGGTGCTTGTATGCTCAACACAATGAATTTTGAGTGCTAAGTTGCCATGGCACTTCATTTTTTATGGAGTATCATGGAAACAATTCTGTGTTAATATATAAAAAATGTAAAATTCATGCCTTGTATTAAATTCCTCTCATGTGTATCGTATCTTCAGGCAATGGAGAAAGTGGAGACATTCTTATTCAGACTACATTATTGGTGAAAAAAATAGTGAAAATATTGAGATTGGCATATAAAATTGGTTATAACAAGTTTGCAGGCTTCCTTTCTAGGTCCATTGCAAACATCTTGTTCCACTGTGTACTTCATATTGTATGTGTGTCTGGCTTTTGTGGGAGTTTGTGAAAGAAGTGGAAGCCTAATAAAACTGTGATGAACATTCCAAAATGTATTGTAGCATTGTATGAAGTTTATGTGAAAATACTGTGTAGTGCATAACCTCAGACTAAAAGATCTTCTTCCCCACCTCTCTCCCCATCTTCCCCCATTCTGCCTCCAACTTATTAGATGTGGCATGTAGATGTATGGATCATTTCTTGGAGCCTGCTAATGTGTCATGCACAAGTAAAGTACAATATATTTATATGAATATTTCTGACAGAGGTGTATTACAGTAAGTTTTTATAAAACATAGTGCTTCAGAATCCGATGGCTGTGAGGGTTAATCTTAATCACTGGATATCACGTGATGAATGAAACACGATAAAAGTAAATATTTTTAATGGACACCATCACTTCTTTGGTATGAATTACATACAAGAGGAAGCCCATTAGCATCAGACATATAGAATAATGGCAGGACCATCCTTGTTGGCTGAATAAGTTTTATAGCAGGAGTGATTAAATAAAGACATCTGAATTAATTGTATCTGCCTTATTCTTTAACTGATGAATTCTTCCATTTACAGTGACGTCTATAAAATATCAGTAACACATTTATAACTCTGATGGTTACGCTGATTTCTTTTGCAGGTCGCAGTAGTGTCAGTATTGAATTGTTCCTCTGAGAGTTTGTTTTGACCATATAATGGGGAATATTTAAATTTCAAAATTATGAACATGGAATAGCTTTATCATAATTTATGTAATGTTACATCTTACAGTCCTTTGTCTTAATTGTGCAGCATTATTTCTGATTTACATTTCAGTCAGGAGGTGATAATTCAGATCATTGGTTTTCATGAATGTCCGTTTACAGGCAACTGTTAGGATGCTACCTTAAAAATGTCAACCACATTCATTTCCATCCTGTCATGCGTCATTCAATGCCCTGTCATCTCTTTAGCTGAGAGAGTGCTATTAAATAATTCAGTCAGCAATGTTAACCTTGGTAGCCATCTGTATACCTGTTTTTACAATGCAGAGATTATCTGAATAACAGAGAAGATAATTTAGACATTTTTGTCGGTTGGTACACACAGAAACAAAAGGAGGAAAGAATATTGTGATTTGGAGGGAACACATAAATTAATAAATGCATTCTGTGACATTGTGCATATAGTCTGTTAAATGCCAAGCCAGCACAGCTCACTGTCCTATCCTTCACTGATTTGCTTCAAAAATTGAAGTTGCTGAATATCATAGGTGTAAATACCTATACCGGTTTTTAGTGCTAAGTTTATTAGTCTTGAGGTAGTGGTGATTAAAACTTTTCAGAATTTACGCTCTTGTGTCAAAAGCTGTCACCTTACAATAGCCATAACTTTGGGCATACTGGCCCTATAGGGCTGAATCAATGTGCATCGGGTTGGGTTGAAAATTGCACTTCTGTTTGTTGGTTTGACATGGAATGGCCTGAAAGTGAGTGGGTGTATTATTGGCGTTAATGTTCATTGAAATTACACCTGCCATTCAGTTATCTTCTCTGTACATTAGAAATATCAGTAATTGATGCTAATGACAGCTGAATATTTTTATCATGCATAATATAAGTAGTTTTTTTTTTTTAGAAATTTGATACAGTTACATTTAGATTCACTGTAAACTGTTGGTTACAACTGACAGGTATTCACAAAAATTATGTTATTTGACAACTTGTAGTGTAAATCACCACCACTCCCAAATGCCAAATTTTATCAAGAGCTTTCAAGTAGTTTTGGTGAATATGCTTGTGTTGTTTTCCATGGGTGTCCAGCCTTTTTTGGAAAAGGGCCACAACCAACATTGTGGGCTGATCTGCAGGGCCGCACATGTAAAAGTCATGAGAAATGGTACACCTAACCTTTTAAAATACTGTGCATATTTTGTAGTATATGCATATAATTTACAAATGTAGCCACAGGCCATGAATTGGAGACCCATGTTGTATGCATATTATGGAAATGTGACAGAAAATTGGTGACCAGTGGATTTTTGTGATTCTTAGAGATTGTCTGTTGCTGTGAGGAGAGAATATAAATTCACAAGTGACTGAAAACCAAGAATTCAAAATAACATTTTAACGAAACTTAGACAATGGAAATGGAGACTGGAGGATATTACAGTAGGATTTGTATGGATTGACCCACAGTAATCAGTAGTTAAATTAAGGAGGCATGCAGATTGCAGCTTGAATGGGGTGAACAGAAATGCATACACAATTTTGGTGGGAGAGCTGTTGGAAAGCGTCCACTTGGATATCTGAGAAGGAGATGATGGTTTACCAGTAAATAGGTTATTCAGGAAGATGTGAACTGGGTAGAACTTACTCAGCATCATGTCAACATGAACTGGATTTTAGCCAGTAGTGGCCTTTGATATTAGTTTATTAGTTGATTCTGGAGTTCTTTTTTATGATGGGGCGTAACTTGTGCTCGGGTGATAGGAGGAATTTAACGCCTCTTTGTTTTAAACTGTAGCATCTGTGTAGCATGAAATGAGAGAGGAATATGATTATAAATCATGAACACATAACTAATGTAAAGGGATGTGGTTGGGACCTTTTTTTGAAATGGTGTCCTCAAATTTGCACGTAGAAACCAAACAACACAGACAAGATTGTTAGTGACACAATGAAACTTTGAACCTAGTACCCACCAAATACAGATCTATAACATTACCTTTACACTTCTTGGAAAACATCCACTTGAAAGACTATGTAAATGATGGGAAAGGATATTAAAATACATGTTAGGGCAATAGGTTGTGAAGCTGTCAAGTGAATTGAATGTCTCAGAATAGTACCAGATCATGGAATATGGTGTTAACATTGATGAAACATTGGTTTATATTGATGTGAATTGTGTTAAGTGGTTAGTTGATCAGTTTGTTGCTTGATGAGTAATGTAATTTTGCCACTGAGCCCATGATTAGGCAAGTGCATCATCTTCATCTAATTAACACTTGATTTATGTTTCGGGAATGTTCAGTATGTCTGTTTTATACACAGGCGGTAAGGTATCTTGAGCGAATGCTGGTGCAGGCTCAGCGCCAGAAGGAGCAAAATAAACGCGTGGCAACGGAGGGATGTGGAGGCGATCAGCCTGAAGTTATTGCGGGCAAGGAGATCAACATTGATCCTAAGACATACTGCAAACTTGGCCACTTCCATCTTTTACTTGAGGACTATGTGAAAGGTATAGTATTATTATTTCATATCATCCACTGCCCAACTTCAGAATATGAGACTGTCACATGGATATAGAACAGTGAACCTTCATTCTTGTTTCAGTTCTACCCAAACATACTTTAAACCTGTCCACAAATTGGTTTTTAACTTTTTTGTTCTCTGCAGCATACAAGTTCCAAGTTTGTGTTTATAACTGATGTTAAGGTATCAAGGATGGTGGGACCCTGAAGGATCTTCAGAAGAATTTTGTATATATTTTTCAGTGTTGGAAATAAAATGCAAAATGAAGTCTGTATGTCAGGGGGGTGTGCTTGCAGGAAATTCAGTGTTGCAGAAAAACACTTTCTGAAGCCATTGTTCTATATCATGAGTATTAACCCTTTAAAACCCGAATTAACTCCCATCTGCTATTTGCTGGCATTATTAGGAGCTCACCATTTTCTCCACGTTAGCAGGATAAGGGTTAAATTA
>Ga0268261_10003408_pt1 | contig 11694 bp, 9 predicted proteins | sample TergutNc150P1_FD_190353 | JGI IMG/M metagenome (GOLD analysis project Ga0268261, IMG submission 190353) | Nasutitermes corniger P1 segment gut microbial community from laboratory colony in Florida, USA - Nc150 P1 (SPAdes) (version 2) | ecosystem: Host-associated > Arthropoda: Insects > Digestive... | reverse complement strand
TTTTATTAAAAGATTTAAAATTTTATCTTCTAGGTATCGTAATAAAAATTGTACTAGATATTCCTTGAGGGTTTCTTTTTTGTCCTCTATTTCTAATCTTCTCAAAGGTTAGTGGACACGTCTATTGTTGATGGTGCTTATACAGGTGATAAATTTTCTGATAGTGTTAAAGAAATTATTTCTGCTACAACAGAAGTTATTAAACGTACAAGTCTACATACTTTTAATATTTTACCTAAACGTTGGATTATTGAGCGTACTTTACATAATTCTCTTCAAGCTCTTTCCCTTGCTTTTATTCATTTACTTTTAACTAGACTTTAGACAACTTCTTATCAAAAAAAATTCCGAAAATTAAACAGCTACTTAAAAATTTATTTTTAAGTAGCTGTTTTAATTGTATTTATATGTTAAAAAAAATTATTTTGTATTATTTTTTACTGTTTCAAGCACTTTATCAAAATTTGGTTGATCAGTAACTTCGTTTACATATTCTAAATATATTATTTTGTTTTCGCTATCTACTACGAAAACTGCACGAGCAAGTAATCCTAATTCTTCTATATATGTTCCTGTTGCATTTGAAAACTCTCTGTCTTTATAATCAGATACTGTAATAACATTTGTAACACCATTTGCACCACACCATCTAGTTTGTGCAAAAGGTAAATCCATAGAAATTGTGTATACAGATACACCTGGTATTTCATTTGTACGCTTGTTAAATGTATTCACTTCTGTTTCACAAACTGGAGTATCTAACGATGGAACAGATAAGAAAATTCTAACACCAGATGTATCTTTTAAAGATAATGGGGATAAATCATTTTTTGATACTGTAAAATTTTGCAGTGTATCTCCCACTTTTAATTGTTCTCCCAAAAGTGTTAAAGGATTTCCTTGGAATGTAATTTTCATATATACCTCTATAGAGTTTTAAATTTATTTTGTTACCTAAAAAGATTATTTTACCATAATAAAATAAGTTTTACAATCACAAAAAAAGCTACTTAATAAGTATAGTAGCTTTTTTATTTAAAAATTAAATTCCAACTTTTTTAAATAAAGATTTTACAGTATCTGTTGGTTGTGCACCATTAGAAATCCATTTTTTTGCTTCTTCTTCTTTTATTTTTATTTCTGCTGGTTCTTTCGTTGGGTCGTAATAACCTATTTCTGCTATTGCTTTACCATCTCTTGCTGTTCTTGCATCTGCAACAACTATTCTATAAAAAGGTGCTTTCTTTCTTCCCATTCTTTTAAGTCTTATTTTTACCATTTTGCTCTCCTTATTATCTTATTTAATTATTTCATAAAAGGTAATTTCATTTTTTTACTACCCATATTTGAAAATTGTTTCATTATTTTCTTTATTTCTTCAAATTGTTTTAGTAGTTTATTTATTTCTTGTATACTTCTTCCACTACCTTTTGATATACGTCTTTTTCTTGAAGCATTTAAAATAGATGGATTTTCTCTTTCAGGTTTTGTCATCGACTGAATTATAGCCTCTATATGGAGCATTGATTTCTCGTCTACATCTTTTTCTAAATTTATTTTATTTCCAATACCTGGCATCATAGATATTAAATTTTTAAGAGGCCCCATTTTTTTTATTTGTTGCATTTGATTTAGAAAATCTTCTAAAGAGAAATCTTGATTTTTTAGTTTTTTTTCAAGAGCTAGAGCTTCATTTTCGTCAAAACTTTGCTGTGCTTTTTCTATAAGAGACATAACATCACCCATACCTAAAATACGAGATGCCATTCTATCTGGATAAAAAACCTCCAAATCTTCTAGTTTTTCTCCCATACCTACATATTTTATTGGTTTTCCTGTAACATACCTTACAGATAAAGCACCACCACCACGAGTATCACCATCTAATTTTGTTATTATTACTCCGTCTATTCCAAGATTTCCATTAAAACCATCAGCAACACTAACGGCATCTTGACCTGTCATAGCATCTACTACAAGTAAAATTTCATGTGGAACTGTATTTTGTTTTATTTCAGAAAGTTCATTCATTAGTTCTTCATCTATATGAAGCCTACCAGCCGTATCTAAAATAATAACATCATGTATTCCTTTTGCAAATTCTATAGCTGCTTTTGCTATTTGTTGTGGTTTTTCATTTTCTTTAAAAAAAACAGGAATATTGTAAGTAGAACCAACAACTTGTAATTGCTTAACAGCAGCAGGTCTATATATATCACAAGCAACTAATAAAGGTTTTTTTCCTTCTTTTCGGAGTAACCCAGCAAGTTTTCCACAAGTTGTAGTTTTTCCTGCACCCTGTAACCCTACCATCATAAAAACAGTAGGTGGCTTGTTAGAAAATGTAAGCTTACTATGCGTTGTTCCAAGTAATGTAACGAGTTCTTCATTTACAATTTTAATAACGTGTTGACCGGGTGTAAGGCTAGAAAAAAGCTCATCACCTATTGCTTTTGTAGAAACATTAGATACAAATTCTTTTACTATTTTAAAATTTACATCGGCTTCCAAAAGTGCTAAGCGAACTTCACGCATAGCTTCTTTTACATCTTTTTCTGTTAATTTTCCTTTTCCCCTTAGGTTTTTAAAAACTTCTTGCAATTTTAAAGATAAATTTTCAAATGCCATATACCTACCTCATAAGTGTAAAGTAATAAACCTTTACATATTATAATAATGTAACATATACTTGTCAAGCAAAAATAGGCAACTTATTTAATAAGCTGCCTATTTTAATTATAATATTTTAATATAATACCTCTACATCAAAACCTGCATTTTGTAAGTAAACAACAACATTTGTTATTCCATCGTTATCTATCCCTGTTCCTGTTCTCACAACATGGCTAATACCTAAAGTTACAAAAAATACAGTTTCACTTTCTGTTTCTGTAAGCAAGCGTGCTATTTCTCTTCCGAAAGCTATACTTCTTTCATAACTTATTACATCACGCCAAAATAATTGTAACGGGGTTGTGGCATCATATAATGAGAAAAAGTCTGCCATTAAATCTTGCATAGTTTGTATATCGTTTTTTTCGTACGCATTTACAATTTCTACAATTAGTATCTGTTCATCACTAGCTTGTTCTAATTCTTCGAAAAGTGGAAACATCTGTATTTGTTCAATCATTGCTTCAAAAGGTGGTGTAAAAAGGGTTTCTATTTCAGTATATAATGGAACAAGACCTATAGTAGAAACACCCAAAGATGTAGCCATATCAAACACATAAGTATCTACACTATAATCCCAAGAGATACCAGCTAGAGGCGTTATAAAATTATTATTCAATTCCTGAAGTAAGACAACTGGATTTATATTTCTAATATTCTCATATTCCAAACCAAAAGACTCTATAATATCTACATAATGATTATAAATGTCATATGGCAATAAATTTGCAACAGTCTCATTATTTGGTAAAAATAATAATTCAGTCATTATTTCTGAAAATCTATTTTCTTCCTCTGGAGATGGATTCCAAAGATTAGTTTCAAATGCAAATATATCAGCACTTTTCATAGCATCTTCTACAATATCTGCAAGTGGAAACCAATCAGAAATACCAGCGTGTACAGAACCAAATATGTAAGCTGTATTGTTTCCATACGTTACACGTGTTAGCCCACCTTTAATTTGTAAATTGTCTGATACATCTTGAACATTTGTATTTTCATTTTGTATATTCTGAGGTATGGTTATAATTACAGTATTATTTTGCCAATTTACATTTAAATCTAATCTTTCACTAAAAGCTCTTATAGGTATAAACACTACACCATCTATTTCTATAGGCTGTGGATTTAATTCATGTTCTATAGGATAATGTGGTTGATTTTCTCCGAATATATTATTTATATCTTGTCTCGATAAAAATATATGATTATCAATATTTATAGCATCTTCTATGTAATGCTCTACACCATTAAAAATAATATTTTGTCCAAAAACAGGAGTTAATGAAGCTAAAGTTAGTGAAAATATTAATAAACTACTTACAATTTTTTTTAATTTTTTCATTTTTATTCACCAAAAACTTTTTTTGCTATTTCTTGACCTTGCCTTATTTTTTCCCATTGCTGTATTTCATTTAATTCATTTCCATTATCACAACTTGCAAAACCACATTGGTGGCTAAGTAGTATATTTTCTTTTGGTAATATATTTATAGCTTTTTCTAGTAAATCTATTACTCTTGTTTCATTATCTAAAGTTTTTGTTTTGCTAGATAAAAGACCAAGTACAACTTCTACATTACGATTTTTAAATACATTCAATCCATCTAAACTACCTGCACGCTCATCGTCCCATTCTAGGTAAAATCTATCATACCTTTGGCCACTTAAAAAAAGGTCTGCAATAGAATCGTATGTTCCATCTGCCATACTTCTACTTTGGTAATTTCCTCTACAATTATGTGCCCATGCTTTTATATCTTTAGATTTTACATAATCTATTAGTTCATTATTCAAATCTACAAATTCACGTGCTATAGCTAAATTGTCAGCTGGATTTTTACCTGCAAACGGGCTATTTTTGTTGTCTTCTGCAAAAACTTGCCACAGGCAATCATCTATTTGAAGTATTGTTCCACCTATTTCTGCAAATTCATCAACAAATTCTTTGTAAGCATTTATTAAGCCTTTTTTAAAATCTTCGTTATCTTTGTAAACTTTATTATAATTTATAACATCAGACCATAAAAATTCGCCATATATATGAGCAGGTGAAGGAATACATAGTTTTGTTTTATGACCATTTGCGTATTCTTTTATTTTTTTGTATATTCTATTATGATTATGATTTTTTCCAGAAAGAGGTGATTCTACTTCTATTCCTACATCTCTTCTTGTTTCAAAGCCTTTTGCTCCGTCTTTAGGTAAAGTTTTACCATCATGAACATGGTCTCTAAAAATATAGCCTTTTTTTGATATATATCTCCTAACACCAGAAAGACCCCAAACAAAATCTAAATGCCATAAACTTTTGGAAAACTCGCCATCAGATATAACTTCAATATCTGCATCTATTTGTTCTTTTATTATTTCTCGTATTGCTCTATCCTCAGCCTCTTCATAACCTAATAAATCATTGTAAAAAGGATATTTTATATCGTCTCTATTTTCTATTTCTCTTTTGTATCTAAGCAGATATTCTGGTCTTAATAGACTTCCTACTATATCAAATCTTTTGCTCATATATTGCCTCCATATTTTTATATAATTTTAGCACAGTGGGAATACGTTTTCAAGATAAATTTAAAAATCATTTTTTCTTTATTGTTAAATGAGATATTAAAAAAACTATTGACAAAATATAAAAATTATTGTTAGCTTTTAAATAATATTTTATTTAAAAGCTAAAAACACCAACATTTCATTTGTTGGTGTTTTTAAATTCTATCTATTAAATATCCTATCAAATTGCCAATCTCTATACAAATTTACAAGCGTTCTAGTATGTGTATCAAAATATGCTATAGGTAAACCATTTCTATCAACTATGAAATCTTCTGTTATTATAGTAAACATAGTCCTAAGTTCATTTACAAAATCAAAAAATGGAGATAACCCATTAAAATTTAAAAGCTCCATTAAATAAGCTCCAAGAAAATTAGAAGTAATTAGCATATTTTCTGGCATAAATAAATTATTTCTATTTTCGTTTAAATTTGTTATTTTACTAGCTGCTTCGTTTTGCCATATTATAAAAGGTACTTTGTGTAACCTTTTTATATTTTCTAATGAGTCTAATGGCTCTGTCTCCGGAAAAAGTATGTCATATATACTAGATGTAAAACCCGGTCTATGGTCGCTATAGTACAAAATAACAATAGGCTCTGAATGTTCTTCAAAGTAAGTGAAAATTCTAAAAAGTTGTTCATCTATATCTATAAGTCCGTGAAAAAAATTAGTAAGTTGACTTATTTCATTTTCATTAAAATTTATGTCTGTATTAAAATTTATATAATCTTCAGGTAAACCATATAACCCAGCATAAGGTCCGTGATTTTGTATTGTTAATGTGAAATTAAAAAATGGAACATTTGGATACTCTTCTAAATGATTTCTAAATATAGTTATTAATTTATCCATTGTAGCTATTTCAGATACATATGGACCTTTAAAATGAGTGTAATCAAAATATTCTATATGATAAAAGTGTTCAAATCCAAAATATCTGTATACATTTTGTCTATTATAAAACCAAGGAAATCCGGGATGTAAAGCTATGGAACGATATCCTAAAGTATTTAAAATGCTAGGTATGGACTCAAAATAATTTCGTACAAGCATATAAGAATATGTTGTACCTCGCAAATGTCTTGTATTAAAAGCAGTTAGAACATCAAACTCTGTATCTCCAGTACCACCACCTAAATTTGGGGCTATTATATGACCATATATAACATCTTCTCTATTAATTATATTTATCCAATTTTGTAGAGGATGTGTAAAACCTTCAAAATTAAATCTATCATCCATTGCCAGTTCATCAAATGCTTCACTCATTATGATAAAAATATGAGGTGTTGATATATTAGATGTATCTGTTCGTTCAAAATTTTGATACATTATTCTAACATCTTCCGAATTAAAATCATCTGGCAAAGTTATCCTCTGTGTATTATGTGCAAATATAAAACTATATAAAAAACCACGACTATTAAATTGATTTACTGGATTTAAAACATTCCCCTCTATAGGCAAAGAATTAATAATATCTGGATTATAGAAAAATGTTAAATTTGTAATGTATATTGTAATTAAAGAAATGAAAATCAAGGTCAATCGTATTTTTATATTTATTTTTTTTGTTTTTATTTTTAAATACCCAAATACAGTTAATAAAGTAATTGTTACAACAAACAAAAATAAAAATATAAAATAATAAAAAGGAAAACTTGCTGAGATTCCAAAAAACTCCGATGCCAAATCAAAATCCCATGGGAACAAAGGGTCATTTCTAAGTTCTATTTTAAATCTATTTATAATACTTAGCATAAAAATAATAATAAATGTTATTCCAGAAGGTGCTATAATATTGTTAAATAAAAAAAATAAAAATATTAAAATTAAAAAAATGGGAATAAAATTCATAAAAAACATAAGAAAATTTGACTGTGCCATTATTTCTAAAGTTTGAGTTGTAGGTACGGGTTTCATATAAAATAATACCATCGTAATAAGAATTGATATTAAAAAAATTAGTAACAATGACATGGGTATATTCAAATTTATTTTAAATTTTGATATGTTCTTAATACTACTAAAAAATTTCATAAAACTTCCTCTTTTAAATTTTGCATTAATTTTAAACTAAATATAGTTTAGCCTTTAAAAACAATTCTGAGTATAAAAAATGAAAAACGTTTCACTTTTAGTTTTTTTGTAAGTTTTTCAAAAAACCGTCCTCTTCTTTTCAATAATGTAACAATAATATGTATATTCTTTACAAAACGAACTTTTAGTTATAAAATTGATGTTAAGTTTATAATACAATGAATATTTATTTTTGTAAATATCAAAAGGAAATTTTATACTATTTTAACTGTTAGAGAGGGTGAGTCAAATCATATTCAAAAAAATATGGGAAATATTTGTTTTTAAATATAATAAGTAAAATAAATAAAAAATGATACTCTAATTTTTCTTTTATGGGGGAAAGAAACACAAAAGAAAATAAGTTTAATTGACGATATTAAACATATGATACTTGTGGCGGAACATCTTAGTCCCTTATATTTCGGTAATTTTTTTGATATAAACATTTTTCAAAAACTAATCAAATTTTAAATGGGCAAAGAAAAAAGAAATAGATTTAAATATTAACTTTAGAACGGGGAAAGTATGAAAAACAAAAAAAATATTAAAAAATATATGATAAGTATAATTTTCTTATTCACTTTTAAAACGTATGTATATGGAAACATAATTCATATCCATAATATAGGTTTCGATATTGCTAGTGGTATTTCTTATGAGCAAAGTAGAAGAATAACAAGAGCTGGGCTTGTAGATGTACATATACTAACTGTAGACCTAACAAATGAAAATATAACAATGGGACCAGCTTTACCACCACATGGAAGTAGAGATACAACATCAAACTTACTTCAGAATAATGGTGCTGTAGCAGGAATAAATGCAGATTTTTTTAATGTAAATGTATATCCAAGTACAAGTCTGGGTCAGGTTATACAAAATGGAGATTTATTAGAGATAACAAGAAGTGAAGGGTACGCAGCAAGTTTTATTATAGATATTAATAATAATGCTATGATACAGTATATACAACCAGAAATTGTATTTTTAAATAATGGTATAAGAAATTTAAATTTACAAGATATTAATAAAGTAAATGGAAATATTATAGCAACAGTTTTTGATAACTCAGCTATTTTTAATACAGTAGGTATAGATGCTAGACAATCAGGACTTGTAAAAATAGTTGTCGAAGATGGATACATAACGTATATTTCATATCCTGGAGAAAATATAGATGTTCCTAGTAATGGTTATATTATCGCACTTTCAGAATCTTATGCTTATCATTTTACAGAAAGTATTTTAGTTGGACATAGTGCAGAGCTTGTAGTTTCTGCAAATGTAGATATAGACAATATATGGAATGCAATATCTGGTGGTGGCAGTATATTACAAAATGGAGAAGTAGTAGAAGATGGATTTGTAGTTTCTGGAAATGCAAGACATCCCCGTAGTGCTGTAGGTATAAATCAAAATGGTACAAAAGTTTTCTTGGTTACAGTAGATGGTAGAAATCATAGTATAGGTGCAACTCATAGCGAAATGGCAGAAATTTTGAGAGATTTGGGAGCTTTTAATGCTATGCATTTAGATGGCGGGGGTTCTTCCACAATGGCCATTAGGTCTCCCGGAGAAAGTGATGTAAGAGTTATGAATGCTGTAAGCGAGGGTTCTGAAAGAAGAATTGTAAATGCACTAGGTATTTTCAACAATGCACCTGTAGGAGTTTTAACCGATATTGATATTAGAAGTCGTGATAGAGTATTTGTCATGGATAGTATCAATTTTTATCCTATAGGATTAGATGACCATTTAAACCCGATTAATCTTTCTTTTGAGAATGTACAAATAAATACGTGGCCCCTTGTTCCAAGAGAAGGAAATGTACTTTTTCCAAACACTATTGGAAGTATAGATATATCTCTTATGTACGGAGAACATCAAAAAATTAGAACAATAGAAGTAATGGAACTTAGCTATATAGAACCAAATATAAGGTCTCTTAATTTAAACACAGGAGATTTGGCTACTGTAAATTTCGTAGGTATTAGTCCACGTGGGCATAGAGAAATTATAAATTCACCTCAAGTAAATATAATACCAGAAGAAGCAGGTACTTTAATGAATGGTGTATTTACAGCAGGTGAAGTATCTGGAGTTATACGTATTAGTCTTGGAGCTGTTTTTACTGATATTGTTGTAAATGTAAATAATCAAGGTTTTACATCTTTGCCTACAAACATTTTACAAATAAATCCATATAGAGATATTCTAGATACACATGGAAATGGTTTTGATATTACAATAGTAGGTAATACATCTATAAATCAATTTATGGAATTTGAAAATATTAGCGATTTTGTTTTTGAAAGAAATAATGCACTTAGAACTTTTATATCAGGAAGCAATTTGGGTATTTTTGTAGGTTCTACAGAAGTAGAAGAAATAGAAAATTTTGAAACAATACATCACACAGCAGGTTATAGCTTTAGAATAATAAATAATAATACAGCTATAATAAATTTAGATGCACAAACGGGTTCTCTTACAGGAACTTCTGTATACAATTGGAGTTTTGTAAATGAAGTGAACAATATAGATATAGATAATGTTATAATTTTGATAAATAGAGATATAAATAACTTACCAGCATATGAAGTACAGATGATAAAACATGCTTTAGAAGAATTAGGGCTAACAAAGAATGTTTTTGTAATTTGGAGTTGGTCAGAGCTAGAAACAAAGAATGTAATAGAAAATGGGGTTACTTATATAGCTTTGTCTGGACTATTTTATCATGAATATATAACAGAGAATGTAAGAGTAGATTCAGAAGATAATGAAGAAACTGAAACAGATTATATATCTGTATCAAGACGTGTTTATAGTTTAAATCCAAATTTTAATATACTAAGATTTAGAATTTTAGGAACAGACATAAGATTCGATTTTCACTAATATAAAAAAAATCATGTATATCTAGTTTGTATACATGATTTTTTATTTTTATAAAATTTTTGACATTTTCATTGAAATAATTTGAAAAATGCTATTTTTCTCTTGACAACTTTAAAAAAAATGTATAAAATACATCATGTTATATACAATATACTTGTATGCCTATATTGTAGAAAGTTTATAAGAAAAAGATTATTTTTTCGGAGGTTAAAATGGTTAAGAATTTAACAAAAAAAGCAATGTCTTTTGCTTTTATTTCCACAGCATTACTTTTTGTAGCTTGTGGAGGTGGAGGAACAGAACCACCCACATCGGTAACTCCTCCGCCATCGGAAGTGGAGCAACCAACAGAACCTACTACACCTACATCAGTAGTTGAAGAAGGGCGTGGAATGGGTCTTCGTGGTTATATTAGATTAAATGTAGAACACGAGGGAACTAATGTAATATCTATTGACCCTGTTTTCCACAACGATACAGAACAGGTTTTTAATATGGCATTTGCAAATCTTTCACCTATATTAACTGGTGATATAGATTTTGAAGCAATCGATATAGATGCTTTTTCTGGTGCTACATACACAGCTCGTGGTATTATAAACGCTGTTGCAGATGTAGTAAGACCGGGACAAGAACCACCAATGCAACCAGCATATCCTTTTATAGATGCTTCAACTCAAGCATCACCACCTATTTATAGTAGTTTTGGTTATATAAACGAAGGTTCTACACATCATCCAAATCCAACATTCCCTGTTGGTACACCAGTTATTTTAGCACATGAGCATTTCCCAGGAGCTGCAGGCTCTCAGGCTGTTGTAACAGGTGCATTTGATGAAATAGCTTATGCAGTTTCTTTCCAACCTGGTGCACCTGGATTCCCATTTGAATATGCTCACCGTTGGATTATGCACACAGAATTATGGGGATGGGAAAATGTGGAAGTTTTTGAACCAGGTACGGTAGTAATGCTTGATACAGACCATTTCCCAGGTTCTAGATACCAAATTGGTATAGTAGAATACTACGAGCGTGGGACAACCTATCAATTAGATGGAACAACTCGTTATGGTCTTCCTTTCTGGGATCACCAATGGTTTACAGAATCTGAAATAGTTCCAGCAGGTACAGATTTGGGCGACATATACGCACACATAGCAGACCATGGTCCAGGTTCTCACGTACACGGTGGAGAGGGTCAAACTTATAGTGAGAGAACAGGTACAGACCCAGAAACTTATTTAAATAGCTTAGACCAAGAGGCTTTAAGAACTGAATTTTTGGCAATGAGGTAACTAAGTTATGATAAAAAACTGCTTTAGAATTTTTTCTAAAGCAGTTTTTTTGTGTGTGCCGTGCATGGTACAAATCTAGGTGGTGCAAGTCCACTGTAGGGGCTTGTCGTAGCCAACTACTAGCGAAAGGCAAGAGCGTCCATTGTGAAGTGGAGTTTGAAGGAAGCCGATA
>Ga0268261_10003407_pt1 | contig 11695 bp, 9 predicted proteins | sample TergutNc150P1_FD_190353 | JGI IMG/M metagenome (GOLD analysis project Ga0268261, IMG submission 190353) | Nasutitermes corniger P1 segment gut microbial community from laboratory colony in Florida, USA - Nc150 P1 (SPAdes) (version 2) | ecosystem: Host-associated > Arthropoda: Insects > Digestive... | reverse complement strand
CATACTCCAAAGCAAAGTTGAAAAGCAATGGCGATAGAGCATCTCCCTGTTTCAAACCATTCCTAATTGGAAACATCTCAGACAAATTCTTACCCACCCGGACTCTGCTGTACGTTTCAGTCAGACATTTTTATTAGCCTTGCCAGTTTCTTGGGGATACCAAACTCAATGAGAATACTGTACAAGGCTTCCCTCCTAACTGAATCATAAGCTTTCTTGAAGTCTATAAAGAGCTGATGCATGGCCTCATTGTGTTCCCATTTTTTCTCAGAGTCACCAGAACTGCTTTTTTTATTATTACAGTGAATGTGCTGAGGTCGTAAATGTGAATGGTAAATTGTTGGAACAGAGAATCAGCATTAAATGTTCAGTGAAGTAACAAATGAGACTAATTCTTCAGCAGAAAAAAAAAAACCACCAACATTACCAAAACAGTTGACTGCAGTTTGTACCTTCAAATGTTAGAAAGTTCACAGACTTTTCTTTTTCCTTTTTTGTTTTTTACAAGAAGGACCAACTCTTGGATAGGATGAACTAATGTTCATATCAGTACCTGCTCCTTTTCATACAGCACATAAACCCCTATATGATCAATAATTATGCAAATGATGGTTGACACAACTAAGTGTAAATGTATTTATTGGTATACATGTTTTTACCTTCTTAACAGGTTATCATCAGGCTAAATACATTTTGCATAAGACACAAAAAGCAATACATAAAATTGCCTTTTAGACTTGAGATCTGAGTTTTACAAGACCTTGTTTTTCATATTGCATTACAAATGTGAGTTAGAAATAATGGTTAACAATAATAGTTGAAGAAGGTTTTTATTACAAAGTAATGTCAATGGAGGTGATGTTGACGATTCAGCCTGTTATTTCTTCGTTTTATGGGTTTGAATTCTGGTCCTGTAAGAATTGGTATATGATAAGATAGGTATTACATTGGAGTGTAAACTTCAACACTATCCCAGAATCTTAAGAGATATGAAGGTTCCAGGTGGAAAGAGGTGTTCTAGTATTCAGGGTGAGCTGAGCCATTGCATTCTGTCTGATACCATTACTAATAGGGAATTGTTTTTCTTTAAGGATTGTTGCCATATATGTGCATGTTCTCATGATGCGGCTTGTGGTTGTGTGCCACCTAGTATTGTTATAACCAGTCAGGCCAGCTGCTGTTTATGTTAACATTTTGTTATATATATTGCTGTGAGAATTAACTTACATGCACATTATTTTCTCCACATATAAACCTTTGAATGCCATATTAATACACTGTAATATCCTGGCATACAGGCTGGGTAGCTTATCAGTATGTTGTTTATATTGCCTCTTTACAGTCAATGCATAGAGCTGTACCACTACAGCATTACATATTTTTCATTTATATTGTTTTATTGATTTTTCAGTAATGTAAAAAAAAATATAAATGTGAAGTAGTAGGAGAAAGTCACCTATTATGGGGAGGTTTTTAAAAACTGCTATTAAACTTAGGAAGAAGTTCCAAACCTTTTCAAAACACAAACATAACTTGATTTGATTAACCCTTATCCTGCTAACATGGAGAATATGGTGAGCTCCTAAGAATGCCAGCAAATGGCAGATGGGATTTAATTCGGCATTTAAAGGGTTAATGTTGTTGCATAAACAATGTAAATTAGGAAAAGAAAAACGTGTGTAGAATTAATTTCCTAAATAGCTTCATATCCCCTAATTCGGCGCGCATGTGTTCATAATTTGGGGAGGTGAATAATTTACACAGAAAGCACAAAGAATAGTTACGGAATTTTAAAAAATATAAATACAAAGGATACAAACTAAGAACAAACAGTGTTTATCCCTGACAAGGCTCACAAATAAAGTCTTCCTCCATACCAGCACAAAGTGTATGCCCATCTGAAATATTTCGCACATCATATCCATTCTTCTCCTTTGTGGTCTTCAGAGAAACAACCAGTACAATACACACAATCAGCGTCTTCTTCCGTCAAATTGTCATCGAAAGGAACAGCTAGGTCAGTGTCCAAATCTGATGGAGTGTCAGACGGAGTTGGAGCCCGACAGACCCTTCTCTTCCATCTTTTTGAAGAACCAAGTAGAGCATTCGATGCAAGCTGTTTGGTTTTGGATTTAGTGCCCTGTTTGATTTTCTTTTTCTGAGTTGCCCCAACAAATTTTTTGTAAGGTGAACTCGTTATTTTCTTTGCTGTTCTGCCACGAGTGTTTGGCTGTAGGTCCAGGCTTGGCACATGGCTGATATTTGATGCTCGGAGATTCTCAGCAGAAGTGAACAGTGAATACTAACAGAACTGCATATGTCTGATTGAAGGTCTTCACCAAAGCAGGATGGTTCACAGGAGCAACATCTGTGTCCTCCGAGGCTAGAGGGAAATCATGTGGTCTGGAGATGTTTCTGTAACTAGGAAAATGGCCTGTTACCCAGCAGTCATTATCTGCTATCTCGCCTCTTGCAGCTGGCTTGTATGCACTGCCAAATTGTTCACGAATTTGGTAGACAGTGATGACTCGCCCTAAGTTTGAACAGAGTTATTTTTTAATTTCTTGGCGGTAGAATATTTTCAGGGGCTCCATGAAAGCTTTATCCAAGGGTTGCATTTTGTGGCTGTTGTGAGGTGGGAGGCAAATGATGTCAACATGATTCTCTCAATGTAAAGTAATGACATTCAGATTCCTTGTGTGTGAATAGGTGTCCGTCCCATACTAAGATACAAGGATCTTATTTTGTTGGCTTCATATGTTTGATGAAATGAAGAAACCACTGGGTGAAAATCTCACTCTGTATCCACCCCGAGGCATGGCATGCATGGATTGATCCAGGCGATGTGCCATTCATCAATACTTCTTTCATGTATTTTCTTGGAAATACAAGTAACAGAGGAATGAAGTGTCCAGTTGGACTCATACAGGTGACAGCTGTCACAAGAGATCCCTGATCTATGGATTTAACAGAAGATATCTGATGCTTGCCTTTCAATCCTAATATTTTCCTGTGTTTGTGTTGTACAATAGTGATGCCGGTTTCATCACAATTTTTAACGTCTTGCAGGATTATGTTAAATGTTGTACATAGTGGGTTTGTAGATTTGAAAAACTAAGTGAGGGTTGTAACTGAAATTTCTTGATAATGACATAGGAAATTTTTCAACCACTTCCTTCCAGTCTTTTCATTTCTCTTGCAAAATTGGTTTTTAATTCTGTTTCTTACAGAAAGTTGATAAGCGAGATGCATGATGTCTGCCATTGTCAAGCCAAAAAACTTTCTTTCCAGCAAAAGACAGTATTCAGCCAGATCATTTTCTGCTTCACAAGGAAGAACTTGCTTCCTACCCAGTTTTGTTGTTATTGCTTCACTTGAGCTTTTCTGCCGGTCGTTAACATAATGCTCTGGTGTTGTGTGCGGTACATTGAAAACTCTGGACGCTTTGTAGCTGCCCAATTCCTTGTTCCTTATAGTCTCAATAGCTGCCTTCTTCCTTTCGGGATCACATTTCTTCCTTCGAATGATCTATACTATTATATAACCCAGAAGGAATAATTCGCAAGGTACTGACTTCCTAAAATGGGAAGCCCCGTATTCGGCTTTTCAGACCTCCCCATAATAGGTGAAAACAGGTGCTTGAGAAAATTGGTGAATAAAACAGAAGGAAATAAATTTGTAACTATGAAACATAGCAAGGGTTTAAGATTGCACTTAACAGAGAACTGAGCGCTAAACTAATTTAGAAAAATAGCTTACCTTCAACTGCTCATGAGTCACAGTTTAGGGATAAGCAAAAATTTCACAGCGCACCAAAACAAAGACATCCCGCCAGTACCGAAGTCTTGAGCAACTGACCGTTTATGCTGTGATTACAATTAATAACCTCATCTGCTTAATGATTTACATTCTTAAGCACAGGGCGCAGCACCTAATGGTATGAAATAATGCACTTTCCCAAATTAGGAAACCTCCCCATAATAGATGACTTTCCCCTACTGTGTTTTTATGTGCTTTTGTTAAGCCCACATAAATATTTCTTGACTTCAGCTGACAGATTGCATTCCTGAATCTCTCCTGAATAGGTTAAGTAGAGCTAAGTATGTTTTCATAATAAAAGAAATATGACCCATCAGTGCATAATTTAACTGTAGCAAGTGTGAATGGCAGCTACTTGCTTCTACTACACAGTAGTACATACAGCCTGAAATTCGAAATAAGCGGTAGGTTATATCACTACGTGAAATCACTTCCTTTTTTAAAAGGAAGCATGTTACAAATTCGTTCACGAATAACCGTAGACTTTAGTTTAAATTAAGTCAATAAATTTTAAATTACAATGTCAATGTCGCTACTGTAGTATAAGTACAGATATCCATTAGGTTTAATAATTCTGTAATTGACCAGGGCACGGAATAGTTCCTTCCGCATTTGGAGAACTCGTGCTCGAGTGTATTGCGGTATGTGTTCCATATTTATTTCCTAATGTGAAACAGGAATAACTATAAATAGTCACCCACTATTAATTCCTTCGCACTTTTTACAGTTTTATGGTAACGGTATTAAGTTCCATTTTAAGATATCAGTGCATGTATATAAGCCTATCATACCAACACGTGGCCGAAGAACGTAATACTTTTACCAGTCGATACGGCGTAACATCTCACAAGATTTGCTTGTTCACCCAAATACTCGTTTAGGTAGACTTTGTATGAAGTTATCGTAATCTAGAAGCGAGAAGAACTAATACCCTCATTCTGTGTTTGTGCGTATAGGTTACAGCGTAGCTGAAGTAGGATTAAGATGTCCGGAGGTTTGGATGTTTTAAGTTTGAAAGAAGATGATGTTACGAAGATGCTTACAGCTTGCACGCACATTGGGAGTGATAATGTTGATTATCAGATGGAACAGTATGTGTACAAGCGTCGCCCCGATGGTAAGAATATTTATTTATTTACATTCAAATCGATCCAGTAAGGTTGGAAAACCGTCTGGATGTAGAATAAGCCTAAATGAGTTAAATGTACATACAGAACATTTACAAAGAAGGTTTACAGTGAATGTGTTTTTACAAATTATGTAAGAAGTAAGATAAAACTTCGAATGCATGACGCGATATACAAAAGTAGGAAAACAGAATAGGAAAACATGACAGTTATTGATGAACTAAAACAGAGAGAAATCTGATACAGAATTATCATATATAGGATGATTAGCTATCTATATTTTTTTTATTAACATTAAATAAATAAAAGGAATTTGAACATAAGAAGTTTTTTAAGGCTGTTTTTTTTGCTTTTTGAGAAGTTTTTAATGTCAGAGGGATGACTATTAAAGATCTTAATTCTAAGGTAGTAAATTCATTTTTGGTATGTAATCAGATTTGTCTGAGGTAAGTGGAGGTTAGTTTTTTGTCTGCTGTTTACACTATTACTTACTGACTTACTCCATGGAGCTGAGTCCTTCTTGAGAAGCTAACCGGTTCTGAGCTAGTCAAGGAATTCTCCACATTTTGTGGAACCTGAAGGTTCATTACCACATTCACACATGCCTGCCAACCTGCCCCTATCCTGAGCCAGCTGAATCCAGTCCATGCCCCCCACATCCCACTCCCTGAAGATCCAGAGGAATTACAGTATTTATACTAAAAATTTTTGAATTAGCTATAAATTGATCTTTATTATTAACTACAAATAAGGGTAAAGAAAATATGTACTGTGGCTGAAGTGGTGAAATTTTCACTTTCTTGAATAGTTTGTGACAAGCATCTCTACTCCTTCATCCCACAATAATTCTGATTACCCTGATCGCATCATAAAGATTTTACAGCTGTTGAAAGAATTCTGCCAGAATATTAAACCATAATTCGTAATCAAATGAAAACAGGAATAATAAATCATGATCGGCATTGTATGAGATATGTAAGGCTTAGTGGATCTAATTACATATCTGTCAGTACTCAATCTAGATATGAGCTGTTACGTGTTACTTCTCCAGGACAGTGTACTGTCAATACTTATTCCAAGAAATTTAGTAGGTAAAACGTTGGGTATTAATTTGTCACAACCAGTCTTCATATTATTAGTTGGGTTATTCTTGGTTGTGAAGTGAATGTAGTGTGTTATCTCAGAATTTAATGAGAGAAAATTTAATTTAAACCATTTATTTTTAAGTTAGAAAACTGTCTGGTTATCCGTATTATAATTAGTGATGTTGGAATTAGTAAATAATATGCTAGTATCATTAGCCATTATTATTGGTTTAGATTTGTTATTTGTAATCTTTGGTATGTCATTTTACATCAAGAAAAAAAAGCAGGGTTCCCAAAATAGATTCTTCTGGAACATGTTTAATTTTTGCCCAGTTAGAAAGGGTGTTATAACTATGATTCCTATTGTATATTCATACATACTCTTTGATATCTGTCATTGAGGTAAGTTTTATAAAATACATTATCTCTACCAGTTATTCCATTAGCTCCAATTTAGACAGCAATATGTTTATTATTGGCATCATGGGACAGCAACTTCGTTCCTGTTAATTAACTGCTTATCAGTTGGTTCTTATGGTGCAGTAAGGTTTGCATTGCAGTTTATGGTTAATATCCCTTTGTGAGTGTAATAACATAACTTAGAAGTCACTGTGATTGCTTCATATTGCTGAACATTTAACCATACTTCAGAATTATTTATTTGTTTAATCACATATCATGTAACAGTATTGTGAATGCCTTTTCCCTTTGTCCTGATGCGTTCTGTGGCCTTCTCATTTTAATTCTCTTACCTTACCTTGCTGCACTTGATGCATTTTCAGTGACCGTACTGCTGACTTGATAATAGTTCCTGTAGAAGTAGATGAAGTTAGAATTGCCCTGCAAAAATGTATAATGATGATGATGATAATGATGACTTGATAGAGTGAGTGCACAACTACACTTTAACATATGTAAGGAAACAGGGTTACAATTGGACAAAAAACACTGGTACAAACATGTACCAAAATCAGTGGAAACAGGCCAGGCAGGTAAGGTAATTATACTGTGGAATCAACAAGTGCAAACTGACAGAGCCATCCCCAACAATAAACCAGACATTATAATTTGTGATAATGAAACGAGAACATGTATGTTAATAGACTTTGCAATTTCAGGGGACAGAAATGTAATTAAAAAAGAAGCTGAGAAAATTTTGAAATAAAGACCTTACAATAGAGATACAACGTATGTGGAATGTAAAAACAACAGTGATGCTGGTAATAATAGGCGCGACTGGAACCATTTCAAAGGCATTTAGAAAATATGTGAGCAACATCCCAGGACATCACAAAGTTAAGGAACTGTAGAAAACAGCCATACTGGGCACTGTGCACATACTTTGGAAGGTGCTAACATAGAGATGGAGTCAACGCAAGAACTGACGATCTGCACACCATGAATAGTAACAACACAATAGCTGCAACACATTGTTCCCTAGGGACATGGTTTGTCTCAGGAATATACTTGTAGATGCCCTACATAAAGGAGATATCGATGATGATGATGATGATGATGATAATATGATAATGACGATGATGATAATTATAATAATGATGATGATGATGATAATAATAACGACAACAACAACAATAATAACGATGATGATGATGATGATGATACACATTCGGATGTACTGTTGCATCCTCATGCTCTGCTTATTCTACATATTATAGCCAACTAACAACAATGTAGTGTTACACCCAACCAAGCAGGTATAAGTGTCTTAAAGTGTCTTAAAGAACCAAATGCAGTTCTTTCTCTGTAACACTTGCAGGAAGAATTACAGAAGAATGTGGGGCTGTTCAGAAGTTAATGCAGAAATCGGTGAGAAGCACAACACATGAAAGCAGCATTTCCTTATTTTGATAGAAGGAATAGCATGTACAGCGAATGGATAAAATTACGAAAACGGATATGAGATATACACATTTCTTTATTCATACGGAGTTGGGCCACCTGTGTTCTGTAATACAGCTTTTATTCATCTTGGAACAGACTTGTATCACTTATGAACATCTCTAGTGTAGTATTGTACTGCTCCTTATGAAGAACATTTTCTGATTGCTTGAGAGGTGATGGAGGAGGGAATGTGCCTCTCACCCTACTGTCTAAAATGGACCACAGAGGTTTGATGTTATTTAAGTGTGGCAATTGTGCTGGCCAGGGAAGATGTTGAAGTGTATTGTCATGCTCCTCAAACTAAGACTAAACACTTCTGGTTGTGTGTTTGGGCAAATTGTCATCTCAAAAAAATTGCATAATTGTTAGGAAACAACATCTGGACCACAGGATGCACCTGGCTACCTAATGTGTCCATGTAGTCACTGGCAGTAATTCGCCCATTCATGGTAATTACTCGACCAGCAGAATACCAAGATGCTGCCCAAATCATCATAGATCCACCTCCATGTTTCACAGTTGGAACCAGGCATTCAGGATTATCAACTTGCTTGGGTGTTCTCCAAACATAAACCCAGCCTGATGTTAGGAACAATGTGAAGGATGACTGATCTGACCACATGACGTATTTCCAATCATCAGACTTTCAGGTTTTATGATCATCATGCCATCTTTTGTGCCTTTTAGCATTGTTTTCAGTAATTGGAGGATTAGCAATTGCAGCTGTACTGTGGATGTTGGATTTGTGAAGCTCTTGTCAGACTGTTCCTGTGGAAATGGTCTTCCAGATAAATATTGAGTTCTGCTGTCATCTTTGCTGCAGTAGTTCTGTGATTTTTGGACGCAGTCATCTTCAATGTACGGTGATCCTTTTCACTTAGTTTTGGTTTTCGGCCACTGTTCCTCCCAGCTGATGATGTCTTCTCATCATTTGTGTATGTAGTCACAACCTTTGGAACTGCTGTTCTGGATACACCTAATGGAGTGGCCGTTTGGTTACAGATACTGAAGCTAAATGCACACAGACAGTCTGTCTTTTTTGAAAATCTGACAAGTTTCCCATTTTGCAGTACTTTCTTTTGTACTGTTACTAAACACTATCTGTTATGCACTGACACTGGCACTGCACATCTTAAGCAAACAAAAGAATATCGATAGATACTTGCAACTGATGTTCTTTCAGTGCAGCCAACACAGAAGGTGTTGTTCCTATAGTGTCCAGTGTTTCAGTTATTTTGTCCACCCCCTTTATGTGAAGTGAGGAGTGCCCACCTACTAGTTGGTATTTTTCCTTCAGTGTTTACTGACAGAATTTCATCTGCATTGCTTTACTTGTGATGGATCATTACTTTATTTACCAAATTTAGATTAGCGTTGAATTACCAGCAACTTTCACGTATTTTATTTAGTTTTATCATTGAAATGGAACCTCAAAAGTGAGGTAAATATTCAAAACCGCTCGAACCAGAGGAAATAGAGGAAGTTCTGATGGATGAGGACTCTGATGAGGAATTAGAAGAGAAAGATGAACGTATGCAATCCTCCTCATCCTCAGAAGATGAAGACAATACCGAGGAAACAGAAGTTATGTTTCGAACTAGAAGAGCCGAGGATTCATCAAAAGTCTTTGATTTCAATGGTGACATGGCTGAATTTCTGAAATCAGTTGAAGCAGTCAGTAAATCATAAAAGAAAAAGATGAAGTTATGTTACGCCAAAGTTATTTCCTAATATCTATACTTATATCATAATTTGATGCAAGTTATACCAGGTCATCTGTATCACAGTACTTGCCACAAAATTAATTATTTGTATTCCAGCAGAATATGAAAACAAAGTTGACATATAGTGCCAGACTCAGAAAATGTGTTTGGTCTCCTGTGCGTCCTTCTGTATGCCCCATTGTCACATATCACGCTACCAGCATGCTCACTTATGCTTCTGTCTCTGTATGTTGCATTACATCACACTTTCCATGACTGTTAGTTGTGTTACAAATGTGGCTGAAGGAGGTGGAAATGGGTTTCAGCGTTTCATGCATCGTAAGTGAGAGATGATGTTCTGTGAGTGTATTTCATCCTCAAGGACACATTTTATCAAGATTTGAGGTATTCACAATAGAGTTACTGAAGATTAAGGTTTTCTTGGTTATGATGCTGTGTCATTTTGAAGGCACTATGATCATTGAAATGTGGAGAACTCTTCACCCAGTGACATGGTATTGTGTACTAGAAGACTTGTAACTTCACACATTATGTGATACCCTAAGTTTCTAATCTGCTTTGATCTTGGTGTATCTTTGGCATACTGATGACAGTAATGTCTGGTGCAAAGTAAGTCATCTGAGTAGAAATAAAATTGCAGTAAAGTAACCTTTTGTGATTTAAGATTAAAAGGTGTAAGGTAAGAGTGAAATAAAATAATAAACAATAATCTGAGAGTTGCTTAAAACTGCAGTTACAAGACATGAAGAGAAAAATAAATCTCTGTGCCTGTCAGAATTGAATTCCAGATAGGTCACATTCTGTATTTTGCTGATGTTTGCATCAAGGATTTTTTTTATGGAGGGGGGGATCTGAAAAGTTTGAGGTTCCTGATGATGATGATGATGTTATCCTTAAATTTTCCCAGGCAATTATATAATTAACCTGCGTCGTACGTGGGAGAAAGTGCTGCTTGCTGCTCGTGCTGTTGTTGCCATCGAACATCCATCTGAAGTGTTTGTGATATCCTCACGTAATTATGGTCAGCGGGCAGTTCTGAAATTTGCTGCTCACACTGGAGCAACGCCCATTGCTGGGCGGTTCACACCTGGTGCATTCACAAATCAGATTCAAGCGGCTTTCCGTGAACCCCGTCTTCTGATTGTGACAGATCCAGCCCACGATCACCAGCCAATCACTGAAGCTTCATATGTTAACATTCCTGTTATCGCGTTTTGCAATACTGATTCTCCTCTACGCTTCGTGGATATTGCAATCCCATGCAACACCAAAGTAAGTTGTATTGTTTTATGGTAACATAATGTTCAGAAGGTATTGGTCTGACCGATTCTGTTTTTGTCTCTCTTTGTGTTTAACCTTTAACATACTAATGTTAGATATATCTAATGCAGCCGGCACTCCCCAGTGGCCGAATGTTAGATATATCGAACGCAGTGCATGCGTGACATTTTTCAGTGCTGATAATGTTTGCTTTAGCTGGTAACCTAAGCAAACCCATTGGGGGGCCCGCTGGAAGGCCTGGCATTCTTCAGGAGCAATTACGTCATTTATGGCGGTCCTGCTTTCGAGATTATTTATGACCCAACTTGACCTTTGGGTATCAGCTACAGGAAGTGTCAAGCAAAATAAAGCTGAACGTTGTACTCATTGTGAAACATAGAATCTCTATCGCTGAGGGCTTAGTTAGTCTTCTTGCGTCCTTCGTTGAAGTGTGGTGTGTCTGATAGTTTTTCAGTGGCGGACTGGCATATATATTGTTAGTGACAGCGGCGGATTGGTTGTATACCACAATCCAGTAATTTTTTGTAAAATATTTATTTAGCTTCAGGTGTTAGTAGTTTTCACGGTCGTGTTAGATGTTACTTTATCGCCGGCGAATTTTTTTTCGTAACTTCAGTGGCGGACTGTAAGGAACTACTCCCTACTAGTTGGTATTTTTCCTTCAGTGTTTACTGACAGAATTTCATCTGCATTGCTTTACTTGTGATGGATCATTACTTTATTTACCAAATTTAGATTAGTGTTGAATTACCAGCAA
>Ga0268261_10003406_pt1 | contig 11695 bp, 5 predicted proteins | sample TergutNc150P1_FD_190353 | JGI IMG/M metagenome (GOLD analysis project Ga0268261, IMG submission 190353) | Nasutitermes corniger P1 segment gut microbial community from laboratory colony in Florida, USA - Nc150 P1 (SPAdes) (version 2) | ecosystem: Host-associated > Arthropoda: Insects > Digestive... | reverse complement strand
CTTGCTAAGTACCTTTAGGTTCTCCATATGGAACCGTCTACATGTCTCTCGGAGGCCTCAGTACAGAAGCCCTCCATATGGAACCGTCTACATGTCTCTCGGAGGCCTCAGTACAGAAGCCCTCCATATGGAACCGTCTACATGTCTCTCGGAGGCCTCAGTACAGAAGCCCTCCATCCAGGTTCCCCTCCTGCAGCCCCTGTAGAGAGAGAGAGAGAGATGCTCCATTTCTTAAAGCCTTTCTTGACATGTTTCTTGGAGTCCCCAGTAAAAGAGCCCCCCCTTCAGGTTCCCCTTACAGAGTCTGTATATACAGAGAGGTGCTCCATTTCCAGAGCCTTCCTTTACATATCTTTCATAGTCCCCAGCCAAAAAGACCTCCCTCCAGGTTCCCCTTGCAGAGCTCCCATAGAGATGCTCCATTGCCAGAGCCTTCTTTCACACGTCAAAGTCCCCCGCTCCAGCTTCCCCTAGTGTTCCCTTATGGAGAGAGATGTCCGTTTCCAGAGCCTTCTTTTACATATCTTTCAGAGGTGTCAGTAAAGGAGCCCTCCCTCCAGATTCCCCTCACAGAGCTCCCATAAAGTTGCTCTGTTTCCAGAGCCTTTTTTTACCTGCCTCTAGAAGTCCCAGGTAAAGGAGTTACCTTGACAGGACCCCTGTGGAGTGAGATGTGTGTTTCCAGAGCCCTCTTTTACACATCTCTCACAGTCCCTAGTGAACATGGGCTCCTGAGAGGAATAAAATCTCACCTTTCTCACAGAAGTCCCCGGTAAAGGAGCGTCTCCTCCATGTTCCCCTGATGGAGCCCTGCCAACACAGGTGCCTGTTTCCAGAGCCTTCTTATACGTGTCTCTCGGAGACTGTAGTGGAAGAGCTCTCCAAATAGCAAACTGTCTCTCAAAGTCCCCATTAAGGAGCCCTTCTCCACATCCCCCCATTGGAGCCACCTATGGAGAAAGACCCCTTTCGAGAGCCTTCTTTTACATAACTCTTCCAGAAAAAAAAGAACCTTGTTTTAGGCCCATAGATCTCAACCTTAATCCCTATTCTGTCAAAGAGCCATCTGTAAACCAGACAAGCCCTTGGATATCTACACGAGCTGTACAGCCACAAATCCAGGCTTCCCTGGATAGAAAAATAGCCATATTAAATGGCTCCAAATTATATTTAGTCTTTGTAGGGTCACTTTCCATTCTAAAAATGGATTAAGAGTCTTTAAGTTAACTCTAGGTTCCCATTGAGGAGCTCCTACAGAAAGAGATGCTCCATTTCCAGAGCCACTGGTTTATTTATTCATTACATTATGTTACATTACATTACATTTCATTGATCCATCAGTTCACCCTGTGGTGATGGATGTGAAACCTGTCATATATCTTAATTTATGATTTATACACAATCATGTCACAGTAACACACCGAACACACCCATTAACCCTTTAAACACCGAGTTAAGTCCCATCTGCCATTTGCTGGCATTATTAGGAGCTCACCATATTCTCCACATTAGCAGGTAGAGGGTTAAACAATATAACACAGAATCTTCCACAAGTCTGCAATTAATTTATGTAAAATGTTAAAAATCTTTATACTTGTACGGTACACAACTTTCTGATATGATACAAGGTTAGTCACTAGTCTATGGAGCTGTAACCTTTTCCTTGTACATAGGCTATATATCAAATAATTAATTGTGAAAAATGTCAAATTATGTGCCAAAAAGGTCATTAAGGACAATGTATATTGACCAGCTATGAGCAGTAATTTTAATGCTTTGAAAATTGGTGTGCATGAACTTCTGCAATTGACTGCTGTCCTAATTCTCATCATCTTCTTATGCAATTGAAAGACCCTTTTTGTGTCCATACAGTTAACCCCAGCATACTATGCCATACTTCATTATTGCTGAAGTATGCATAAAAATGATTTTGATTGTCTTGATATCACTATAATTATGCATACTTTTGTCTAGCATGCACTTCTTAATTTTGGCAATATGTGCACATTATGGTTAATCCAATTTGTATGTCCATTCGTTCATATCTCTGAAAATCCCCAGTTAAGCAGCTCTCCAATGAAACAAGGATAAAAACAGAGCCCTACATAGATGCAAGGCCTACGTACAATGGGGTGCAGCCTGCTTCCCCAAGGGGACCGTTTACGACACTGCTATTACTACCCCAGTGCCATGCAGCCTTCAGCATGATACGTTGCACCTTGGCTTGGGTAGACCAGAGTCCCATTAGCCAGCATTTGTCACAGTAACCCCCTACAGGGTATCCTCTCCACACCAGTTACCAGCTCTCACATGACCCAGGGTATGGACTGACAGCATACCTCCTCCCAGCAACATAATTATCGTATTCCCCTCCAGTCATCTGTAATAGTCACTCAAGTAACTAGAGTTTAGGCAGAGACATCTTTTGTAATGATGATCACTTTCAGCCGGTGGAGTACAGCAACAAAGTCTAAAGAGGAATGAAACAGCTGACAGGAAGTGGAAGGCTCAAATAGTTATACCCATTGTCATTCCTGGAACTTTCTTTAATGTCGTCAGGGCGGATGTGTAAATGTAGTATCAGCGTTCGAATGTGAACAGAACATGAAAGTGAAAATTGGGCCTGTTTACCAGACAACTCTATTTATGTTAACTACAATCTCTGTGAAAATCTGAGCACAAACAAAAACTAATATTGAATATTCTGCATGCACACAACGTGTGAGCCTGGGAAAGGCTGATGATGAGACATAAAGAGTATGCAGATGAGACTACACACATTATATTCACTACGATCACAAGTGTCAAATTATAACTATGTTCATTGGTATATAAGTTCCAGTATTTCAGAGGTGCATGCTGTCTTCACGTTCAGGTTATTTTTCTAGGACTCTCCTGAAGATGGAAGCAGCAAGCTCCTCCGAAATGTTCTACCAATTTGCATGGCGTCATATCACTGACTACGTATATTTTCATGGGCGTCACTGAAGAAAATGAAATCTGACATCTGTATTTAACACACGATTTGACACGCAGGACAAAATGCCCCTCACATACTGGACATGGCATGGATCGTAGTAACCACTTTAATCCTGAGTCACGGATCATTGTTCACTCAGTCTGCGGTCTCAACGATCACGGCTTTCGTGATCACGGATTAATGATCGTGATGCCGTGGAACACGTTCCACGGAGTAGGCCATGGATGATGTGACTCAGGCGTCATTAGATAGACCGCCCACAAGACTTGCGCAAATCTGACGTCACTAGAAATTATACTGGCGTCAGTTGTAACATTTTATAGCCAGCATAGTAGCAAAACAGCGTACAGTAAGGCTGTTCGAGGAAATAATGTATTGATGTTTGCGTAAATGTTACAGCTGCGGTTATCTGCCTGTGCAGTGAGAAGTGCGTGTTATCGTATTTAATGCTGTATATTCGTATAACTATATTAATCCATGAATAGAATAATTTTTCAAACAGCCTGGATGCACACCCCCTAGTAATGAGTTATCACTAGGGTTAGATTAGACTTCATTTTCGTGTATGAATGTAGTCCCTCAGGTGTGTCGTTTTCTCGTTCACTTGCAGGGTCCAGTGGTAACGAAGTTGCGATCTCATCAGTAATAAATATTTACGGCGGAGTGTGTATAATGAAGTCTGAAATTGTTTTTGTTTTGACAGAAAGTATTTGCCGATATTCTTGATAGTGAACTAGGAAAGTGTTGCATCTTTTGTGTAAATGAACGTGAAGTATGTAAGGTTAGGTTCATATCATGTGTTAGTATTTGTTATATTCCTTGTTTTACAAGGGACAGAATTAGTCTGTTTAGTTTACATTTAGGGGCTAAATTTAAGAATGTTATACTGTACTTCTTAAATCGTGCTTTAACATAGAATATGGGACGCCCTCATATCCCTTGCGTATAAGTAACTTTTTACCATTCTTCTTCACCGAGACTTTGAAGTACTTGTAGTTCTGGAAAAGAAACGGTGTTCATGAGTGTGTATTATAATACCAATATGAACTTTTGTTGCACTGCTTCTGCGTCTAGTATAATGTAAACAATAATGCATGTTGGTTAACAACATAGTAGCAGCAACTGAAGAGACAGTTGGGATTGTAGATTAGGTTTCTGTCACCAGCGTGAAAACTGAAAGTCTGATCTTGGTAGATTACGTTTTTTGTGTCTTCAGTAATTATGGTCATGACTTGAATTTCTGTCACTAAAATGAAGCCAAGCCCAACCTTTAAGTATGTTGACAGGAACTTGACTTGTGTGACTAAAATGAAACCTCAAAGCTTAACCCTTATGTAAGCAAATGTGACTTGTGTTTGTGTAACAGGAATGGAATCTGGAAGCTTAAATTTGTTGAATGTTTCAGACATGACTGGTGCTAATTTGAAAAATTAAAGCATCATCTTGGTTGATGCCATTATGTGTATTTTTATCCATGTTAGTTGTTACTAATTTGAGAACTGAAACCTGATCTTTGTGGATTACATTTGGTATGCTTCTACCTGTACTGGAAACTGTGACTTGGTTTATGTCATTGGTTGTCTTTTTAAATTCTGGTGCCATGTGTTATTGATTCTGTAAGATTTGATAAGAGCACAAGGCCCAAAAAATCTGTATATTATGATTACATTAACATGATCACTCATAAATGTTACTTATGTCAGTCAAATAAGGGTATTTCGAAGTGTTGATAAATGAAGTTATGTGTAAGGTGGGTTACAGTGCCCCTGCTGTATGTTAGTGCATTAAGTTGCAAAGTCACTAGTTTGTGGGTTATTATGGTGTGAGTGTTTGTTGTTGATGTGTTAACATTCATGGGAGTTTGATTAGTTTCACTGTAATCTTAATGGTCCGTCATTTTGTGATGTACTTGTTTCATATCTGTGCTTTGAGGCAAAAATTAAAAGTAAGCTATAATTTCATACTAAGTTATTTCAACATTGTGCTACATTCAGCATTAACTCTTAACATATGAGTCAGATATTTTGGAATGCATTTTGTTATTACTTGGCATAAATACCAACTTTACATGAAAGATACCAATGATACCAGTAGCATTCTAATGAAGGCTTTCTCCAAATAAAAGGAACATTTCTGAAGGGTGTGGAACACATTCATGAACAGCTGTAGTCTATGTGACTGAGTCATTATTTACACTTAGACAAATCTGTTGTTTGGGTTCATTCCTTGTAAGATTGCAGATAGCAAAGTTTGTGTTTGGGGTCAGGGACAGTAAGCAGCATATTACTGTAGCCTTTTGTTGAACTGTGTTTTTTACTGTTCCCACTTTGCACACTGACTGTCAGTGCTGACATACTTGTGTTATATTGGGGATTGTTTGTGTGTGGTGAATGAAATAAAGATAGATTATTGCTGCACAAGGTGCTGCTCAAATAGCAGTCAAGCTCGGCCTGAGGGTGAACATGATGTATGTTCAGTTTTCAGTCGAAGTATCTCGTGCTACTTAAACCTTAGTATACAGCCATTAAACCCCAACTTACAGGCTGGCAGCTGAGACTTATTTTCATATTAAAGGCTCCATTCTTCATCTGTTCATATTATTTGCCCTATATCATATGCATCTAAAGATAAAAGGTTCAAATAAATAAGCACTGTTAAGAATGAATCCGTATGACTGTACGCGGAGTTTTGAAACAATCCACCTATTCTTACGTAACAGAGTTACGATCCTCTTTAAGTTTGTTTATTTTCACTTTATGTTTTTATTTTTGGAATTATTCATTTCAGATATCTGCTACTATATAAGGTTTACACTGTGCTACTAAATTTGGAGACGATGGGACATGTGTTGTCCTTATATGCCACCAAGTTGTTTATGTTCCTTGCGTTGTTGACATATCTGGGTAGTTCGGTGAATGAGGTTATGTTCCTTCTTGTAGTGCTGTGGAGGATGATCCAACCCCAAATAGACTTTAGGATGTTGGCTAGTGCAATGTGGGACCAAAGGCAAATTTCCTTTATTCTTCTGCAAGGATTTGTATGTGGTTTTTGTGTTTTGTAGTTTCATGTTTTTCTGTTTTACACATGACGGTTCAGTGCGATGAAACACGTAAGGCTGGGCAGTGCATAAAGTTTGGTTGTGTTTGATGATTTACATACTAAGACAGATTGCTTTGGGGTTGTTATACCAGGTAGAAAAGGCATGTCTAAAAGTTTTGGGCAGAAAATTAAGTTGAAGTGGGATGACATAAAAACTGCGGTGAGGAGTAACTTGACACGTGGTGTGGAAAAACAGATGAAGTGTAAGCATACTGATGTATGTGAACCATCCATCTTCAGAGGGTATTTTCTGTACTGATAGTGGAATAGCTCTGAAACCAGCAGTAGTACAAGACTAGCAGACACATGATATGTGGACAGACTCTTACTCCATTAGCAGATGGACCTGGATATGGACAAAGAAGCTATTTTGCCATCTTTGGGACCTAAATCCTTCTCAGCAGTGTTATCATTCTCACATGTTGTCTCTCAAAATTATCACAAAGACTGTTCAGACTGATGACAAGGGACCTAATAGAAGAGGTGGGAAGGTTGCCTCAACCTGAGACGACACCGCAACAAAGACAAGCCCCGTCCATAGCCTACTAAAAAGACTTGACGTAAGACGCCCTTTGAACGGAAGAGCTCTCACTGCTCTGTGTGTTCCGCTAAAAACAAAGAAACAAGAACAAAATGCAAATGTTCAGAATGCAATGTGGGGTTGTGTGGTAGCCCATGTTGCAAGATATGTAACAGCAAACTGCCACTAAACTGGAACTGGGGAGCATACAGGCATGTTACCATTGCAGTTACTGAATTCATATATTGACATGTATATGTCTTATGGCTGGGGTACCCACTGAAATGACCTTCAACACGACCTTGACAGTAATGACATCACAACGCGATAACTCAATGCGCCACGATAATGCGCTTCCGGTCACGTGTCATTCGCGTTGCGCGTCACATCGAACCATGCATATGTCATATCGCTCTAAGACATATACATGGAATGACATAATTCTCGTTAAGAGAAGTATGATTCAGGTTTTTTTTTATTAGCATTTTCTTGATGAAATAACAGGGCAGAGGGGATGTTAATTTTACAGAAGGTTTAATGCAATAAACAGAGGCCTTTCAGAAGGGTTGTTTTATATATATATATATATATATATATATATATATGTATATAGGTTTAATTTTGGTACTTTGAAAGAAAGAAAATAACATTGTTGTGGAGACATCTGTAAATTGTCTGTGACTACTGCAGCAGTAATAAGGGTGCCAGTAGAAGAAATTGCCCCAATTTAACCAGCAATAAATTTCAGACAGTCTTTTACATATATATAAGCTTGTCAGACAGACAGCATGAACATTTGTCTGTCTTTATGAATTGTATAAATGCAGAGAATTATAAAAACCTCTTGACATAGTGGGAAACCATTTTCCCTTCTAGAGAAGAAGGATGTACTTTTAATGGGAAAGGGTGTTCCCCCATTCACCCATTAAAGGTTAAATGAATGTATATTTGATGGTAATGAATTGCCACAGTCAGTGCAATGTACACATTTTGTTATTGTTGTCATTGTACCACATGTTTCTTTAGAGAAGATGTCTCATTGCTGTCAACACAGCTATCATATATTGTAAACACAGTATGTGCCTTTGTGAAATGCTACGTGTTTCGACCCCAAAGATGTCATCATAAGGCATGAATAAGTAACAAGGAAGGCTGTCAAATATCTTGAATTGTCACTGCAAGATGTTAGACTGCCATGCTTCAAGACTACATAACCCAAGCTTCCTCCAGTATACTGTTCATCTAATCACAGTTCTTGGTCTCAGAATGCTCAAAGACAAAATCCCTTAATTGCATGTACTTTCCAGGATTGCAATGTAACCTGTATCTATATATAGCCTTAATTATCCTTCATAATAAATGTGTTTGTGTGTGTGTGTATGTGTATATACAGTGATACCTCGGCTAACGAAGATAATTTGTTCCGGAATCACATTCATTAGCCGAAGCAGCTTATGTTATCAGGCATCTCACTTCTTGCTGTCTCAAACGTAAACAACCCAGTCGGGTTGGTAGGTCTCCCCCATGTGATGTGGTCAGCTCATTTCTTTGTCACACGCATACAGACGGAAAAGATAAGCTCCTGGAATGGCCCGACTGTTCATGTTTGCTGCTTTATGTTAGTGCGCGCATCCACTAAAACATTCATTAGCCGAATCCATATTCGTTAGCCAGTCCGAAAAACAGCGAAAAAAATCTTCGTTAGCCGAAAAATTTGTTAGGAGGGTCACTCATTAGCCGAGGTATCACTGTATATATATATATATATATATATATATATATATATATATATATATGTGTGTGTGTGTGTGTGTGTGTGTGTGTGTGTGTGTGTGTGTGTGTGTGTGTGTGTATGTATGTATGTATGTATGTATGTGTGTGTGTGTGTGTGTATGTATGTATGTATATATATATATATATACACACATACACACACACACACACATATACACACATACATACATACACACACACACACACACACACACACACATAAATATCTACGTATGTACAAAAATGTGTATGTACACATACACACACACACACACATTCCCAGATATTACTGCCACTTGTTTTTCTGTACCTCTAAGATGATATTGCTGTACCACAGTTTTAAAATCATACCTTTATTGTCAGAGACGGTCGCACGTAAATTCAAACATTGTACAGTTGCAGTTAATACTTCTTAGTGTATTTTGGTATTCTGTATTACCTGATTGTGGCCTGTTTCAGCCAAAACATGTTGTAAGCAAGTTCTCCTATAATATTAATAGTTGAGACTTATTGTTTGTTATCACAAGGGGATGAGTAAGTTAAAACTATTCAGATGCTTGAGTATTGCTCATTGTTCCTGTAGCATCTTTTTCTCAGTTTTGAACACAACCTGATTCACAGGCACTACTTTGTAGTGTGTCAGTGTTAAAAGAATCTTACTTGTAGAAGTTTTGGGGATTCCATGCAGTTGTTGATCTGCCCGCTGTCATCATTTGGGTTTCTGACCATTGTAGTGGTTAAATGCTCTGATTTTTTTGGTGGAATGTTCTGCTTCGATATTCAGGGATGACTGTATTAGTTCAGTTGGATGGTCTAGTGGTAAGAGTGGAGGATGTGTTAGTTTTGTAGGATGGTTTGAGGGCATTCGGCCAGTCATTGTTATGAAATGTAGGCAGAGGGGCTAGGACTGTTCCAAGCCAGTGTCAGTTAAAGATTTCTGGGTTCCATATGGGAGACGTTGAAAGTAATGTGGACAGGTGGGGCCTAGAAATTACACATCCATTGGTTTTCAGATTAATATGAGTTGGGCTTTGTCACATCTCATGTGGTTAGTCATTGGCTTCTTGGCGTAGAGGCCCAGCTGTAATTCAGTGTGGGTTTGTACGAAATGTGCGGTGGTATGTTACGTAGTGACATTGTAGTTACTTAGTGACATTGTAGTTACTTAGTGACATTGTAGTTACTTAGTGACGTAGTTACTTAGTGACATTGTAGTTACTAGTATCAGCGACAGATGAAGATGAATGTGGGGCATTGGTGGAATTATACTGATGGAAAAACTGAATTGCTTGGAGGAAAACCTGCCCCATTGGCACCTTGACCATTACATATCTCATGTCGACTGGTGGGGTGCTGGGGCAAATTTGTGCCTGAGGAGAACATTGGTTTTACCTTATTGGTTACCATTCTGTCATTCCCCCTATTTACATTCATCTGCTGTCAGTGCTGTACAGTATGCATAATGACTGGGTCACTAGATAAACAAACAAACAAACAATAAATGGTCTGGCAGGTTGCATTTTGGCGTCCCCTGTCATTGTCACCTTGCACTTGCAATCAGTCCAGAAAACACTGATTTTGGGTTTCTGTAATGTGGCAGCAAATAGTTTGGGTGATATGTACTAATGTGTATGAACCTGCTGCCTCCATTGTTAGGGTAGGCACTGTCCGGTCCCAAAAATAAAGGTAGTGGACACAGCATCAGTAAGGATACTAAGTAGCATTAACTGATGTATTTTAAACAGATAGCTGTTGCCATATAAATTAATTGTATTGTGTCTGTGTTCATTGCTGCCGTAATAATGACCATTAACATAATGTGCCTGTGACACTTGTCTTTTGTAGACAAATGTCTTTTGAGATGATCTGCTGATGGCGTTGATTGTCTATTGCAAGGGACATTTATGGCAGAGACATGTCAAGTTTGACGTGTTCTGTGTTCAGATGATAAGTGGCATTTGTTAAGGTCTGTTAATTTTGCATTTTGTATGTTTGAAACTTGTGGCTGGAAACAATCATTAAATGTGTTTACTCTTTTCAGATTACCTGTTGAACTCATAAGAAGTCAGTTATGTCAATACAGCAGTTTTGTTTGCGGTGGAATAATCACCAACCCAACTTCATATCTGTTTTCACAAACCTTCTCAACAGTGAATCATTAGTAGATGTCACGTTGGCAGCTGAAGGAAGGCATTTGCAGGCTCACAGAGTTGTACTATCAGCATGTAGTACATATTTTCAGGTACTGTTGATTTCATGTTTTCTCAGAAACCTTTGTAAAGGAGTAGGTATTTATAAGCAGCAAGATAAGAGGTTCTGCTGATGGTGTTGCTGAAAGTTGGGGTCGTCTGGTATTGATACTGTTGGTTGATGAGCAGTTGGTGACTTACGAAGTATCATAGTGCCTCATGTTGAGGGTCACGCAGTCTGTTCTTGGACACTGTCACCCTGAAGACAAAGGCAGTGGCTCTTCAAAATGCCAGGAACTGCTCACCAACCAGCAGGGTGTCACTGCCGAAAGACTTGACTTGTCAGTTTATAAAGACTACTTCAGGGATTACTAGTTTCTAAAGGACTCCATTCACTGGAGTTAGTTACTTGAGAATTTTTTAATTAAAGATATTTCTTTTGCTGTAAATGTAATTCATGTGGTGAAAGAGAGAAAATACTCTTCAGTTGATCCATCAGTCTTATCTGTTGGGGTGCTGCCATCTTGTGTTGTATTACGTGGTTGATGCTCAACTACATCTTCAGCCTCAGCTCATACGTTACAAAGAACACACTGTGTTGTGTTATATGCTCAGCACTCAACTGTTTGTTAAGCCTGAGCACATAGCACACATGGATCCAGGTTGTGACCCAATCACTCACTCATGGCCAGGGTGTTGTGTGGGGGAGGGGGAGGCTGGGAAAGGTTGTTGGCTGTGGCCAGTAAGAACCCTGAAATGTTATCATCCTAACTGTGGATTAGGAGTCCTCCTTAAAAAGCTGGGTCATGTGATCTAGTGAAGAAATTCCCTGCCATATATATATATATATATATATATATATATATATATGGTACAAAAAGTTTATTGCTGTGTTCACAAGAAACTATATCAGGTGCTTGTCTTGAGCCATATTAACCCTTAGGTTACTAATGTCATATATATATGGAGCACCCATTCTTGATGTTTCTAGATCACACACAACGACACAGCACAGTCGGTAGGACTCCTCTGGACGAGTGATCAGCTCGTCGCTGAGACCTCTACCTGACAACACACGACACTCACAACAGACAAATATCCATGCCCCCGGTGGGATTCGAACCCACGATCTCA
>Ga0268261_10003405_pt1 | contig 11695 bp, 9 predicted proteins | sample TergutNc150P1_FD_190353 | JGI IMG/M metagenome (GOLD analysis project Ga0268261, IMG submission 190353) | Nasutitermes corniger P1 segment gut microbial community from laboratory colony in Florida, USA - Nc150 P1 (SPAdes) (version 2) | ecosystem: Host-associated > Arthropoda: Insects > Digestive... | reverse complement strand
GCGACGAGCTGATCACTCGTCCAGAGGAGTCCTACCGACTGTGCTGCGTCGTTGTGTGTGATCTAGAAACATCAAGAATGGGTGCTCCATATATATATGACATTAGTAGCCTAAAGGTTAATAATTTCACCCTTATCCTGCTAACGTGGAGAAAATGGTGAGCTCCTAATAATGCCAGCAAATAGCAGATGGGATTTAATTCGGGGTTTAAAGGGTTAAACAGGGGGCGAAATATGTCGCAGAGTCTGTCTGAACTCGCTGAAGAAAGAAATCTCTTGCCCCATTCGGAAATTCAGCACGATTCCTCAGCAGGCCGGCACGTATTCAATACACTGACTGAACTACAACGGACATATCGCGGTCTTTGTTTCCCGAGAAAATATCATAAAATTGACACATTTTAAGCATGCATGTTACTGACACTTAACAGACCTAACAATTTTGACATCAGGTCATTAATTGCCACTTACACAAGACATGAATCATAAGGAAGCGATAGGATAATGGAGTGGCTGTGGACTTCCTCCAACCCCCTCCACACACACACACACACACACACACACACACATACACACCTGCCCCGGTCACAACTATTCAAAGTATACAACTCTCCCACGGACTCCAAAGCGCGGAATTTACATTTAGTTTCAAGAGCAGGAAAAGCGTAGACAACTAAAAATGTGATAATCACCAAAATTTCATTCATAATAGAAGGCTTCAGAGGTAGGTTAAACATCAGCAAGAAGGGTCACAGTTTATTAAACTTAAGTTAATTATTTTAATAATTTCGATCATTATGTCAGTCAATGAGTTATGGCACTGTTTGATTGGTTGGTTAGTTAGAAAGTCGCTAGACTGCTTAATACGATATTTGTTTAGCCACTCGATTATTAACACTTGTCTGGTCAGCTAACGAGTCAGTCAGTTAAATACTTATGTAATGGTTGCATACTTAGTTAATTCATACTTCACTTGTTCGGTCACTATCAAGTTTAACATTTAATTAGTGACTTAGCCTGATAATCATTTTCTTATGTACTTAGCAAATTATTTAATTATATACCTAGTAAATTAATTAGTACATTATTTAATTGGTTAAGCAATCTGTAATTTGGATATTTACTCATTCAACCAGCTCTTTAGTTACTAAACCAGTAACTTGGCTTATTACTTACTTATTAATTTACTCAGGTCAGGAAGTTCCTTAATTTTTCAATTAAGCTATTGTTTATTTACACAATAATCTAGGTAATTTGTGATGCTCTATCTGTGACATTGAACTCTGTATGGTTCTAATGATTTTGTATGGCATTTTTACCACCCAGGTTTTGGACCGTGGCCAGTTTCAGAAGCGTAAATACTCAGTGGTTTCACCGTATCTGTATAAACCCCACTAATTTTGCCCCTAAATGACCCATAGTGGAAACAGAAGCTCTCCACCCAATTCACTACAGTGGGCAATCTTCATTCATAGTGGTCGTTTCCATGACCAACAGCAGCATAAACCCAAAGCACTGCTCCTGTGCAGTGGCCAGCAAAGTACAAGGCTGTGGTACGGACCCAATCGAAAAAACGGTCCAAATTCAGACATTTAGACCTTCTATAAACCTACAAGAGCAGATTTCGGTCTTCGAGGAGTATTTCTTGGTTTCAGACTGAGTCATTTTCTTATAAATTCACTGCATTCTTAGAAGTGTGTTTTAAATTCCACGCTAAATGAAATGTGTAGCAGTTTTGATAGAATTGCATACCAACACACAAAGATCAGGAATAAAGAAGAGGCAACTCCATTACATTTTATATGAGCACATTACAGGAAAATTGGTTGAATTAATAAAGATTCTCTTCAGCCTACTTAGAATAAAGTATAACCAGATATGTATTTTATATTCTTCTGTCACTTTAGGGGCTTTCTATTTTTATTAGTACCACAATGTGTAAAGGTTACTGACTTGTAAACAAATTGTGTAATGGGGTCTTTCAACTGTATCGTGTGTTTAACGACACTTTTGGTAACTCCAAATACCACAATGACGAACAATATCATTAGTAAATTCCACGTCGACAAGAAGGGAAAGGAGGAGAGCGAAGTTGAATTTTGGGTATAATCTTGGAATTTTGTAGATGAATTGACAAAACCCGTAAATACATTAGTCAAAATGTTCGATTCCCAGGCTAAAAAACTCAAGACATCGCATATTACGAGACAGAACTTCTATCCCCTCGAACACAACGTTCAGGAGTTTAGCTAACAACATGTATCAGAACTAACATAATACTGAATTCAGAGTGCGTCTTTGTATGTACACCAAGCTTGAAGGTATTTAGCAGAGGATGTGTAAATTTGTAAGTACTGTTAACGTTGGCACTAAACGAGATGAATTTCAGTTCTAGTCGCTTTCCTCCAAGTGAAACTCTTCTTCATACCAGCAGGAAAGGATATAGCATTGGGCACCACAGCTACTCAGGACGTACTAACTTTCGGCAAGGCCGTGTCCAGGCGCTTTGAGTTTCTAACAAAATCCCACAAAACATGAACCCGGGACATAAAAACTAATAGTGTAGTAGCCATCCACCATCCCCTCTTTATTATAAATCCGCTGTCCACATTCTTTTAGAACCACCGATCATCCTGCCCAAAGCCTTATTACTGCACTGGCTTTGTTGTCCCGGATCCCACTTTTCATGAAATGACCAGTTCAAACTTTAAAACAATCCGTTATAGTTCCGCATAGTTGTGTTTGTCGGAACTCTAACGGATTGTTTTTAAGTTCATAACACAGCGTGATGTCCGCTATAAAATTATTTCAAACGTTAACTTTTGGTAAGCTTGCATGCACTTGCGGATTGACCACTTTCTTACTGTAGAGGTAGCTTTGTAATACCGAACATAGGAGGCTTATTGTTAAAAGTCTGTAATTGCTGAAACTTCTTGCAAATGCAAAGAAATTACCGACACTTTGTTATTAGCAGTACTTCTCCAACAAACTGTAAAATGAAACGCTGTAAAATGTAATAGATATCACAGCAGGAGATTCCTGTATAAGGAATAGCATTTGGCTTGTATGTGAGACCCACTTTTGTCCGAAATGGATTGTTAAAATCAAAAGAGTTGGAATTCTAGAAACATAAAGCACACGCCTTCACGTACTTCCACAGTTTCTTCCAGCAAAGTTTTCAGTTTGAAATGCCACTGTTGATATTGGAGTTCAGGTATTCCTGAAGGAGAATATAAATTGTGCGTTCTATGGAGTACTTCTGCAACAGAGTCTTTTTTCGGTTTTTGGAAGGAATGTACTGGGATATCAGTTTTCTTCAGTAATTTTGAGCATGATCGCATAATCTTAACACCCTTTTGTACATTCTAGACACTAACTTTCTTAGTCAAATAATTTCGAAACACTACCGTGGTAGATATATCGTAGGTTGTTCTTGGTCATCATACTCTCCTTATATTAATCAACGTGGTCACATTTTGTGCGACACTAAATGTACTGAAAAATGCGTGCAACTGAGAACTAAAAATGCACAATCAACTAATTATGGATGTTGATGTTTTATTGTAGGTATTGTAATATTCCCATTAGTGTGTGAGCCCTCATGTTAAGGTGGAAGGAAAGCATATTGAGCACATTCTAAACCAAATTCAAAGCCAGTGGTGGATATAATGAACACCCATACTACAGCTCGTAAACTTCATGTACTACAAAAATTAGAGAAATAAAATTAACATAAATAACGCCCTAAAATTATGTGCTCATAATGCCAGTTTCTTTAACCTTCGACTGTGACCGTCAAGAAAAATACTTTTTGTTTCAGTGAAGCTCCTTTTCGCTTGTACATGTATTTTTCGAGGCTGATAACAGCCTTGATTGTAATTAAAATAACATACCTCACCTTAGACAGAATAAGTTTTTATATTTTCTCTTGTTGCATGCATTCTCACTGCCAGAGACTATGGCAACACCTTAAACTAATATTACAAAGGCACATAAAATTTTCCTATTACAACATCCTTTCAGAGTTGTTTATTTACACAAGTAGTAGGCACATGAATATATACAGGTGGAATACAAGTAAAATTACCCGCATTCCTAGCATGGGCACTATACGGAGGTCAGTTGTTAGCTTCAAATGCCGACCGCTATACCATTGAACAAGACCCTGAGGCACTCAGTGAATGAGAGAAGCAGCAGGTCAATATTCGGTTCAGTAGGTGTCGGCGCAGACACATATCACTGCCCGTTACACAAATCGAACCCCTGTCGCAAACAGAAAAAAAAACTTTGATTTACGAATTTTATAACCTCACGGAATTATTTAAATGTTCGCTTATCCGCACATCAATATTAGACGGACACACCTGAATGCAATGTGATAGACCTGCGGGCCAACAAGTAATACCTATGTACACACACACACACACACACACACACACACGTCATCTTAGTGTTCGTTAATAAAAATGTTCTGCTTTATCCTTGAAGATTGGACGGAGAGGTTGTCCCGAAACGTCAGTAACTAACTAGCAATCTACACTGCGCAACATCCCAGAAGAGCGAATATCTCATCTACGGTATACGCCTTCTACCTGGAAAAGTGAAATGATATCGCACGCGAGACACATTCAAAGTGTAAACCGTAATATGACAGAAGTGGTGCAAGAAGAGCAGTGTTTATAACGTCAACAAATGGGATTCGAACTCACAACAACGATGTGAAAACAGCTTAACACTGCATGAGGGCAGCTACTGTTCCACCATCAATATCTTTTATAAAACTCTGTCTACACCCCTGTTTGCCTTTTTAGGTTGATTCAAGGCACCGAGTTAACCTAGAATTTATGCACAATCATATATTGGTAATCTGCATTATGGCACCGTATAGTCTGGTAAATCACCAAAGTTTCTGAGGACCACACTACCACCCAAAATGTGCAGGCCGTTTATTTCATCGGACTGCTGATATTCAGCTACCTGTCTACAGATCGTGATAACAGTAGACTAAAATATGAATATTCAGTGCCGCTGAAGAATACATCTGAAGTACGAGACACAATTTAGGATTACGTAAGGATTAATTATGAATATTGGATAATGAAGGGTACGGGAAGAATCTTCGTCTGCTTATTTTCAGCTGTTATTCTACCATTAACTTGGAATACCTGAAAAAAGAAAACAAGGCCTGATGTGAATTAAGACTCCACTTTCTTTCCTCACATTCCAAAAGAGGATCAGAATGACACAAAAGCAGGCTCTAACACGTACACTGCGACGTTCCTTACCCTTTATTGATTAACCTATTAATGTTTCATTCAACGGAGTTGTCGGTAGCTCATACCGTATAGCTTCAGGTAATAGGAAGATTAGTGATTTGTGAATTCGAAGGACTGTGAAGAAAAAGTTGTGACATAATTTGAGGCAATATCTTGGCATTTTTAAAGACTGTTTCCACATCCCGACCGATTTGCACGCCCTAGTCCCCAGTTACATAATGGATGTGAGGCCGGGCAAAGCCTAGAGACTTCCTGGGCGTCATGTAGAACAGTCTCTGCTGCTGCTGCTGCTGCTGCTGCTGCTGCTGTTTCTGCGGGGATTGGAACTCCCCTTCCCAGATCACACAGTCGCTGCAGTACCGATGTAAATTCCCTTACAGTGCGACGTTCTCCAGCAAACACAAGTAAATAATTTCAGTGTTGTAGCGGCAGTGGCGATGAGCTACAAAAAGAGGAAGTCGCGTTTATATAAAAGGCGCTTCTTCCTCTCTACTGTGTGTTTTTCGTACTTCCTGCAGACTCACTCGGCCATGTCAGCGTGTCGCTTCCATCGCACTGCAACAGTGACGCAACTACACGTGGCCAAGCCTGATGTTAATTCATTTTACAACGACCTTCCATCTGCATAGATTACATAGCGTCCAACGATAACAAGAATGTTAAATGTTATTTCAAAGACACGTAATGGTGGAAGTGGTTTGGAAAATAATTACCGGTCCACAGCGATTTTTTACAAATAGGTAAACGTACGGAACAATGTGTAATACAAGTACTGATTAAAAGCTATTTTTTTTTTAAATCTAGTAACTCTCCCCAGTAAAAAATTATGAGAAATTTTATTTCAGTGTCCTTGCTAAACAGCAGTCATACGTAGTTATGCTGTAGGTTCAAAAATATTCCGCATTTGTGGAACAGGGAAGATTCAGTGCCGTGTTAACAAATCTCCGCTGCTGGACCACATCTTAGGCAGATGAATCCATTTCATAGCCTACATTATAAGATAAATTTTGTGTTCTTCCACTATTGCTTATGCCTGCTAGTGCGTCTCTTATTCAGGTTTCCCTACATAAGGTCTGTGTACATCTGTATTTCTAATCATCGCTTAATTTAATACTGGCTAGACTAAGGGTGAGATAATCGCGCAATCAAACTCGATTTCCAACAAGTTCAGAGAATTTGTCTCTCATCCACAGATTCCAGACTGGCTCGGAGGCCGTCCCAGCTTCGCGTCCACTGGATAGGAAGTCAAACTTCCCGGTGGTATATCGGCCTCCTCCTAAGGCTAATCACTTGCTTATATCTAGTGCCGAGATCAAGAATGCGTGATGCTTAATCAGTCACCAGGACGACTTTAACTTCTCATCTCCAGAATTTTTCTATGTCCGGTATATCTCTTCAAACAGGCTAGTATACAGTAAAGCTCTAAGATATATTCGGAAGAAGCTGGTTTCAAATCTCGGCGGTGACACTGGGTCTAATATTGGGGACCGTGTGTTCTCTCAATCCCCGCAGACAGGGGAATTAAACCAAAACCGCTCCCTTCGCAATCCATTCAAATTCATCGATCATCCTATCATTATTTCCACATAATCCGAGGTTTGTCTTTTTCTCCATCTCCCCTCTCAGTTTCTCTGCATTAAGCCAAATATTTTCCTTTCAATTAGGTAACACATCAAATCAGACAACATATCTCCACATGGAGCAACTAAAAAGCCAATACAGCGAAGAGTTTGTACAGAAACTGAAATTTCTCCATCGTGTTCTGATCGTTCCATACTAATCCAAAGCTAATCTTAACGTGAGAGGGTTTTGGAGTAATATAGCCTTAAGTCATAAACAAGCAAATGGGGATAATACTTGGGAAGATATGGATAACTTATGTTGAGTTCTGGTATAGTGTAAGTGTTGAGTTATGAAGGATAATTGAGGGCAAATGTAGCTATAAATATATTGTAGTCTGGGAAGGAATGTTTTAATGTTACTGTATTAAAACATTGTGTAGATCCCAACTCTGATAATCAGGATAGTGCTGATTAGAATAATAGTTTATTGGAGGAAACATGGGTTCTATGTATTTTTAACGCTTATTAGTTTAGGGTTCTCATTTTGTGAGCAGTTTGCAGACAAGGGACTTGTTTTTCAGGTAAAGTGCTGACAAGATTATGATTATTTGCAGGACGCTGTGGTAATATGTGCAACATGGGTTTATAGATATTGCAATTTTTGTAAGTAAATAGCCTGATTAATTGAAAAATGTGTGTGTTCAAAATGGAGTCTGAATTAAAAGTATGGTCTTGCACTGATAGAATGTCGGTTCCAGTTATCTCTTCAATATATTCCTCTGCGAGATTATTTCAAAGTTGTCCATTCCACCACTTTTAGATCAATGTACTGTGTTTATTGCACCAATCAAATGCATAGTATTATTTATATATACATATTAAAGTGTATCCTGGCATATTTCGTTACAAGTGTACCTTCTTAAGGTAGCAAAAGGTGCCAGTTTTAAAACCAATGATAAGCTATTATGTACATACAAGGTTCCTCAGTCGGCATCAAACTCGAAGCTACTACAGAGCGACGAACCTTGTAAATGATAGCTTGTCATTAGCAATTGGTTTCAAAACTGGCAACTTCAGCTCCCTGAAGAAGATACGCTTGTACCGAAACATGTCAGAGATATGTCGTTAATATTTATGTGTAAATAACACTGTGCATTTGGTTGGCACAATAAACTGAGTACATCTCTAGAAAAGTTTTATTATCATCTTCCCAAAGAGTAAGAACATAGATTAAGGTTAGTGGTGTTCACTACAGAAATGCGTCTTCCTGTGCCGCTCTTGAGCTGTAACAAGGGGACGCTCAGAAATAACGCTCCCCCAATACAACCCCACCTCTTACATCCGGGAGTGGACTCAACACCCCTCATAAAGGGGTACACGGTCTGTATCCTTCAAACAATTGTGTTTCTTGAATATGCAGTCCAACCTGTGGATGATAGTGCGATAAATATATTAGCTGCTCCTCCATATCACGTTCCCACGTCCAAAAATGCCAGTGGGAGAATGTATTCGTAGGAAAAACTTCCACAAGGAAAGCTCCTTTAATGGCACAGGAATATATTTGAGGATAATAACCAAATGAATGCCATAACAAAGCCTTTTAGGATATATATCGAAACACATTGGCTTAGGACAGAGACTAACTGCAGGCTCTTGTGAATCCCCGATTACCATTAAAACCTAGAACTTTTAACTAGCTGAGTGACTAAAAACATGTTCTATTGTCTATTACACTAGCCACTTCGAATATAGGCATATTACTCTCCACCTTATTTTTTATGAAAGCAAGATATCAATGAAATAATTGGCAGGAGAATAGACTATTTTGCGAAACCATTGCTTCGGTTCATGAAGTCGGAACTGTGGGTTATTGTGGGCCTGAAGGAGTGTATCCATGATGACGGAAGTTGGCATGACATGACACGAATTTTATATTCGCGAAAATTCAATACTTTTCAATTTTAAGGCCTTTGTTTCTCTGCAGCTATTGCTGCAATAACCTATGCCATGGAAGCCTTGAACGTCACCAGAACATCTGTCACACTCACCGAAGACGTACTGAGACAGTTCTTAATGATCACGCCTAAACAGAATGTAGCGAAATTTCGTACAGGGAATACACGTAAGTGTTTAACCTACTTAATCAAATTAGGCTTAGTTTTGCGTCGGCCTCGAATGAACTAATTCTTTGTAAACACTTCCACTGAAAGCGATTTAGTTTTCATTAAAATTATATCATATAGGAATTTTTAATCCACATTAATCCTTATCTACCAAAATTATATTCAATCTGTCAGTCCATCAGTCTTGCCAGTAGATGAAAATGAAATACCGTGATCATGTGTCATAGCTCCTAAACCACTGTCTAAGTATCTCGAAATACTGCACAGTTGTATTGTGTTAAACAGTGTAAAGTAAATATGGTTTTTGAACCATAGACAATAGAAATTGTTGTTACAGATCGAAGAACCTCCAACTGTCAAACCTACCAACTTAATAATGTACCTAACACTGTGATATTCGTCACACCTACCAACCCTAAGCGTTAAACCAACTCGCTTATATGCCAGCTACTGAAACATTTGTCCAGTTCTGACTACGCCATTATGAGGAACGAAATAGGAGCATTTATCCTTAACCTAGTCAAACACATCGCCATGAATGTGCAAGAGGAAGTGAAGTCCCCCACGCATCCTAACCGTCGCATTAGATTGACGTGAGATGTCAGTTTCACCCTCCGGTCGTTTTACCCCGTTATCCATTGAATGAGAGGCTACGTGGGCCCCAGAGACGGTCTGGACACAGGCTGAGCTATCCAGAACCCTTTCCGAAACATAAGTGATTCCCAACAAAACAATACCGTTCTCTGAACGCCTAGCGCCAGCATTATAAAAATTGTTGCCTAAAGATAATAAGGGTTGTGCTTTCAGTAATGCCGCTAACAAAGACATGAAACTAATGACTTTAATGATATTGTAGTTTCAAGGTTGGTCGGAAGTCCTTTCTTGTGAACAAACAAAATGATATCCGATCATCTGAAAATCTCACAAAAGACGCAGACCCACAATATTGGTTTGCCGAAAGGCAGCCTATCCTGTCTCCAGATCAGTAAGCAAAAACGTCTTTGTGAAAAATGTATTTTATTCGCTTTTTAACTCATTTTCCTTCCGTAACCACAAAAATGGGGCTTATCAACTAATCACGTTGACTGTTCGTCACCTCGCTCCAACTTCTCAGCCAAAGGACCACGTGTCACCTAACTTGGTATGAAGTATGTCTTAAAATCAGTAACAAGTCGAGCACGCGCGAACGTTTAAGGTAGAAGCGATATTAGTGACATTTAATTTCGGGCCCTAATGTTAACACGTATTTAAAAACTACGCGACTCTCCCAGTGGTAGAAATTTGCAGAGTTTCTTTTTCACTAAGTAATGAAGTATTATACCTCGTAGCATGTTACTTTATACTAACGGGAGTAAATCATAAATATACAAACTCAACGTGTGTGAATTATTGTGTGTAGATTAGCCATTACAGATAGAGGGACTTGAAAGCACTTCAAATTTTATCGAATAAGTTTAACGTTAGACTGGATTTTAATTTAAGTAAGTATAGCTAACATATGGAATAAAATAATAATAATAATAATAATAATAATAATAATAATAATAACCCAAGAAAACATTCAATACATTCACTACTAAATCATCTATAATTGGAAAACCACACACAATAAGGTAAGTACTGTAGTATGTAACTTGAAGCTTCAGCAGGGGGACCACCATTGGTTCAAGAGAAGTACCAGGAAAAAAATGCTTGTAATAAGAGAAAAAAAATAGTAAATCTGTGGGAGTACAAACATAGGCAACAGAAAAGTAATATCCGTACCCGTACTTCTATGTTGCAGATAGGAATAATGTAGCTTCCAATCCTTAGGAAATTCCTCGTGCAGCCAAACTTTTTCCGTGGGCAGAGTGGTAACAGATGCTCTTGAAACAATTCGCATTTTAAATTCACCCTCACTAAGTATGCGTTCATCAATAGAGAAGGAAGGATAAAAAATTTGAAATTTCGAACGTTACGGACATTTAAAGACTGTTGACTACAGCTGACATCCTGTGTCTTCCATATGGACTTCAGAAGACATCGACACAGGTAGTGTTTTGTCTTGAAGTAACAGGTGTCCCTTCGCACTTGCAGATGAAACACGTGGGCTCTCTAACGTAACCGTCATTGGGGCCTTGAAGGGCGAGAGTGGCACAACTGCTCCCACTGGAGGAAAGGGTTCAGTTTTACGTCGTGCAGAAGTTATCCCACTGAAATCAAAATGCTCTCAATACAGCTTTTTTAAAATTAGCGGTAATTTTCACTACAATGTTGTATCCCGTGCGGTCCCGGTGGGGAACGTATCGTGGATATTGTTCCAGGAGGGACGGAGCTTGAACTTCAGTTAAGACGGGGAGTTGGGAAGGCCGCACACACTCACAATAATCCCCACGTCAAGTGTGTAGGAGTTTATTAGGCATAAGCAGTGCAAAAATGTTGATACAAATGAACTGTACTGAGTTCAGTTCTCGGGATCTTGGATCCCTAACATTAACACCGATCGTCTAGCTTCATACAAAGCTGCGGTCACCGTTCGAGATCCTTCTGCAGACTGCTACTGGAGCACAAGGCAGTCAGTCACACATGGCTCGCGCGATAAACACTTAACCCTTAGACGCCGAATTAAATCCCATCTGCTATTTGCTGGCATTATTAGGAGCTCACCATTTTCTCTACGTTAGCAGGATAAGGGTTAAATTATTAACCCTTAGGCGACTAATGTTATATATATATGGAGCACCCATTCTTGATGT
>Ga0268261_10003404_pt1 | contig 11697 bp, 4 predicted proteins | sample TergutNc150P1_FD_190353 | JGI IMG/M metagenome (GOLD analysis project Ga0268261, IMG submission 190353) | Nasutitermes corniger P1 segment gut microbial community from laboratory colony in Florida, USA - Nc150 P1 (SPAdes) (version 2) | ecosystem: Host-associated > Arthropoda: Insects > Digestive... | reverse complement strand
GAGGAGTCCTACCGACTGTGCTGCGTCGTTGTGTGTGATCTAGAAACATCAAGAATGGGTGCTCCATATATATATATGACACTAGTAGCCTAAAGGTTAATAATTTAACCTTTATCCTGCTAACGTGAAGAAAATGGGGAGCTCCTAATAATGCCAGCAAATAGCAGATGGGATTTAATTCGGGATTTAAAGGGTTAAATAAGGCAAGTTCCAGTCTTCAAAGTCATGCAGATACGCAGAAAAACTGAGTACATTCAACCACTATATTCTAATCCTCTGACTTATGACATGCATACCCTTTATGGTCGAAAATACAATAATCATTGACATTTTTTAAAGGTGCGAAATTAAATATCAGAATTCAAACCGTCAGAACGGCCAGGATATGTTTCGATCTAAAAGCTGCAAAAAATGTTTGCATGCTATGAGCCAGGACACTGAAAGAAAAAACTTATAAACTTGTTTGTGTGTTACCACAAACTTGGGAGCAATAATTACCCTAACAAACAGTGCAAACAAATAGTCACATTTCTCATGGCTAATTTCCTCTGTCCTCCAAAGATTAATCTCTCCTGTGTCCCCAATAATACTCTCAAGTACTTCTAATTTCTATTCTTGCTTCCACTTAAGCCATTACATTCTCTAATGATACATGGGAGAGGTGGAGAAATTGGATCATACCTTTAGGAACAAAGAAGTATCACAGCTTGAATGTATCTGTTCAACAGCAATTCACAAATCACAAACACTGTACACTATACATTAATAATCATATAATTTAGACTAAGGAAAAAAAAACAGCTACCAAAATACTGAAAGTTCTCTATTCATTTATACTGTCTGTACCTCATTCATTCTCTCCTGCTGCATAACATGCCTTGGGATATGAGTAACAAGGTCAGTAGCCAGGTCATGGCCTTATGACCCACACAGGGTCAACATTCTAAACCCACATTCACAGAGTTGTAAGAGGAAGCAGGGATGTCACAGGCAATCACAGGCTAATTTCTGAAGTTACTTTCAAGATCTCAGATCTTGTCTTCTGTGTAGGTCTGTAAGTTTGTTTCCCTCAAAACCTAGATGACAGATAAAGTCCAAGATATTAACACTAACAATAAGAAGACAGCATAGCTATCCAAACTTTTACCTCACTGTGGTTCACATCAACGGAAGGGCAGTAACATAATGTGGCAACTGCTCACCCCATGACAAATTCCTAACTTCCTTCTGCCATGGTACATACTGTTTCATAACATCAATGGAATATAATCACAAACAAAAACTAACCTGTTGTATGTTTTCTTCTGGGTAATTCCCCAGCGTCTGAAATTTATATGCCGACGTTTCGGAACACTCTGTCTGTTCCATCTTCATAGGCAAGTAGGTAAATAAGGTCAGTAGCCAGTATTTACCTACTTGCCTATGAAGATGGAACAGACAGAGTGTTCTGAAACGTCGACATATAAATTTCAGACGCCGGGAAATTACCCAGAAGAAAACATAAAACATTCAGAACACGGCGAAAGTTTGAAATCAAAAAAACTAACCTGATTACACAAACCACCTGGAACAGTGCCCTTCTTAAAAAGGTACTAGTTGCTCAGCTAGTTACAAAATTCCCCACGTTATTGAACCTAAAGGTTCATTACCTGGTTCACAAGAGCTCACCACTTGTCCCCAGACTGAGTCAGATTAATCCAGCCCACACATCAAGATCCATTTTAATATTACTGTTCCATCAACACCTTAGGCTTCCATGCACTCTCTTTCCTTCAGGCTTTCCTTGTAACCCTAACAAGTCTTAATAGTCATTCAAGTTACATGATTTAGTGCCTTCTGACACCGTGACAGTAACTGTAATTCAAAAATGTCAGTTTCTTCTTCGCAACTTGTCCAAGGTGGGACAGATACTTACAAAGAAGTCTATTGTTTAATTTTTGGAATTACTCATTATCAATGTCAGTTGTTTAAAATGCAATAAAACTTAATGCACTGATTAACTTGGTACTCTATAAGCAATACACAGACACTTCCAAAATATGCTCTCTGTCAAGGAGTATATTCAGATTTAAAGCAATTTTTGTCTCCAAATTCGACTCAGTCCCTCCAGACACATTAAAAGGCAGCATCTCAAAATAGGCCACAACTGCATCCTTCCATATCTGTTCCACTTTACTGTTCACTGATCATCCAGCCATTTAACACTACATTATATGAGCTACTGTAAATTTTTTTAAATAAACAAAAGAAAAATTACATGAACTTCTGCAAAGAAGACTTGTAAACTTGTTTAATTTCAAGCTAATCTTGAAAGACAGGTAACTTATTAATTATAAAAAAAAAAGTCATGAAATATTTGAAGGCAAACAAAGTCTTTGGCATCTGGCTTTCATCAAGGGTTCCATTACTAAGAGATAAAATATAAGAAAATATGTAATACCATACTTCATTACAAACCCCATGGCCCCTTCACGGAATATGAGGGTGTGATCTATAAACAATATACCACATTCTCTCAAGTGTGTTTACCTTGGATCAGTGACAATAAGAACAAAAGATAGTAGTTACTACTGCTTTTCATATTTCAGTCACTATTACTGGGTTAAAAAAAAAGTTACAAATCTTACAAAACAGAACTAGTGCCACACATGGCATTCCAAGTCCGATTCCTTTTGCAGTCCACTTATTCACACTGTCAACTTCTGTGAATGTCAAAAGATAAAATGGGTGACTGTGAATGCAGTTTCCATCTTAAGTGACATGCTTGTGCAATCACCACAACATGAAACTGTAATTTTTACAGTTATAAATACAGTAATAATTACACAGTGACATCCATTTTAACTGGCATAAATTTCAATAACCATGTTCCTCATGGCAAACTGTAAATCTCTTGTTTAGTCAGCATGTAATTGGAAGTCCACAAACATGTCCAAAATTATACAAAATCTGCATCTCCTTTTCATGATACGGGTTTTTATTTTATCTGCCAAATATCATTTGCCACTCCTCAATCATTTTTTTCATACCAATGCAAAGAACAAATGGCTCTGAATTTTTACATTAATGAGAGAGATTTTGGAATGAAATAAAATACCATGCTAATGAAGGAATTCAAACAGTCCACTACATTGTTAACAACAATATCTACTCAGCTTCTAACACTGTATAATTAACTATGTAGGCCTTATGACTTGAAATCAACTTGACACCCAGAAAACTAATTCAGAATTTACAGCTCTGTTAAACGTGGCTACAGATACCAAGAAGTTTATTTGAAATGCCACATGAATGATAAAGATGTAGAGAATTTCTTATCCAGCTGACAAACTACTAGCTACTGAACAAGGACTCTGATCCATGAAGTTACCCAGTTAGTAAGGCAGTCAGTTGGTCCCAGCATTTACCAGGAGAAATGAGGAAAACTACAAAAAGTAACCCTCTGCCTGGATGACAGATGTATAATATATCACTAACAGTAATATGATCACTGCTACTTCACACTGACCATTACTGTCAGACATTTGCTATCCGAAGCCGCAGTGGTTTCAGTCACTGTTAAGCCTGAATGACCAGGCAAGGAACCAGTCAGGTATTCCCAAGATCACTGAAATTGGTGACTATGATGTAGCAGTGACAGAAACTCTGTTCCCATGTACCACATTGCGCATTAGTGTGGTCTGAACTGCAGTCACACCTGACTTGATCAAAAACTAAACGGAAGATCTTCTCTCTTCCTAACAATTCTCAATACTCTCCCACCTTAATTCTGTATTTTTCAATATTCCAAGTTCAGTTACACCACTTTTCTGTTTCACACACTTCGATAGACTTTTAGACTCCAGTTTACCCACGAGCTAAAAATATTTTAATACACTTGGGGATTTCACACTCATCAAATTCTGTTGTGTTGTTTTTGCATGCTAAATTTATTGCAGTTCTTATCATATTCTGCTCCTTCACTCTGTGAACATGACTCAATCATCAAACCATCACAAGTCTAGCAAATGCATGATTTTTTAAACGCATATCACCATTAAATAACAAGTACTAATGATTACATATGAATATATAACCAAAAAACACATTAATTTATTCACGTACCACTGAGAAGCAGCAAACTATTTCTTGTCCACGTAAATACTAATGACCTCCCTTCACATCCCTTCTTTCCCTAGTCTGTAGGGTTGTGGAGGTACCTGGTAATGGCACCAGTCATTACAGACCCTGCTTAAAATCACCATTACATTCACTAAGACCAGAGTGATCAAGAAAGCACTGATCACTCCTCTCTATTTTGGGTATCTAGACTCAGGGCCAAGATTTGAACCTACCACCTTCAAAGAAATTAAGCAGACTACAACAATGAGGACAAAAATTATTCCAGTCAGTATTTAATCTATTTGTAATTCTACATTCCCTAACTGTCGTGATGTTAAAACTGACCTACACTGATGTGATGGAGGTCATCCCATTTTGCTTCTTCAATAAATAGTCATATACAGTCCAAAACAAATGTGTATTTGGTTCCTATGTCTGTGAAGTAGTACTTCCCAAGACATAGGAACCAACACATCCAAAACGGCGCTTACTCACCGGGAAAGACCCAGCGAACCAACACCAGTGACCATCGCAGCCACGAAAACTCTCACCACCAAAGAACAAAGAAATAATACCACACCGTATTTTCCATTAGCAGACCACACACTTACTACGCAACAGCCTCCCTCATGTTACTCTACCCACCTGAACAGCCCAAGTGGCTATACATAGGAATACATCACACTATAGTATACTAGATAGTTTATCAAGCCAGATACAGTTTAAGATGAATGTGATCTCATCATCAGCAAGCCTACTGCATAGAGTATAAAAACTCTTAACGCTTAATACTGAGCAGTAACCCGATGATGGCCGCAGAATAGGCCGAAACATGTAGTTACATTATGAGCTTGACCTCATCATAGCCAATAAAACTCATTAGTTGTGTTTAGACTGCTGTTCTACTTATCTATATAGATACTTGTCACACACAACGGGAATGTCCCACCTCAAAACTGAATGTCTCAAATAACTTTTTTACATTTTTCTCCAAGTTTTAAGGTACCACTAACATTCCTCAAACTTTTCCAGTCCTTTTTATCCACCTTCACCTAAAACATTTTGTATTGAAACCAGGAAATCCCAGTATGGGGCAAATGAAGGAAAACATATCATCCTCAAGAATGAGTAAGTTGTTTCTAACTGGAAGTGGATGACATCACCACCATCTCCTCTCTGAGACAGATGGCTTCACACAGACCACTTTCGACATCACATCAGTGACAGTCTACTAGGCAGACATGAAACAGTTCACATAGATTTAGCAGTATACTGTATAATCCCGACATTTCGAACAGCACAAATAACAACATAGGCTCAAGTGCACAAAGGCATATAGTTTATTATAGCTACAGCTCATTTGCTTTGAAAGGGTAAGAGATTGATTATGGGTAACCAGCCCATAAGCTTGTCAGTTTACTGACTCAGTTATCAATGCTTGTATGCACTGTGTACACTTTGTTTCGAAGGATATGAATTAAGCTGATAAGGAGAGCACAGGATCTTCAAAGAAAGAAAGATTGAAAGAGTGAAAGTAAAAAGTAAAAAAAAAAAAAAGTGGGAAAGAAAGAAACTAAACTCGTAGCCACGTTTACACTAAATAGACAGTAAAATTAGAAATTACAGCTATTTTATCAATTTATCAGTCCACATATGGAAGAAACACTCACATTTTGGAGTAACTGACTCAATGTACATTAATGCTGCTATCCTAGACAAAAACCAAAGATTATGCTAATAGATGGTTAGATTTGGATTCTCCCATAAAGCCTACAACTAATTCCTACAAATTTATGACAGACAAGAGTAAATGGTGTTTATCTCCAAAGTACTGTGGTTTTCCCCTGGCATTCATCTATCCAAATATACTTCACTGGTCTATTTTTGGTCTGACAGAACAGCACATCACGGATATTTGGGAAAAAGATGTAAGATCCTATTTAAAGCCACTAGCATGAAATTTGTTTGGAGGAACTGCATGAAAACACAAAATTCTCAGGACAGCTGGTTGAGAAGGCTAAGATGCCGACAGTGAAACTAAAAAAACATCACACCCAATAGAGTAGAACACACGAAACAATTTCACCATACACTAACCACACACACAATATTTTTTAATACACATCACATCCTCTATTGGTAAATTTGTCATGCACTAATAATACGTAATCATAACACAAATGGGACCTTCATGCACTACTTCTCCCCCACTAAAAGGAGGAGTGCACATCACATATGCAAATTTTAGTTAATTCATCACTGAGTCACATACAGACACAGCAAATAACATACCAGATTTGTGAACCAAGGCTGGTTAGACTTTGGGTTAGTGCATGTAGCAATTCACCTGTTCTTTGAAGTGTCAACAAATGACACTGGAAATTATAATGTGTGATTGCATCTGGACCTAACAGCAAGAAAGTAACAGGAGTCTAAAAAAAATTGCATCATGAGCAGCTCCATGTCTTGTACTCATCACCAACATTATAAGGATGATCAAATCAAGGAGAATAACATGGATGGGGCAGGTCGCTCACACGGGAGAGAAGAAAAATGGATAGTTGTGAGAGAAAAACCTGACAAAAAAAAGATCAGTTGGAAGAATAAGTCACAGATGGTAGGATATTAAAATGGATCTCAAATAAATAGGATGGGATGGAAAGGTGTGAACTGGATTCATGTGGCTCAGGACGGGGATCAGTGAGTAGCAGGCTCTTGCGAATAGTGGTAATGAACCTTTAGGTTAACAGACTTCTGAAGATTTCTGGAGTACCAAAAGAATCCAATGCACAGGGGTTCACAAACCAAATGTTATAAACAATGCTGGCAACCCCAACTTAATAGGTTCAATGGCCAATAAACTAAAATATGCATCTGTAACCGTGAAGAGGACTGCAATTGCCCTTTAAGTGGCTGGGAAATAATGCACAAAAACCCTTACGTATAACAAAGTGATAGTAACATAGGAGAAAATCTTCAATTCATCCACTTAAAAACATTAAACATATATCAGTACACATCAAAAAGCAAAATGATAGACAACTCTTTATTTTTGTTTTTAGTCTCACATTCTCTTGAACTTCTTTCAATGTTTATCAAAGATACTTCTTGTTTTCCAGAAGGTATTTGGTACTGCATCACTTGCATAACTACTTCAACTTTTAGCACTGTTACAGTTACCATTTATGAAATACCAGAGCAAATATGGTACTTTCCATATGCCTGCCACAAATCAAAGTGGTCAATCCCAGCAGAGAGTTCCATATTCTACATAACACAAATTTATGTATGGATGCGGCAACATTAGGCAAATTATTCAATTTCAGCACTTCATCCTTTGTACTCTGTATATAGTCTTCTTCTTTTAAGTAATCTGACTGATTTTAAACAGCCTGGAAATTCTTGTACTGCCAGCTGCATTAGTTTTTGCAAGGGTCAAGTGTCAAGTGCATTCTACATTAATTGGATCACTTCTGTCACTTCAGAGCACTTGCAAAACTGCTAATGAAAAAATAAGTTTTATCATCGTTTCTAATCCTCAAAGCTGAAGACAAAAATGTTTTCTTCTTTTTCAACAGTTACAATAACATCTTCCACACAAGGTCACAGCACTGTAGAAATATTTCAACATACTTGCAAAGAATGCTGATTATAGCTATTCACTGTCACAGCATACTTAAGCTGTGTCTTGACAAGAGTTGTTCTGTACGGTGGTCTGGAATGTTTCAGATTCTATTTTTCATGCCCCTTTTTTTTAATTCTTTTTTTACATTACTAAAACATGTCATGCCAATATTCATGTTTTACACATACAGAAAAGTTACAATATCAGTCACTGACTGGCAAACTTGTATGAACTGATTAAGAAAACTCTGGTAACACTAACAAATGCAAAATTCTACAATCTATACATTCTTGCTATTACTTAACTCCTATATGTTTCAGCATAATTACCATCTGAAGGGAGGTCACACCAAAATATCAAAAGGTAGAGCAATAAAATATTTCTGGTTGCACTGCTGTACATTTTAATGATATTTTGGTGTAAGTTCCCTGCAGATGGCAATTACCCCAAAACTGCTGCACCTTTTAATGATATTTCTGTGTAATCTCCCTGAAGATGGCAATTATGCAGAAACATACAGGAACTAAGTAATAGACATAATGTATACACTGCAGAACTGTGCATTTGTTGGTGTTACCAGAACTTTAATGTATCATATTGCATGGAATAAACAATGTGAAAGTTGTATGAACTGAATCTTTATTATAGATTACGTTGATCTGAATTCTAGCTTCCCAGCAAACAATGAGGAACAATGGACTGTAGCAAAGAACTATGAACCTTTATGTATGATCTGCAGATATCAGAATCTATACATGTTCAAAATTCACAGAATTTGGCAATGTCAATAATGAGTGGTCTTGTAGAATTCATACTCCTAACTTAGAAATATAAAAACGCTTCCCCTGCCAGTGAATGTGTATTCTCACTATGACCTTTCTTTGCAAACAATGCACAAAAATTCCAAATAAATTAAGATATACATAGTATGAGTATGAGTTATAAACATGGCTTCCATGTGCCAAATGCTCAATAGTTACAAGAAAGTTGGGTGCTATGCAAGAACCAAGTTAAAAATGCTCCTCCATCTAACTTCAAAGTTTTACAGCATGACATAAAAGTTTTTAAGTCAGCAACACAATAATTTCTTAATTCACCCTTCTATTCTGCAGAATTTCTCTCAACAAAATCTTTAAGTAGCGCACACATTAGTAGGTAATTTCTGAAAAAATTATCTTGCCACATGCTTGGGCTGCATAATACAATGTTCTTACAACATGACTAGCACACCAGATACCACCAAACTGTTTATGAACACATCTTGGCATTACTGTGGAATGGTACAGTCAATGTACTTACTGTATAACTGGGGATGTTGGGCCAGTGTCAGTTGCTTGGTCACTTTGTTGTAGCATACAGTATATATGCTGAATAAGCCACAACTGCATTAATTTAACATACATGTCAGTTCATTTGTATGTGAATGTGGCCAAGAGCAGTTACTGTTGTCTTGGGTACAGTTGCAGTTTAATTCACATGTTACATTATTGTTTATGCACTGTTATTACTGCCAGATGTAGCTGTGTTTCGGTGAATCAGTAGTTAGTTCACACAATACTTCAGTGGCAATCCAATGTTTACAGCGGCAGTTTGTGTTATGGCTTTGAGTGCAGCAGTGGATTCAGTTTACATTTCATTGGTAATTCACCTATAACTAACACTTTATAACTGCTGCTAACACATTTTGATTCGATGGACAGTGCTGAGGCATACATTGTTTTATTTGTGCAATGTCATTGTTATTGCTTTGTGTTGTATTTTTCAGTATATGAGAAGCATTGTACCATTCATTTCATTTCTTCCGTGGAACACTTTCTGCTTGTCGATTCAAGGTTTGTTGGTCCAAGCCCATGGGAGCTCTGTCATTTACAATATTGCTTACACATGTATATTTTAAGATGTGAAAAGTGGTACATGTAGGGTGGTAGTGGGAAAAGTGGTGTACTACAGTCCACAGGACCAGACAGGATAAAGTTCAACCTTTTCATGTCCTTCTGACTGGCCAGTTTTGGTGACTCAATTGCTGTACGACATGTATGTGTTTATTAGTGAATGCACTTTTCTACAGCTGTCCCCACATCTTAACCTTTGGCCACTGTCTGTCCTACATATATGACACTAACACTGCTACAACCCAATGATCATCATTACATATGTCCACAAATACATTTATTCCAACAGTAAAAACCTATGGGCCAACAAAATGCATCATCATTCACCAAAACTCAGATGAATGGTTTCCCTCAAAGACAGAGCCACAAAAAAAATTTTATTCCTTAAAACTTCTGCTAACGATAATAACAATACTACAAGATGACTACGAACACCTGTACAAACCACATACTTCATACCTATATTGTATGTCATGTTATACTGACACTATAACATGTTCTACATCCTTGTACTACAAAGAACCTACAGATTATAAATAAATCCCATTATATTCTACATCACTCATGTAATAATAGAACTCTCAAAGAGAATGCCATTAAAATAATTGCTGTAAAAATCGCTTTACTTATAAAAGCTCAATGTCATAATTGGTTAGCATTCTTCAAAATAAGTTATCATTAAATAATGTGGTAGCCAACCTTTCTTTGAAGTTTATGTCTTTTACTGTACATCCCATTCAACAAAATCACATTTCTTAATAAGCCAATAAAATAGTTCCTCTCTCTAAACTAAGAACTGTTAAAACGATACAAAATTACAAAATAAGAAATGAATTTTCTTACTTTGTACACCTGCCCATAGGTTCCATTTCCAACAACTTCTATCAACTCAAAAATGCCTGCTGGATCCTGAAAATAAAAGAAAATTGTTAACCAATAAACAGGCAGACAAAACACATACAGTTTACAGTACAGAGTTACTTCTATCACATGTGTTCAAAGAAAAATCTCGCCTCTCAGAACTCGTAAATACACCCATAAAAAACGTGACATACAGTACCCCCCTGAAGGTGGTTCTGAAGAGGGTAATTCTGTTTGAAGAGCATGCCATTCTCCACAGCAATTACTTAAACTTCTAGTACTCATTGTACATAAATACTAAAACTATAAAACTACCTTCAGAGCGTTTAAATCGATGTCATCCAACGAGCAGTTCACACTAGGGGCCAAATTTTGCGCCATCTTGAAATCTTCTTGAACACAAAACACTCGCGAGCACAGGGCACAATAACCCGCTCAAACCGCACCAAGACAAATTACTACCACATAGGAAAAACTACAGGATTCCGGAAAACCCTATATTTTCCCGCTACCTATACAAAAAGCACATAATTTGATGAAGGAACTAACAAACCCACTATCTTCCCATGTCCACACCTACTCCACAATGCTTGTACTGTGACGTCACCTTACTGACATCAGACGCAGAGAATAAAGTAGCACAGCAATCATTACCACAGAACAAATAAAAAAGCATAAATGAAACAACTGCTAATTCGTGTTCGTGAATACACCTGCTTTATACACGGATACCGATACTTAATCTGTGAATATTACGATCGTAAATTTTCCACATTCCAAGAAATGCAAGCTAGGCTCGTCTCACGGGTAAACTCTACAACCCAACTTGCTGAAATAATTTCAATTTCCAACAACAGGTGGAATCGCTTTCGTGTGAGCATGAGCGCTATCTTGCTACCATTTATTGTACTAGTTCAGCAATTGAAATTGTATGTGCTACGCAGGGAGTACTGACGAGGGTACGTTCACGAGTGTTAGTACGGTGTGGCAGTACTAAGTGCTAAAAATATTACTTCTGTATCCTAAGATGGAATTATACATATATATATATATATATATGTGTGTGTGTGTGTGTGTGTGTGTGAAATATTGAAATACACATGGATAAATGAGGGCAAAAGCTAGCAGCATGAGCTAACCAGTCACTGAGTACCTTGTATAAGTTCTTGCAAAGCAGTTATACCCAACATGCCATTATCAGTCCCCCTTAACCCCCCC
>Ga0268261_10003403_pt1 | contig 11700 bp, 7 predicted proteins | sample TergutNc150P1_FD_190353 | JGI IMG/M metagenome (GOLD analysis project Ga0268261, IMG submission 190353) | Nasutitermes corniger P1 segment gut microbial community from laboratory colony in Florida, USA - Nc150 P1 (SPAdes) (version 2) | ecosystem: Host-associated > Arthropoda: Insects > Digestive... | reverse complement strand
AAGCAAGGGATGCCAGAAGAATAACAGCAGCAGAGATGAAATACATGAGAAGAACAGCAGGATACATTTGGACTGATTACAAAACAAATGCACAAATTGCAAAGGAATTAAAAATAACACCAATTTTGGACAAATTACTGGAATACAAGAGAAACTGGATACAACATGTAAATAGAATGCCCCGTAATAGATTACCCAGGGTAATGAAACGCTATTCCCCAGTTGGCAGAAGGAATCATGGCAGACCTTTGAAGAGACTTCTGGATACGTGAGACCGGAACGGGTCAACAAGTGGCCCAACTCCATGACAGATATATGATGATGATGATGTTTAACACATATTGTATATATGTTGTTAAAATATTAAAATTGATGGTACTAATTGTAAAAGTACATATGGGGTACACAGTATAAAATATTACTATGTTATTAAGTGATTATATATAGCATAACTTGTTACATTAATAGGCTTGTTGTTCAGATTACTCTCTTCGGCTGCTACACATTGGATCGATAAGTACGTATTCCTGGTGAAATTGCATGTTGAAGCTGTGTACAGCTATGTTCTTATTTCAGAGCAGGGTGTTATATACACTTTCCATCATGTCCTATCAATGAAGCATTAACTTCAGTATAATATGAAGGTTTTTTGGTGACAGTCGTCATAAGTTACTCAGTGATGTTATGCAGATCCAATATTTTGTGTCAGCAGCCGGAATATGTGTGTGCGACACTGAGTAACTTATGACGACTGTCACCAAAAAACCTACATATTATACTGGAGTTAATGCTTCATTGATACATAACGCAACGTGTATATAACACCCTGCTTTGAAAAAAGAACATAGCTGTACACAGCTTCAACCCACAATTTCACCAGGAATACGTACTTATCGATCGAATGTGTAGCAGCCGAAGAGAATGATCTGAACAACAAGCCTATTAATGTGACAAGTTATGCTATATATAATCCCTTAATAACCTAGTAATATTTATACTGTGTCCCCTCTATGTACTTTTACAATTAGTACCATCAATTTTAATATTTTAACAACATATGTACAATATTTATGTTCAACTTACCATAGACAACGCAACTATTGAAGGCATTAATTATAAAGAGCTATATGATTGTAAATGGGATCCCATGACATTGATGAATAATACATTGTATAAACTGGCATTTAAGTTTTTATAAATATTTTGACCTGATAAAGGCCTGCCCAGGCCAAAACTAGTCACCAATATTTAAATTAATAAAATATAAGATGGCTGTGTTTGACAAAGTATATATTTTCTTCCATTTTAATATTATACTTAAACACAACGGGATGTCCTCTACTAAAATAAAAAAAAATTAACTGTAAGGACTGCTACATCCTTGTGGGCATCTCAACATGTAGTGTTGGGCCACCCGTTGGTAGCCTTGATGTACAAGAACATAGACTGTGTTGCACACCTCCACAGAAAACTCAAAATATTTGGCACCACATGGCTCCAGTTTTTAAAACTGAAAGTTTTCAACACAATGATGCACACAATTACAGGTAATCAAATTAATCTTTTCCTTTATAAACGAATATCTGATATGTGTACAGTTACGTTTAAAGAATTATCAATGTATGATATTTCATGTACAATGTGATGCTTCCACAGTGGTGAAGATTCATCCTTTGGTCTTCTAAGCTGAGACCATGTATGTAATTACCAATGTTTCTGATGAACATGCTGCCTCCATATTCCAGCAGAGGATGAATGCAGTGTGTTCTGCTGAAGCACACAGGTAACCACCTACATATGGTGTCATAAAACAAAGCCCATAATAGTGACCTCCATGGTCCACAGTACACGATTCCACTCTTCTTTTGGAATATAATACAATTTTTCAAAATTTACCACACTTCCAATCTTCTAGTTGGAAATCAGTCCCTCACATAAATATCGCTCATAATTAATAGCACACCTTTCAAAATTTGTGTTGAGGATGAAGATTTAATTACATGTATGTGCACTTATGAAGTTTAATGAACATAACTCTCACACAATGGTTTCATCATCTCAAAAGCACCACAGTTTTCAAGATTTCTTTATTTGCAAGTTAAATATATATGTCTGGGCAGATATTCTATTAAATAAAATATAGAATAAATAAGTATATGGTGAGAAGTCACCACAGAAACTGAATCACATACGCTGTTAATCCACTGTCTTAAAAGAGTCTGTAAATAGTGGGTTGCATATGTACACTTTTACTGAGAAGAGACTTACCCAAAGCGTGCGCCAATATTTCGGGCAGCAGATGCAAGAACATTACTTTAGTAGTTAAAAATACTTTCCTGTGATATTGTTCACATCACGATTACTGAATGAAACTGTTACCTTACTTTAATTTTAAAATAATATGAGGCAGCCTGTATCTTTGAAAGTATACAGTAATACTACATTTTTTCCCCCCCATAAATATACAGACAAGATAAAAGATGGAGTATTTACCTGATCAACCCCTAGGCCAAAAGATACACAGTAAGATACGATGAAACTCACATTTATGTTTGGAATAGGAACTAGAAGAAGACTGCAAATGGGGTAAAGTAAGAAATGGAATATTCAGCTCAGACTACAAGAACTGATCCTTGAATGAGTGAAATTCTTATTTCAGAATCCACCGTGTCTTGTAAATAATGTGAACTTTCTCAATAAGATTTCACACTGAGGACATTCTTACATCAATGTGACAACCATAAATAGTTGATTATCATGTATCTGAAACAAGGCAGGTTGCATGAGGAAATGGTGTGAGAACAAAACTGTATTCAAAGACATTTACTGTAACAAAGCCACAAAATTTTGTGCATCCACAGATAATTTTGCATGTTAGTATCTTTAAATTTCTGAAATAAACATATGATATCAGAAGAACCCATATTCACACATACTGGCAAATGAACTTCAACCATGGCATTGTATCAGGCACAAAACAACCTACTGTACACATGGCATATTCTACACTCTCCCATTGAGTGCAATTACTGTATTCTTTACAAACCAAAGCATTTATATTTTACAGAAAATTCTTCTGCTTCATCCACAAAAACTATACAGCCTACAGGAAAAGTGATACACAGTACTTTGAATTATTCAGAACTTAGTTACTACCATTTGGATTTCATAATTATGGTAGTTCCCAAGGTGGATCATCAGGTATATGAAATGTACACATGTTATATTTGAATGATATCTCAAATTTTGTATCATGCATTTTCCAAAAAGTCAGCTACTGTCTCCCTACCATGTTTTCATACAGAACCACCTAAAGTAATAATAACAATACAAATACTGATGATGATTATGATGATGATGCCCAATGCCACACTCCTAAGTGTCTCTCACAGATACAAAGCCACAGATAACTATCTACACTAACTACACAGAAAGGTCCAACTTAAAAATACAGCTGACAGAACTCATTCCGTCAGCGTATCACAGAGTGACTAATTTTAACAAAGCCGATCATGGCTTCATCTACTCAGCTTCATGCAGTCTTGACCAGACACACATTATTCGATTCATGTCAGTAAAGAAAAATTAACTTCATTGCGGCCACTGTCACACAGAAGGGTAAGAAACTCCATCATGCTTAATTATCTACCACAAAACCACTGAATGTAGTCAAAATTATGTTTCAAAATCAAGACTGATCCTCTAACAGTGAAAAATGTACTGAATATGTTTCACATAAAAAGGGGAGGTCCTACATAGTTTAGTGCTAAACTTTACTTATGTTGACGATATCCTCATCATACATAGAGAAGATCAAACCAACATACATGACATCCTTGATAGATTTAATAACCTAATGCCTACTATGAAGATCACTCTTGAAGGGGGGGGGAGATTAATTTTCTTGACATCACTACAAGTAAAGAATACAATAACCTTTCGTTTGATATATTCAGGAAGACTACAACCACAGATATTATCATACCCAATGACTCGTGCCATCCCAGGAGGTTGGGGGGGGGGGGTAACTGCATAATTTGACTATAATAGATAGATGTGTTTGAAATTATATATTCTACGTAATTTAATATAACACATCGGGATGACTTCAGTTAAAGTGCTAAACTTTACTCCCTGGTACAGCAATACTGATGTGTTTCATACACTTTGTAAACTATTATGGGCCTTAATATGCTTAACATTATAAAAATTTGTTATGACTTACATAATGATTTTACATGGTAGATTTTATTGTAAGCCTTTTGATTAGCAACGTTCGTCCTTAATAATTTCTGTTCTCTTTTCATTACACAATTACATCTGTAAGTCCAATGAAATGCACTTAAGAGTCAAATTTGCATATTTTATTATTACATACTATTTTCTCCTACGTGTTTCAACTCACCTACACCACCATCATGGAGAACCAAGTACCAAAAAAAACACTAGTGTGTATCCTCAATAGAGTGCGTAGCTAATCCATGTATAAGATGTTATCAGCAAGTTTTATAGACACAATATAAATGTTAATTATATATCCTCTGAAAAGGTGGAACAGTTCAGATATTTGGGAACAACCCTAACAAATCAAAAGTCCATGCATGGAGAAATTAAGAGCAGAATGAAGTTAGGGAATGCTTGCTATCATCTGGTGTAGAATCTTTTATCTTCCAATTTTCTATCCAAAAATATGAATATTAATGCATAGAGAATGTAATTTTGCCTGTTGTTTTACATGGGTGTGAAGCTTGGTCTCTCACAATGAGCGACGAACATAAGCTGAGGGTGTTCAAGAATAGGGTGCTGAGGAAGATATTTAGGCCTAAGACATACCAGCTGACAGCGGAACAGAGAAAACTACATAATGACAGGCTCTTGATCTGTACTCATCACCAAATATTATTCAGGTGACCAAAATGGGATGGGTTGGGCATGTGGCATGCAGTTGAGACATGAGAGGTGCATACACGGTTTTGGTGGGAAGAACTGAGGGAAAGGACACCACTTGGAATACCCACATGTAGATGGGATGATAATATTAAAATTGATCTTCACGTAGGATGGGGAGGCATGGACTGGACTGGTCTGGCCGTAGGCTAGGGACAGGTGGCACACACTTGTGAATGCAGTAATGAACGTTTGGTTTCCAAAAAAATCAGGGGTATATCTTGACTAGCTTCTCACAAAGGACTCTGCCCCAAGCAATTAGTTATATAAATGTGATTAAAACTTGGATTAGAATATTGACAAATGTGTGTTCATTATCTTAATTCATGTGTGTGTGTGTGTGTGTGTGTGTATATATATGTGTATATGTACTTCAATCTTGGGCAGCCAGGTTAGCATAGTCTCTATAGCAACTCCCTATGGACTGGAAAGTCTGAGGTTCAAACCCCAGTAGGGGTGAGATTTTTTCGTACCCACCCAGACCAGCCCCGAGGCCCAGCCAGCCTCCTGTACAATGAGTACCAGGTCTCTTTCCTGGAGATAAAGAAGACAAGGAGTGGCACTGACCATTCACCCCCCAACTAGTGCCAAGGTTAAAAGAAGAGTAGAACTATATCTCCACTCCCCCTTTGGGCCTTCACGTCCTGTTATTGGGAGAATTTTACCTTATTTACATTTTTATCCTTCAAGTTTTAATCAAGAAAAGAGTACAGCGTGTTCTTTTAAACAGTACGCATCACAATTCTCACCTAATGAGACTGGAATCATATAAAGATTCAAGAAATCGTAGCTGTTTGGATGCAAATATGTACATTGTACTATATCTTTATATATATATGTGTGTGTGTGAATTACAGTAACTGAATACACACTTATCAATATTTTAATTCTTCAAGCTTTAGTCAACATTTATGTTGTATACATAAAGCTTGCTGCTATGTCTTACACCTGCATTAGCTATGCACTCTAGTGAAGAAGTGCACTAGTGTTTACATGCACATTTTCTCTTGTTCTTTGTTCTCCCCGATGATGGTTCAGATAAGCCACAACATGTAGGAGATAACAGTAAGTAATAATAAAATGCATGGAACTGATTCCAAATGCATATTCTTGGACTTCCATATCTGAAATTTGTCCTTGTTCAAGCAATACATGTACTTCTGCTTCCTTACTTATTTCATATGAAAGAGCTCATATGTGACTGAAAAATTTGCAACTGCCATGCTATACAGTTAACCCTTAACCCGCTAACATGGAGAATATGGTCAGCTCCTAATAATGCCAGCAGATGGCAGATGGGATTTCACTCAGTGTTTAAAGGGTTAAACATCACTGTAAAATTTCTCACTACACAAAATTATAAAATCACAGTGCTTTTTGTAGCAGAATGTCTACAAAACTCTATAATATTTGTGAAAATGGCCTGTGTGACAGTGGCCAGTATGTCCAGTCTCAGTTACTTAACTATTACAGTAATAAACTGACATGGTAGTGAACAGTTAATAGCAGTGCATTTACTAAGACATAAAGAGGTTAATAAAGAAGTCACTTAGGCCATCTAGCCCCATAAAATCAGATGGTCGATCTTTCAAAATTCTAGTACAAACTGCAAGTCTTTAACATTTCAGGCTACAATGAGAGAGGAACATCAACTCTGCCTATAGAATGAAAAGATAAATAACTCTGTATTACAAGCAAAAGTGATGCATTTCAATGTACAACAACGCACCTATAGTGGAAATTAATAATGTTGAATTTAGAAAGCAGGCTCTTTCATCAAATCTTGACACCCTGTAAGTGGTCTCCAATGTCTTTACTGGTACCGCATTCAGAGCACACAACTCATACTGGTTTGCTCCTCGTTTTGTTTAGAGTATTCTATTACACTTCCATCTGTTGTTAAACAGGAGCTATATCTGCAATAAGAATAGGCACATTAACTTCTACACCTAATTATACTTTCCAACTCACAATATTACAAGATTTATGCTAACGTTCTAGAAAATTTACAAGTAGTCTTAATAACTAAGTTGCAATATTATCAACTTTCATGCACACAAATCACGCATTACTGTATATACAGAGATGTTCAGCCAACAGTTACAGTATTTTGTTTTAGGTATCATTTAGGCACTTAGTGGTCAGCATGCACTGACTCATCTGTTAATATAAACACAGCCTGCCAGTACAAAGACACCCTGATAACAGGTACGTATTTCTGTCAATTACTGTATACTTGTTCTTGTGACAGTCAGATATGAGCATTCAACGCATTTTTGTTGAGGCACGGCGAGGTACAGAACTGAACAATGCGTGTTCATGTTAGAAGAAAGAAACTAAGGACAAAGTATTCATAAATTTCAGCAGCAGTATCCACATTCACTGTTACCTCCACACAACATGTGTTAAGGTGTATAAAAAGGGGCATGAAACTGTTCTTATGACAAAAATCACAGCATGTGCTGACAGCAAGAACTTGCCAAGACATGAAATAATGCTGGGACTGAACCCTTCTTAAAGCCATAAAAAAGTTACATACATTCAAAATAGTGGAGATGTACCATTTTCAACCTGCACTTACAGTTTCTTCAAATCTGGAATTAGAACTAATTTCATTAAAGTGGTTCCACAAACTCATAGAACACCTGCTACTAAAGTACTGAAAATCCACGCTATTCTTATTGAAAAGTCGGTGTACGGAGTGCTGTACATGCAAAATCACAGATCCCATGTTCTTTTGTGTGACGGTAAATTCATAATGGTACATGAACAAAATTCTCAAGGCTCTCTTTAAAGAATTAACCAAAGAAGAGATGTGCATTTCCAACAGAATGCCATAGCACACAATGAAGAAAATTCCATGTGCATGCTATGTGCTATTTTTGATTAAATGAATAATAAGTAGAGGATTGCAGCCATCATATTCTCACAATCTGAATGTCTGTGACTTTTACGTGTACATCTTTTTAGTTCTTTTATCCCAAATTTATATTTGCTGTGTTACAACTGCAGCACTTCTAATTTTCTTTTAAATGCATGTTTCCTTTTTAGATATGATACTTCAGTGGAGTATGGTACACAAATTATGTTCATATTTTAATACTGTCGGACTTTCAATTGTGTGCGCAAATCCTAGGATTTTCAGCCTGTAACTTCTGCACTTATTTCTGTTGCACTTCCACCATATATTCAACATCAAGAACCGAGTACTGTATAAAATGCTAAGGCAGTGATTCTTCAGAAGCCATAAGATTTAAAACATTTACTACCAAGCCGTAAGGTTGCCTTTCTAGCCAGCTAATACTTTTCTAGTCATGATGTCATACACATACACATCTACTGAGTGTCCATTTTGTTAGGCAGAGTACTGTTTGGTCTAGTCTTCCCTTTAACTTTTGACACATAAAACTTCATGCTATATTACAATAAATAGGAATTCTGGAGGTAACTGAAATTTCAGGGAATCAAAGACTTTTCTGAATGCAGAACCAAAGTCAAGGAAAACAAAATCACCTTGATGAGACAAAATCACAAATGTGAACAACTGAATATTGCATTTTATGGGTTAGAGTTTCTTAATCTGTAGCACAAGGACTAATCAGTAAACATCTTAATCTGCGCAGTCCACAGCACGAAACACACAAACACAATGTGCAGATATGTACAACACACATACAGCCGGCACTGCCTGGGATGTGGTTGCTAAGCATCCTTCAGTGTCTAGTAGAAGTTCTTCCAGAGTAAGGGTCTGCAGGTACGCACTGTTAAAACATCTCTGAAATAAAATCTGGGGATATCAGGTCTGGTGAATGTGGTGGGCACAAATTCTTTGAAATTTCATGGTCACCAATGAACCTGCCTGTGCACACAGCTGTACTATCCTACTGCAACCAGCAATCCATTTGGTTTCATCCACAAATTAAATGAACTGCATGGTCAATTACTTGCAGTGTTCAGCAGTCACACCTTCTCTGAAGAGAACAATATCATGCAACTGGCAACATGACGCTGCACACACGCCACCAACTTTTTCACTGCTCTATGGGACCTCAGTGAAAGCACGTGTATTTAGGCTCCTTCGCATCCTGTTATTCTGACTGTTAATGTGTCCACTCAGGTGAAACCGTATTTCTGGTGTAAAGAAAATTTAGTGCAGTACCAACACCATTCCAGATGGGTGGTTGAAAACACTCACTGTAGCACACATATTGCTCTTTGTACAGTTCTTTGCATTCATATGCCATGTGAATCTGGTTACAGCAAGAGTTCAGATGCTTATTGCAACTTTTCAAATTTCTGCTGACAGTCTTCCAATCAGTTTTCTTCGTGTCTGTGTTAGCACAGATGAACATCAATCAGTGTTTCATTAGTAAGAGGGGATGGCTGACAAGATCCCTTCTTGTTGTCCATGCTACCTGTTTCGTAAGTATGATTAACAACATGGCAGATTATTTTTTCAGAATGCATAACTCAGGAAATGCATGTCTAAATGACCCCTGGCACTCTACTGTGAATGACATGATGAACACCCATTCATTCTTCTGATGGAAAACTCATGCTTACACTTCAAACATCCTGCCTTGAGTGGCACATCAGGCTGACATTTCACGATCACCAATGCAACACAGTTAACCGATCAATATACCAATATTGCCACACTCAGAGATGTATAATACCATATTCGGTAAGTAAGGTTCCATAGGTCATAAAAATTGAGACAACATTAAAACTTTATATGCAGCATATTTGTTCCAATAAAGTGTCATTATTTTTCAACATAATCCCCAAGCACACTGTTGCATTTGTCACATTTTGGTAAAAGCTTAAAAATTCTTCTGCGATAGAAACTGAGCTGTTTCATTAGCTATCATTCACAAAAAGCCAATACTATTGTGGAACTGGTGACCTACCAAGTGTTGCTTCAGTGACTGCAACAAATATCATCACAAGATGTGGGCCTTAAGCACAAAAATGTAACCCCACACAGCACACATTGGACACAAGAGTTGCTACAGTCATTTCATTAGGTACTTTGGATCCAACCACATCAATTGGGCCCCTGAAGCAACACTTAGAAGGCTGATAATGCCACAATAATGACGAAGCGGAAATGGCTGTTTGTGAGTGGCTGTGAATGCAATAGCCCAATCTCTACTGTGTCTAATATTTAAACTCATGCCAAGAAAGGACAAATGCACCAATATGCTTGGGGTTTATGCTAAAAAATAATGATACTTCAACAGAATCAATACACTACACTTACCTCTGCAAGGACTCAATACAGAGACAAAATGTTCTTTCAAAGGTAATGCAGTGGACTGGTGGTAATTAGTTCATTTCTGCTAAAATCTTATCATATTTTTTTCAACGGTCAAGTGTTCTTCATTTTCATTTGCACTAGCAAAGAATCACCATGCAAGCCTGGAATCTTCTACTAATTTTAATGTTTTATATAATACAGCTGCCATGTTTCTCTTCAGTTTGTATGTTTACTTTCTGTTAGCTATGTGGTCAAACAATAATGTTCCAGAATTGATACTATCACACAGGTGGGGTTTGGTACATAAACAAATTGCAGCTGATTCTTTTAGCTTGTGTTACAACTATCAGGGATCAGCCTTTTAAAGCCTACTGGTTATGTGATGCACCAACAAATTTAACATTCAACAACTGTACGCTCTGCCCACACTGTATTTATGTGTTCTGTATTTATCTGAGAATAAACAGCGACTTGTGCCACTTACATCATAAACTGATTGGTGTTTATAACCGGGATGAAAAGTGTTTACTGCACGGTACGGACTGGGTCTTTAAATTACGCGGTCTGCACTTCGTCATTAAAGGGTTAGTGAAAAGAAGGTTCTAGCTCAATATGTTCATCCATAGCAGCACTGGGTATAAGTTCTGTACCAAACTTGGGAACACAGCTACAGAAATGTACAGGATGCTTGAAACTGTTTATGGAAATCAAGGTCATACATGTCTTCGAAAGGTACAAAAGATTCAAGAGGAACATGAGGATCTCAAAACTGATCCAAGGAATGGGTACCTGTCAACTGCTCAAACCCTGGAAATAGATGCATAAGTTTGTGCACTGGTAGCCTGAGACCCTTATATGAGCCTAAACCTGACAAAAATCAAATCTACATTAACTGACTCATCAGATTCTTCATTAACATTTTTTGTTATATAAGCAAACTTGCTTGGATATCTAGCAGATAAAAAAAATAAGAACATAAAATACACAAATAATTTACTACACACCAGTATTAATCATGGTTACCAATGGTCACATCTAACAGACCATTGTATATCATGGAATAAACCAAGGAGAAATCTCCTGGGAAGACAACAAATCAGAAATATTCAACACTGAAATTACTTTAATATTACATTAAGCTGTTACATATTTTAATGATTTCAAGATTTCATACTAGTAAGCAACATGTATCATCTAATAATTACAGAAAGAACTGGCCTGCAGATGGCCTAATTTTGGTCAAAACATGCTGCCATGTAATTTGATGATCTGACACTGACGGTAATTAAGTACTATTGTGCACAAAGTTTGTTCCACACAGCTTTACAGATGACACATCATGCCCCTGTTGAAATCAGTCTCCCATCTAATTTACCTGACCTTGCACATGCTAAACTTCTTTTCACTGCCTAAATTGGAAACCACTATTCTATGCAACTCTTAAATAGAGGTAAACAGTGTGCTGTAATCAAGGGGATTACTTGGGAGGGGGG
>Ga0268261_10003402_pt1 | contig 11701 bp, 15 predicted proteins | sample TergutNc150P1_FD_190353 | JGI IMG/M metagenome (GOLD analysis project Ga0268261, IMG submission 190353) | Nasutitermes corniger P1 segment gut microbial community from laboratory colony in Florida, USA - Nc150 P1 (SPAdes) (version 2) | ecosystem: Host-associated > Arthropoda: Insects >... | reverse complement strand
ATGACGTAAGCTAGGCACTCGCTCGTCTGCTGAATACTGCCAAGATATCCAGAATACGTCATCGTTGGCAAACAACACGTTTTGCACTTCCACACCTGGCGTTACGAGGAATCTGTACAGTTCTGCAGGCTGTGAGATTAACCTACTCTGCGTCCTGTTGCTTCTCTCGATCAATTTTCCCCACATTAAATTGAGACATAGTTTAGCTAGACCTCGCTTTGCAGCGTTATAGCCGATGGAGTCTCTGTCTAGTCGAATGCCTTCGTCCCGATGGAATTGGTCCATGTATCGGACCTTGTCATCCTCGGTTCGAACCCAGCTCGGGTAACCGCTAGCCTCCTGTGTTAATTTCAAAAACGTGTCGATATAGTCTACGAAGTGTCCCCCATTACCAGTTGCGGGATCGTAACACGTGACTTCGTATTCGTAGACTTCGAGGATTTCCAAAATCTTATATCCTATGTCTACGGCCAATCGTACCTCGTCTATAACCCACGTGCCTTCCAAGCATCTCTCAGCGTCGCTGCGATGTTGACATTCGCTCGTGGCATTGTGTTCTTGGACACGAGTTCGACACAGGCAGAATAACAGTTTCTTGTCGTATCTGTATGGTAGGATGGGGTGATAGAGGTTCGTGGGCGGTACGATCCTACATTTCATCAGTCCTTCCATCTTTAGACAGGCTTCTATGTCTGCGCATGTGTCCCCTACGTGAATGATCGGGTGACCTATGGGGAACTTGAAATATATGCAGATGTACGGGTAGAGACTCATTATATCGCAGTACTGTACAGTCTCCTCGCCCTCTCTGATCTTGTAGTAAAGACTCATGGCCTCGGTTCGACCCGCCTACAGAGCGTCAAGAGTGTTCAACGGCGCGTGTATGACAATGGGATGCGCTCGCAAATCGTCGGCGACTCCTTCGAACTCGCATTCCCACTGTACTTAACCATATAGCCGGCTCTCGTTAACAGCTCGATCCAAGCCAACGTCTGTTCGTACCGTTCGTCCAGCGTCTCTCCACTCGCCAGCTGTCTGGAAGTCTCGGAACGACTGACACTTGCAGCCGTGATAGTAACATCCCAGGAATTCGTATATTGTTCGCGTCTCGGCGCAGTAACCGTCCACGCTGTAATGCTGCAATTCTGGAAGTCTATTTTCGCACCCATTTCTTGCGTGCTGTATGTGGCATCCGTCCGTCCGTTCCATATGCAGGAGCCACATCAGCGCTTTCTTGCTCTACCTCCGATTTGCACTATAACCTCCGGGAGGAATTAATCCAATCGTCTCGCTTTTCAAAAATTTCTTGCGCAATACCTTGTTACACGCCGATGCGATTGTCAGTGCCTCGACGAAAACCTCGATATTTCCAATTTCTAGGAATTCGTGTCTGAATACACGACATGCCTGACGCAGTACGGTGACATCATCTTGGCAGTATTGTTCTAACACGCGCCTGTTGTGGAAGACCTTGACTTTCTACTCATTATACCAGGTCATGAATTCCCTCCTCTCGCCCTCCGACATCTCGTCAGCACCGTAATACTCGATGTCAGGTATCGGTCCTACATAGTCTAAGTTTGCCTTCGTGTTCAACAGGTGGGGAAACCAAGACTTGGACGCCTGCAAACCAAAAGCCTCGGGGAGCTTACGCAGTGGCATGGGCATATAGGATACTGAATCTAGAAATTGAATATGGTGGATCTTCATACTGACTGTCTTTAGACCGTTTAATATCAATTGGGGTCCACTTGTGAAAAATAGCCCTATTCAATATGAATTGCGCGTCAAAGGCTTGGCATTGTGATCTATCGCTACGACCCTCTTACACCAAGGGCGTGGTTTCATTAGGTGCGAAACCAAATCGCCTACTGGGTCTTCAAAGAACGAATGCTGTCTCTTACCGCACCTCGCGCAATCCTAGGAATAGTCGTATTGCATCTCGCAGGCTGTACAGAATTCCTGAAGGCATACGAGGATAGGGACATGTACTCTCGCAGTTTCGCTAATTTTCGTGTCCTGCGTGGTCTCGAAATCGTAGAATACAAATAATACGTTATCGGCGCTAGGCACTACATTCTTTAAAGGCTGCATATAGCACAGGTGATTTATTTCCATGTTCTTATTACAATTCGAGCAGAACGGTTTGAAACATTCGTGATTCTTTCTCGTCACGCACACGTTACACACGGGGCAATTTCGCACCTTTTCGCAGACTGTCTTCCCTCCGAGCTTGTTTGTCTTATGTTTTTCGAAACACGAGCGACTTCTAAAGCTTCTGTTACAGGACTCGCACGGGACTCTTTCTTCGGAGAACACACATGGAGAAACCGACTTGCAGTCGCTACACGTCTCTCCGCACTTATGCGTCACGCCACGTGTACACCCTTTATTACAGCCTTTGCATATATACTTTCTAGCCATTGCACCCGGAAGATTGTTTATCACATGCTAATGTCTCTTATGTCATCATACACCAGGTTAATTCTTTATTCGGATTCTACCTGTCCATCGAAATAAATGTCCTCGCAATTCAATCCTCCGAAAACAACGATCCTATACTCTTTGAAATGCTCTTGGAACCCTTATCAGCTCTGGTACTCCCCCACAGCGTGATAGGAAAATACCTGTCGTCTCAAGTAAACTATCGACTACGGGACTATCTTATATCCACGACGAAACGAATTTTAATTTGGATCACCGTCTACTTTTGCTTTCGCTATGACCAGAGCATGAGCCAAACAGTTACTTTCCGCTCTGACTTGTACGATACTTTTTTTCAGCCGTGCCATAAACTCAAGCGGCATACCCTTTGTCGCGATTCCGTCACCGCCACCATGGCCTCCTGACATCCTTACAGAATGGACGGTCACGACTAATTTATCTAGAGCATTAAACCTAGCATTCGACTGGGCCACCTTCTCGAACACCGACCAGATCACATCTCCCTATAGCTCGGTCTTTTACCTCAACTTCATTACTGATAGTAATTCCGACCATGTCGCTATCCTCGAGATCTCGTAACGCGTGCTCGAATAATTCTATCACACTGTCTAGGAATTGGGACATGGGGTTCGGATCCTCTCCCTCGGGTGGAGGTAAGAGACGCACGGTAAGCTGCGTTCCCCGAGCATTGAATCGCCTGTACTGTCTGGTCTGTTCCTCTTCGATCGTGAATCTCTGAGACTCGTTATCGTCTTGCGACATATTTATCCTGAAATCGACACAGCGCGAATAATAGGATCGGGTCGCGTTTCAACCACACATACACACTCTACTATGATTTTTAAAAAAAATATATCACTAACCTGAATGAAGCACGTTGAAATAGCACGACCTAAACGGTTATGAATATATCGGTTTCCTAGACCTCTATTTATCTCCAAGGTTTTATGTCTTTATTGCACGCTGCACGCGTACGTGAGAACGTGCTGTTACATACTAGGAGTTATCGCTTGACTGTCTATAGTTCCGAGAATAGCCACCGTCGTCAGGCTATAAAAGGTCTCGCAGAGTAACGCGAAGCACAAAAGACAGTTGAAAGACAGTCGAGTGATTACGACCTCTCGAGAAGAAGAAAACGGATTTTGTGGTAAGCGTTTCCTTTATTACGGGTTTTTTCTACGGACCTATCAGAGCGATATAGAGCTTGCACGGGTGTTTCGATTTTCAGATGGATCTATCTTCTAAATTTAGGATGATCTCATCCTGTGAGCTGATCAAAATCTCTGCTCTGAAGCAGAACGCGCCGTATCCTATCGAGCGAGAGGAGAGGGTCCAGACCAAATATGGCGAGACGGTATTGGCGACTCTGCGAGCAGAATCCCCCCAGACGTTTTGGAAAGTGTTTTTACCCCGACGTTACGGGGTTTTTTTCAGCGATGAACTGCAACGCATCAATGAAAAGACACTATCACTAAGCCTCAAATACCTAGGCACCAACACCACCACAAATTCTTATATCTTGGAATTAGAATAGATATTCTTATATCCTTTCCAGATGGAGCCAGCCGGGCAGCCTGTACAAAACATACCGTCATTCGACTGCATGGTGTAACTAGGCATGTACCGACCCGTCGATGGTTATCCCTACACAGTGGCGCTCGTCGACAGATGGTTGGAGGACATCTTTGTGGTATTAACATACAATTACATTGACGTGTTTGAATTAACTCGAATATCACAAAGATGTCACGAAGCTTTCACTAGATTTTTAATGGTGCTCAAAGAAAACAATGTAGAAGACTTAAACTTAGAGTATTTAGGTAATTTAGATAATGAGGAACCCCTTCTCAACGTATATGGCGGTGGGTTTAGCACATATGTATGGTAACAACCCACCGCCATGTGCATGTATGTATATGTATATATTTCTATTACAGTTGGGATATTTTTTCAGGTAGTGCCGACAAGAACCACGATGTGGACATATTTGTAACAATAGAAAGGGAGATAGGTCCTTTTAATACATGGCCTTCATATATATTGAAGTATCTGTTTTGTATACCTTTGAATGATTATAGAAGCATGGTTTTAAGCGCCTTTTTCTACGGCAACGGTGTATCTGAATATAGAACCATAGAATTAATCAAGGCTTGTGCGCCCGATTTTAGTGTGACAGATGGATCTGCAATACAGAATTGGTTCACAAAGTCGAATAAATCTCGCAAATCAAGGTCCAACAGGAGATATTATAATCTGATACAAAATGAAGTAAGAGATCTGAACGGAGGTAAAGCCTTTTTGCAAAAAGGGGGTTCCTATTTCATTGCATTGGCAGAAAGGTTTTGAGGGATTAAACGAAGAGCACATTGAAACAATTACAAGTGTATTTCGGAGGTGGTGATGCTAAAAATGATCCAGAATTGGCATTACATAAATCATGATGCAGATTTGCAATATACAATGTTATATACATTAGAAAATAATAAAGAACAAATGTTGTTCGTCGCACACGTGTCTTTATTTCAAAAACCCTCTATTCTCTGACATCAACACCTTGCAACTAAGATACAAAACAATACGTGCTGATTGCTACTTTAAGCCTGGCCAATTTCTAGAACTGTGGGCGGGCGGCCATTACACTACCAGCTCACAATTCCTTATATGGAAACGACTAACCTACCTTTTCCGAGAAATCCAGTCAACCATCGCTGTTCTCTACCGCGCGCACCCCGCCCACATAGTACACCAAACAATAAAGGGCACCTTACATCCTACAACTCCTTATTTGGAAAAAGTAAGACGACAGCCATCTTGGCATGCGACCGTGATGTCAGCATGCCACACCTAAAACAAGTCAGTACGCGCGCGATATTCAACGGCAACACATCAACTCTGCTGCACCGTCAACGCCATCTTCAAGCTACCAGACTACACGGCGGCATCACGGTAAACCATCTTTTACCATTACCCCTACCAAACCTTACGGTAGCATATATATATATACCAATCTCTACCGACGCACACGATATGATTTAAAAGGGAAACCCTACCTATGGCTCGTGACCCCACCTCAACCACAACTCTCCAAACCGATCCACAACACGGGGGTCTAATCCTTTTTAAAGGGAAACCCTACCTATGGCTCACGAACTCACCCATGGCTCACGACCGACCAACCGATCCCCAACCTAGGGTAAAAGACAAGATGGACGGAGCCAATGGCGTAGGGGGCATGGTGGCACCCTGATAAAATACCTTCTTCAAGTCGAAAGCCCAAGAGCGACCAGACCCGGCCCGTTACTACTCGCGACTACCTGCTACTTACAGGGGCAGATTTTAGTCATTGCATTAGAGGCAGCATTACCATATATCCAACGAACACAGCAATTTAGAGTGCACAATCTCAAACTTGTGAATCAAGTCAATTTTTCAGACTGCTACAAGTTACCGCTTATGCGTATAAAATACTCTTGATATTGTACATAAAAATAAACCACGTCCTCTAAATTTCGAATTATTAACTGTTGTTTATTCATAAGGATGCTAAATTAGAAGTTTCATTTTTTATGAAACCGGCTTCGCCTAAAAGCCGGAATAAATTCCTCCATCCATGTGGTCACCTGCATTCTAGAACCCTTCATTAACAGCAACTTCAGCATTTACTGACACATGATGACTCATTCTACAGATATATTGCTATATTATTCGAACCAATAAGTAATAGATTCAAAAACCTTAATCACTGTAGTTTGCTCTGTCTTTAAGTACATAAAGTTTTGTAATTACATAAAACGCCTTGAAATACGCTTGTATAAAAATGGCGCTTACCTAAAGACAAACATCTCAGAAAATTTAATTCAGGGAAAAATGCCAAATTTCGTATGTACTATTGTAAGAGTTCTGTGTGTGTGTTTGAGTTTAGGCATAAAAGCATTTAGGTACACATTTATGCAATGACATACGAAGTGGTATTGAGGTGTATAGAGAAAGACAAATAATTACTTCAAGCTTTCTCACAAAATTACTTCAGGGGAGGTTCCTAGTCCGATATCGATTATATTTAGCTGTGTGTATTTTGAAAATAAAATTACATTGAAGGATATAAGGGTAGACGCAATTTTCCATCAATAAAATACTTCTTTCAACCTGCCTTGTTATATGAGTCACACCTATTTTGTATAATTGTATGTATTTATGTGTACGTATATATGTATGTTTGTTTGTATGTATGTATGTGTGTATGTATGAATGGAAGTGTGTATGTATGAATGTGTATTTATTTATGTATGTGTGTATTTATGTATGTGTGTATGTATGTGTATGTATGTATGTAAATGTGTGAGTAGTTATGTATGTATGTGTGTTTTTGTATGTATGTATGTATATAGGTATGTATGTATGTGTATATGTATATCTTTGAGTATGTATCTATGTATGTGTGTATGTATTTGTGTGTGTATGTAAGTATGTGTAGTTATGTATGCATGTTTGTGTGTGTGTGAATATAAGTATTATGTATGTGTGTATGTATGTATGAGTGTATGTTGTATTGTGTACGGTATGCTTGTGTGTGTATGTAAGTGTGTGTAGTTATGTATGTGTGTTTGTGTGTGTATGTATGTATTATTATGTATGTATGTATGTATGAGTGTCTGTTGTATGTGTGTATATACATGTGTGTGTGTACGGTAGGTGTTTTTATGTATTTATGTATGTGTGTACGTGTATGTATGTATGTGCGTATGGAAGTGTGTGTGTATGTATGTGTATATGTATGTATGTATGTATGTATTTGTGTGTATAGTAATGTTTCCATCATTGAACGTAGCAATGGATGTACAACCCCGCTATTTCAAATACTATTGACAGCACAGGCCCGTTCAACGTTGCGGCAGTAGCAACTGCTGACGTGTCCAATTGTTCAGGTTTTTAATTTGGGACGTGAAATTTCCACTGAGGAAATTGGTTACAAAGGTTTTGCAATTTATCTTCTTTTTTGGGCGTAAGCCTCAACTTCCTTTTATCATTACAGAAACTATGAATTGTCTTTTTCTATGTACTAAGTACAAGTTTGTTCTGTACTGTAAAATTTACTGTACCAGTTTCTCAGTTTCCAGTTTCCGTGAATCATTTGAAACTTCGAAAACAATTAAAGCCGATTACCTATCGATGGACCAACACAGGACTCCATAAATTGATCGGTTGACCATTCATGTAACCGTAATTTTGTTATAAATTGCCAGTACTCTACAACATTTTCTATCTGTTATTGAAATGCTAATATTTCTCCGCCTGTGTTTAGGTCTTCTTCTACAGGGTGTCTCACTCGCTAACGAACCCGGCATTCTTTTAATAATTTTACCCCTAATGAAGATATTACAACGTAATATAAAGCGGACTTGCTTCATTGTGTAAGAAATGTGAAATAAAATATCGTACTCCTGTTTAATTTCGTTGCAATATCTTCATTGCTGTTAGAATTATTAAAGAAATGTTGGGTTAGGTAGCAAGCGAGACATCCTATATAATTATGTGCAACTGTCACGGAGTTTCAAGCGAAAAGCTTGTCATGGAATCCCACTGAAAAATAAATTTTCAGCTGAGATTGTGAGATGCCAGTAGTTGTTAAATACGGAAGATGTAAAACTTAAAATATGGCGATAACTGTTGAATCGCTTAGAAACAGCGATATTGGTTTAAATGCAGCATCACTTCCCTCTCCTCTTCAAAAATAAATCTAAAGAGACGCTGCGGAATAATTATTTTGCTGTGGAAAACATTCTAGTTATTGCGGAAAGGGAATTGGTTAACCGTTTTGCAGTTGGAACAATATGTGTTTTGTTTAACAATAAGTTATTTAAAAAGTCTGGTTTTTAAGGTTGGTGATGTAAATTATTTTTCTTACACAGTAAATCCAGTCAGACACCGCTGGAATGAAATTATACTGTGGGTTCATGAAACGACACTCACAACTAAGTCTGAAGCAGCCACATGCTAAATGAAGTCCGGAGCAGCAGGTTGCAGTACGGACAGTGTAGGTGAGCTATTCAATTGGCTTGAAAGGGCTGTTGAGCCTAAAGTTAAGGGTATTACATTTTGTGTGTAATGTAGATGAAGGTGCTTAAAAACATTTTGAAAGAAACCGGAAAACTAATTATGGAGAAATGTAACATCGCATATTTGATCAGTTTGAAGTGCGAAGGGAGCAACCATTACTACAGCAACTGGCTGCTGTAAATAAACAATAAGATGAATCCAAAAATAATCCTCAATTTTAGACAGAATCGACTAAGACGACTTGGAAGATCTTTGACGGGTCTATCAGGGCTTGACTTGTGATGGATGATGATGATGCTGGTGATGGTGATAATTTTAAATGCCCCTTATTACATCCAAGTATTTTTCTTTTAAAATATTTCCATGCTTTTGTAATTTAACCTTATAAGATGAAAGGCTAATTGCTTTATTTGAAGACCCAGTCCGTACCGCGCTGTAAACACTTTTCATCTCGGTTATAAAAACCAATCAGTTTATGCTGTAAGTGGCACAAGTCGCTGTTTGTTCTCAGATAAATACAAAACACATAAGTATAATGTGGGCAGAACATACATTTGTTAACATATTAAACCTGTTGTTACACCATATAACATGTAGGCTTTAAAAGGTTATCTTCATCAATCAAAAACACACAATGTATTAGGCACAAATTGAACAAGTGCTACATAATTGTTCTGTAGGTGAGTGATGTGGCGAGTAGATGTGTTAATAACAGTAATTGCAACGAATGATTGTACGTTGCGTTTGCGGACCACCAGGCACAGTTGTGTATATAATGGGAAGTATATGTTTAAAAATATTGAGGTTAGTCCATGTGGGCCCTGTGGGAGTCAAGAGGGCGTTGAGGTAGTTTTTCCCCCAAATACTACGTAGGTAGTGCCTTTTCTATCTCTATTGATCAACCATTACTACACAATCATTGATTACTGCCGCTAATTATTGTTTCCAATGAACTGTATCCTCAGAAAACTAAACCTATAAGCTACGTTTTTATGTTGCTTCCGAGGTATTTAGCCTGGTGTCAGGAAGAACATAACCACAGTAACAAAACAAGTGTGACCACATGCTTTACCGTATAAAACCTTGCATTCCCGCGAGTAAGAATGTCAGTACCACCTGAAACACGGCCTGTCTATTTGTCATGGCTATCCAGAAACCCAACAATGTTGCGAATAGGAAGAAATCCTTAAAATTTCTTATCTTGTGTGAAGTGTCTGAGGTACTCGGTGGGACTGTTATCGAAGTTTCTGAGGTACTTGATCAGATTCTTATGGAAGTGTCTGAGGTACTCGGTGAAATTTGTATTGAGGTTTCTGAGGTACTGGATGAAATCCTTACGGAAGTGTCTGAGGCACTCGGTGGGGCTGTTGTCGAAGTTTCTTAGGTACTGGACGAGATTCTTACGGAAGTGTCTGAGGTACTCGGTGGGACTTTTATCGAAGTTTCTGAGTTACTTGATAAGATTCTTATGGAAGTGTCTGAGGTACTCGGTGAAATTTTTATTGAGGTTTCTGAGGTACTGGATGAGATTCTTACGGAAGTGTGTGAGGTACTCGGAGAAATTTTATTGAGTTTTCTGAGGTACTGGTTGATATTCCTACGGAAGTGTCTGAGGTACTCGGTGGGACTGTTATCGAAGTTTCTGAGGTACTTGATGAGATTCTTATGGAAGTTTCCGAGGTACTCGGTAGGACTGTTATCGAAGTTTCTGAGGTAGTTGATGAGATTCTTGCGGAAGTGTCTGAGGTACTCCGTGGGACTGTTATCGAAGTTTCTGATGTACTTTATGAGATTCTTACGGAAGTGTCTGAGGTACTCGGTGTAACTGTTATCGACGTTTCTGAGGTACTTGAAGAGATTCTTACGGAGGTGTCTGAGGTACTCGGTGGAACTGTTATCGAAGTTTCTGAGGTACTTGATGAGATTCTTATGGAAGTGTCTGAGGTACACGATGAAATTTTTATTGAGGTTTCTGAGGTACTGGATGAGATTCTTACGGAAGTGTCTGAGGTACACGGTGGAAATGTTATCAAAGTTTCTGATGTATCTGATGAGATTCTTACTGAAGTGTCTGAGGTACTCGGTGGAACTCTTATCGAAGTGTCTGAGGTACTTGATGAGATTTTAACCGGAGTGTCTAAGGTACACGTTGGAATTCTGACCGAAGTTTCTGAAGCATTCGATGTGATTCACTGTCAAGAACTGCCAAAACTGCTACTGTAGTAGATATCCAGCAATTTTATTTACAACTTCACAATGTAGGAGAAATTTTTCGGAAAAATTATTCTTTCAAATTTAATATCATTTATGGGACACAAATAGTAAAATCATACATAAGCTTTCTACGAACGTTAGTCATTTAGGCCAATATATGACTGCAGCTGACAACTTTGTGTGAAATGTCGTCACTAAACTAAGGACTGTGGCCACGTTTATTCTAAAATCAATTGAAATACATAATTATACCTGTGGTGACTTAATATAGGATATTTAAAATTAAACATAATAATAATACTGTTCTGAACAAGTAGACGACATGTGCGACTTAATACCGACATTACTTACTATAAAGTTCCTGTCGGTATTTATTTTATTCACGACACAGCGGCTATAATAAACATCTAAAATCTGAGACTTAAGATGCAAACAGAGCTCTCGTTCACATGTGCATGTTAAAAATTTTAAATGAGGAGGACCAGTGTATCTCTCTTTGTCTGGGTGTTCTCCTTTGACCTATCCGACAAGGGTGGCCCTACCAGTAGCCACGCTACCGCCGGCATACCTCTCTGGATCATTGCACCACGCAAGCCTCCTTACCCGGCAAAAGATGCTTTCGTCAAGTTAGAGATACTTCTAGGAACCAGCTTACATGGTACGGCCATGTTCAGAGAAAGGCAGAAGGAAGATTACTCAAAATAGCATTGAAGTGGATGCCGAAACAACAGAGAGCACGAGAAAGACCAAAGAAAAACTAGATTGAAGGTATAAGGAAGGCCATGAACGAAAGAAACCCAAATGAAGGCCAATGGGAAGATAGGAAGCAATGGAGTACAGGTGTCGGACAACGTAGAAAAACGTTTTGAAACCGATATATATATATATAAGCACCACTCATTCTGGACCTCAGCAGTTATCAGATTGAACCGCCAGCCACTTTACTCCTGAAAAAGCGTCCACTTCACCTGACGAACAGGAGACT
>Ga0268261_10003401_pt1 | contig 11704 bp, 11 predicted proteins | sample TergutNc150P1_FD_190353 | JGI IMG/M metagenome (GOLD analysis project Ga0268261, IMG submission 190353) | Nasutitermes corniger P1 segment gut microbial community from laboratory colony in Florida, USA - Nc150 P1 (SPAdes) (version 2) | ecosystem: Host-associated > Arthropoda: Insects >... | reverse complement strand
AGCAGCAGCAGCAGCAATAATAATAACAATAATAATAATAATAATAATAATAAACGCGTGAAATACGAGACAGTCATTACCAGCAGTTTAATATCAACTACCATCTATATCAAAGGAGATATGTGAGGCCCTTCACATTGTTATGCTCACTTTGACAGCTGGACGCCCAACATTTTGTTTATTCCACCAAATATTGTTCCTGCTGCTTGCAGTTTTGTTACCTTTAAGATGTACAAATTTAAAGTAACACGTGGATTCTCTTCGGACTGATAATGTTTAACACGTTGCGACTGTATTTGCATTAAACCTTTCCCTATTATAAACGTGGCACAACATTTAGTTCACTGGCTGCCTGCTTCAACCAATCTGATGTTTTCCAAAGACCTTGCGGTTTTTGAGAGCTTAAATAAAATATTTGTGTCATTTAAATATTTACATTTTATTGCAGTTCCCACGAATTCATAATTAGATAACATAATTTGAAAAATAAAATTGAACATTGAAAAATTTTTCTGATGTTGTGCCTGAAAGTTTATATATTTGTTGAGTCGAGTGTCAGACATAGGATTCTAGGAAAGATAAATGTGCTGGGGTCAATATATGCATGTGGTACCCTGGAATGCCGGGGCCAATGTGTGTGGGTTGCAGTAACACGTTCCAGATTCATTCCATTCACGGCGTCGCTGCTCATGCCGTCGGGGAAGGGGAGGGCTGTTGGGGAGGCGTCGACCGAGCTGCTGAATGGATGGCAGCGCGCTGCGTATCCTGTAGGGTTGGCATTAACGGTCAGTGGCACCTGGAGCCCTACCACACAGCGCTTTCAGTACATTGTGTAGCCAGTGGCCATATTGGGGCTTCTAGTATCTTTTTATACAACAATGTATAAACCTCTATCATCCAAGTATCAGATTAACAAAACTTGGAAAGTGAACAACATCCATAAAATAGTATCGGTACTTTATGCGAGCGTAAATTTGTTTGGTTTCGTGTATTCAGTTATTATGAGATCGTATCTGGTTACTAAGGCACCGTATTGATGGGCTGAATTGGTTGTTAGCTTCATGTACACACACTTTAATAAAGTGAATTAGATCATGTTAAACAGTGACTGGGAGAGGATTTCGAAGATGTTCCCGTCTTGTTTCAAGGCATTATTGCAGCTGTTGTCTGGATGGGCTGAGGGAAAAACAAAAGCCTTCAGTCAAAATATCCTGGAACCCAGCCCAGCTGTGAAGGGTTTATCTCCAGACTACAAGCTTAGAGCATTGTTTTCCAGCCTCTTTTGTTCGCGGACCCCTTTTGGCTTCGAAAAATAATCACGGATTCTCATATCCTTGCTCACGTAAGTGTAGTGTCCGGAGGATTTTTTTCATGGCACAATAGCCAGTCCCTAGTGGGCCACGGCCTCCTCCTTATCGAGGCTTCACGATCACACTCAATTAGACACACCGTACTGGGTAAGAATCCTCTGGACGAGTGAGACCTCTACCTGTCAACACAAAACACTTACAAGAGACAAACAAATTCATGCCCCTGGCGGGATTGGAACCCACAACCCCAACCAACGAGCAGCTGCAGACCCACACTCCTTGGACAGCGCGGCAACTAGAATCGGCGTCCGGATGCTTGGTATCCAAAATTAAAAATTGTTTCAGAATTGATTTTGGATAACTACGAATACATACCCGTGGCGTAGGTAAGAATGCATTGCATTGTTTGAACTTAATTAAGCTGACTGTCGCTGGCGTCGTGGGTATAGGAGGATTCTTAATTAAATATCCTAGCGGGCTCACGCAATAAACATAGGTCAATTAAGCAGGTCCACAATTATTCTCAACAATACGTAAAAATACCTAACCATCAAGATTCACAATAGTCGTTACAGAATTGTATGCATCATCCCCTGGGGACTGGTCGCTTATCCACTGGGATCTGCGAACACACTTTGTAAACCGCTGGCTAACAGCATTGCAAGCACACACCAATACGCACGGCGCTTAGTTAGACTACGAGTATTATGGTAGCCTGTGTTACGATACGTGTAATGGCTACTGGTCCTAAGAATCACACAGGGCAGATATTTTCGTGCAAAACGCAGAATTTGGTGTTAAACCACTAAGCTGTGAAGAGATGATGTGATTAATTTCATGGCTGTATGAGACTTTATCGTAGGCTTGCGTGACTATTCGTTAATCAGGTGCCAACAAAGTGCAAGATCTCTTATGAAAGTAAGACGTGTGAAAGGACTGTCATTACTGTTTCATATGTGAAGCGGTTAGTGTGAGGACGAGGAACTGTTGTCATGGACAATGTGACCAGTATGTGCATTGCTGACATTGAGGACCAATCAGAACATTAAACAAAACTTTTATTTTATTAATTAAATTATTATTCTTTACTTGATTGCAAAATGTTGGCTTTCTATTTTTTTACTACTAAGGGGCAAAGATCTAAGTTGCTGCACTCCGTTACACGACAGGATTCTGTACCGGTTGCATTCGCTTTTTGTACGCCCATTGTAAGGTTATTATAGTTTCTCTTTCTGGGGTTTGAAGATGAATATTACCAAAGAGATTTTTGCCATCAAAATTTTATATGCATTGATCGTCTCTGCCGCCCTGAAGATTCAGCTCCTCCTAGCCTTTAAGAGTGTATCCTGTTGTAACAATGGTATGTGACCTTACGAAATCACAATGCTCTTTCTTTTGTAATAGCCTCCATTGCTCTTTTATAAACTCCCTGTTTTACTCGAGTGTTCACTTTTACTTAGACGTAAACATAGAATATTATATAGTGTTGAATTATGCTTATATGCTCTGCAGCTGATACAGAATAGGACAGAAGACATCTGGAATGTCAATTATCTACATCGTCTTCTGTTCTTTATAAAGGTATAAATTAGATTTAGTGGGTGTAGAGGAGGTTAGGTGGGACAAAGGGGCACTCTGAGAGTTGGGGAGTATATTCTTTCTATGGAATGGAAACGAAAATCATCAATTGGGAACAGGATTTTTTGTACACCACACAATATTATCAGAAGTTAAGAGAGTAGAGTTTGTTAGTGATAGGATGTCATATATAGTTCACAGAGGTCGCTGGTGTAATATCATTATTTTGAATGCGCTTACACCAAGTGGGGAGAAAAGCGATGTTTCAGAAGACATGTGAGGAATTAATGCGGGTTTTCGATCATTTTCCTAAGCACCGTATGAAAATTCTGTTAGATTTTAATGCAAACTTGGGGAGAGAGGTTGCATTCAAACCGACAACGGGGAATGAGAGTCTGCATTAAGATAGTAATGATAATGGTGTTTGAATGGCAAACTTAGCCACATAAAAAATCTGGTTGTTGAGAGCATGATGTTCCCGCACCGAAACGTTCATAAATATATTGGACCTCTCCTGATGGGAAGTCTCAAACCACATTGATCGCATATTGATAGAGAGGTGATGACATTCGAGCATACTCCATGTACGATCTTCTAGGGGAGCTGACTTTGATACTGATCACTATCTGGTGTTTGAAAAAGTTAGGGAAAGACTGGCAGTAAGTAAATAATTAGCACATAAGTTTGATGTGGAGAGATTGAATCTCAGGAAACCAAATGTCATGGAGGTTAGGAAACAGTATCAGATTGAGATCTCAAACAGTTTTGCAACGTTGAAGAGCTTACATAATCACGAGGATATAAATAGGGCTAGGGAAGACACGAAAGAAAATATCAAAACTTCAGCGAAAGGGATTTTAAGTCTGTACGAATTGAAACAGCATAAACCATGGTTTGATGAAGAATGTTTGCGATGTTTAGATCAAAGGCAGCAGGTTAAAATGCAGTGGGTACAGGGTCCAAGCCAAAGCAATGTAGATAATCTGAACAATGTAAGACGTGAAGCTAGCAGACATTTCAGGAACAAAAAGAAGGAATATCTGAAAGCTGAAATTGATGAGCATTGAAACTAACAGTACGACCAAGATATCACAGACTGGTATAGGGGCATCAGTAACTTTAAGAAGGGTTACCAGCCTAGAATCAATAAGACAAGGATGAGGACGATGATTCTGTTTCAGACTCCCACAGTATTGTGGCTAGGTTTAGGATCCATTTTTCTCAGCAATTGAATATATTTGGGGTTAATGACGTTTCTCAGACTGAAATACGGACAACAGAGCCACTAGTACCTGAGTCGAGTGTCTTCGAGTTTGAGAGCGCTATTAAAAACCTAAAAAGAAACAAATCACCAGGTATAAGTAAGTAAGTAAGTAATCAATCTATCTCGTAGTTTTTGTCTTTCTTTCCTCCTTTTTTCATGTTTTCATTTTCGTCCTTGTTCCCCTTTTCTTGTCCTTGCAATTAAAAGCAACACATTGGAGAAAGTGACGACCGCTTATTTCACTTCTTCCATGCGTCATAATTGTAAGGTATAATTGCCATCTATTTGGGTATTCCTATATGATTAATACAAAATAAGGCTAGGCTAAATAAACCAAGAAACGATTTAAAGAGGAAGAAATGTACTAACATGGCGACCCGGAGCTTTTGTTACCAAAATCAGCGGAAATTAGCCGCTCGTGAATGAGTATAAGCAGACAAAATGGCATAGCGTCGACCTGGCTTAAGACATAACGAAAGACCTTCAGTTACTGGATCTGTTTTAATGTAATCTACACATCACTTGGGGCTCATTTCTTAAATGATATTCTACAAGCCTCACTTCTGTTTTCTCCTAATCCAGCAACAGACTGCTGTCACTCGGTACGAGACATATCTGCCCTGAACTTGCCGTCCATGACCCATTTCCACTCGACACCGTCCGTATAACCTTCCATCTCCCCATTTGCGTCGTTACGTGCCAAAAGAAATATCTCGCATAAACTGCTGTTTACTTCTCTATCAACATAACCTTCATCTGACATGCTGAAATACAAGATACTGATTTGTACAGAAATAACATTCGCTCTCATTTTATCAAAACTGCACTTTTGTATCAGGTACAGAAAACTGCTGGCGTGAAATAAGTTTCTCTAATATTTTAGGTTCTCACAGTGGTGTTCCATTATTTTCAAGTCATCGAGAATGTTACCCATAGCGAATTGTAACCAGTTACCGCAGTTTCGGGGATCGTACGGCGTTCATATTCCGAATCAGCCGAAAGCACTACGGTACTGCGAAATGTCGATAAATAGTTACCATTCAATAAGTAACAATTTCCTAGAAGAACCGAATATTCACTTTCTATGCTTAAGGGATCCTTGCCAACAGTGTGTAACCGTCCACAGAATTCTAGATACGGATTATGTTTATTTAACCATTTAAACGCCGAATTAGATCCCATCTGCCATTTGTTGGCATTATTAGGAGCTCACCATATTCTCCATGTTAGCAGGATAAGGATTTATGTAAAAGGTTTCTTAGTTTTTGTATACATTAATTATACTGCAGAACATCTTATTTTTTTATTGGTCCGGGAATGTAATAAGCATGGCTGAAAGTTTTGCTGCAGTGGAATGCAGAAATATCTTGTATGCTAAGTGTATTGCTGTGTTATTGATTGGGTGAAGAGCGTGAGGGTCAGTCGCTGTTGTTGTGAATATCCTGGCAGCACCCATCCGAACGGCCGCTACAGCCATCATTCTTGCAGCTAGCCTTCAGAGTTCAATTGTTGTCTGTAAATAAAGAAAGCAGAAAATAGATAGCACTGGGACGGGACTGTGTCGTAGACAAAATAGTTGTGCAAAGAAACTATGCAGAAAACGATAGCAAGTTTGTTGATATCCCTCAGGAATTATGAAGACATAAGGGACTGTTTTGACCTCTGCGGGTATGTAATATATTCTCAGTTCCAGTGCAGCTAGAACTTGTCGCACTGCCTGTGGTCACTGATCTCTGGCACAGTGGAAATTGGAGAAGATGCATAGTCTTTGTTGATAGTAAACATTTCGTTCTGTCACCTTAAATTTCCTTTTAGTGAAAACAGCTTAAATTTCTGAGTGCCCCTGAATGCCACAGTTGACAATTGCGACTCATTCAGATACGGAAGACGCGTCCGGGTCGTTGGCCATGCCACTTGCTTCCTGCGACGTCGAAATTCTTTTTCACTTATTATCGTATTTTGTGAAAACTAGAACGAAGGTGGAGTTGAATAATCTGTAAACGAAGGCAAAGAACGAGTCTGGCTGAGCTTTCCAATACGTAAATCATGTTCTGGTCATCATGGAAGGTGGTGTTTAGAGGTAACCTGTAGCCGACGACGTTACACTGCGGTATTAGCCAATCTATGGATGGTTCTGATGCGGAACTGCGACGTGGAGGGGTTGGAAAACGTGTAAGAATAGTTTAGTAGGAACCTGTAAGTGTCACAGCCAGGCTTAGTTTTTTTTACACAGGTCTTACCTTGTCACAAATAAGAACTGGGACAAAATTCTTGCGTGTGGGCGGAGTTTAACTCACTTAATGGGAGAAGGTTATAATCGATTTTATTAGACGTCTTTGTATAGTGGCGAATAGCACGTATCCACCGCATGTCCACTTTTCCCTCAGTCCGCACTTACATCCGTATCAGCACGGCTACCACCGTACGGATTTCCGTGAAGTTTTGTATTGGAGTTTGTTATGAAAAAGGGTGTCGAGTATATCAACTTGCGGTTGAAAACGGGGTGGGGGAACAGGGTGGTTTACATGACGATCTTAGTGCGTTTTATTGTTGCCGGCGACATAAAGTCGCCATTAAAGATCTCTAAAGAGTGAAGAATCAAGCTCTTAGGATAGCCGAGGGGGTATAAACATTAGGAGTACGAGCCGCAATGTTCAGTGAAGGACAGTATTGGTTACGTGTGCAACATTGACAGAATTGGCTACTTTTTATAAAATTATCAGGTTATGCAAATCATTTGACCTTGTAGGGTGTGGTGCAGCACCGTAAAGGTGGAAGGAAGGACTGTCATGAAACTTGACTGCCAGTTGTGTCCACGCAGCAGCATGGTTCGTGTTCAGCCTCTGCCAATTATTAATTTACTGGCGACCTAGGAGGAGCAATAACTGATAACATTGAATTTCGTCAAACGCGTCATTTACTGGACGGATATCAAACACACTGGTTTGTGCGTACATAGGAAAAAAAGTGGCAATTATGATTTTTTCAAAACTTTCGACAAATTTATAGTACAGGTAACAGCTAATTTGAAATTTTAAAAATTAAATTTCAGGTAATGTTTGTATAAAAACAGGAATGATCTTATCACGAAACCAGAAAAACATGAAGCGCAGAAAATATTTATTTTTATTCTTTATTCCTGTTATTACAATTCAGCTGCAGCAGACAGGCCCCAGCCATTTCCCACAACAGTAAGACCTGCCTACCTGTTTCATTTGGAAGTTACTGAATTGCTGTTGGTTATATTCCTGATGCGTGACTTTGCCGAATAAATTTAATTTAAGCTCTATCAGTTAAAGAACTATTTAACTGTAAACCCAAATCAAAATTTGTAAATTTTCTTACTATAAATTTGAAAATATTACGTAATCCAGAACTGAGTAACCTTGAACTTACCTGTGTTGTTTTGTGTAATATTGTAATTTATTTTTAATGAAGTGCTTTCATTGTAGTTTGGAAACAAAGTGATGCGAGTGTAATGAACCTGTAATGAAAGAAGTAAATGGAGAAGTGAGGAATAGAAATCTTAAGCAGAATTTTGTTAAAGGAACTTTTTGTAAAACGGACATTTCAAAGGAGGAGAACGCACCAGTTTAATGCTGTTAAGATTCACCATAGCAGACTGCATTACGGAGAGTGCCGGTGAATTGAACTGTCTCAGAATCACGTCAAAGTTCTAAATACTATTATTAAGCTGCCTTGAAATTATGTTCAAATTTGGGCTTCTGGTATTAGCGAAGAGCCTCAACTTAATGTCCCGTGACTAACGACTTACTCTTGTTACTAAGCTACCTCAAAATAATGTGCAGATTTGGTCGTATATCATCATTCAACTGCCTCAAATTCATGTCCAGTGACTAAGTACTCTTATTACTAAGCTGCCTCAATTTCGCTTTCTGTTATACTCGAAGTGCCTCAACATCTTGTCCAGTGACGATGCTGTTATGAACAAACCCCCACAAGATGGGTTATTGTTACTCCTGTTGACCTTGTATCAAAATTACGGTCATACAACCGAAGTACTCTAAGTTTTGCTGTACGCGTGTTTGCTAGCTGTTGTTATCTCGGGAAGTTAGCGACGACCGTAGGGTAAGACTGCAGCACAACACACTACGTGACATTTGTCGGAGTGAGCAAACAGTTAGGGCCAATGCCTTATTTCGGTAGCAGGTTTATATCACAAGACGGAGGAATCGTTGATTTGAGGAATCAAGATATCGAGCAGTTTTATTGCAAAATTATGGCCCGTAAACACGAGAACGACACTTGTTCTTACAAATTTTAAAATTTATAGACAGCTGCGAAAAAATGTGAACTGACGTGCAGTGGTACTGCAAGGACGTGAATGTTTGTTGTAAGGAATCTTGTGGCTTTGTGATATTTGTTATAAGACTTGCACATAATTTTACTAAACTTCTTCGTGCAAAACATGGGGTTTTCAGGAAGTGCGTGTGTGCTGCCTATCACGTTTCTGTGGCAGAGAGCACAAAAGATTCAAGATCTATACGTAGAATACCCGTATAATAAATTTCCTGCAGATTGTGTTGGTGTGGGTTGATTAATTTTGTTAATCTTCTTCCAGGAAAGAAACGTATCCATCACAAACAATGCTGCAGGTTGCGTTTTTGATCCTTATCCCTTTTTTGCTGAAATACAAGTTGCAAGGGCGATTAACTTTGCCCTCTGCACTGATAGTTCAATAATGCAACCACATTGCTTAGCGCCATGCTATAGATGCGCAAGACAGATTCATAATTCATTGCTACCCTACACCGACTAGGCTCGGGAAATACGGGTTCCCTTGTCGAATACAATAAAGCTCATAAGCTCTTCTGAAATGAAGCCTGGTGTTCTTTATTAGCTGCAAATTATAGGGGTTTAACTTAAAATATACTATTGTTATTTCCAAATCCATTGTACTTCACTATTTGTAAATGATGCCGTCCTCAGTAAAGGTTAAATTGCCACTGGGCACACTTTGAAGGCCCACAGAAGCAGCAGACGTTCAGCTCTACTTATTCTTAACCTTGACAGTAGATGAACGGTGAGTGGTCAGACTCAAGCACCGGCCAATTTACCTCTGTGGAGAAACAATGATACGCAATGAAAAGGAGTTGTGTGGGCCTCGGACCCGGTTTGTCGCTGTGAAATAAACCGATAGTCACGTGGAAGTACTATCACAGTTTCTCTGCAGTAAGCGAGAAAACTGTAATATAACGTATGTCAGGATAACCAGTATTCGAGGAAGCATTTGAGAGTGGTATATCCAGAGCAAGATACAAAGTTTCAAACATTTGCCCAAAATATATGATCCTGCGGAGATGTTCTGTAGAGTTAGGGACGTGCCTGCCGGCTACAGTTTTGTTTTTTCAAAGTTTTTGGTATATCAGAACAATTTTTATAAAGTTGTTTGTACCAGAATATTTGTCCGAAGGTATATATTGAATATCCTGAAAAGGCTCAAGATATTAAGATGAATACTCATGTAATCAAAGAAGTAAATAAGGAAAGTGCGAAAATGGTTTTTCAGAGAAGTGGCTAGCAATGTCGGGCAGTACCAAACGTCAGTGTATCACACTGTCCGACACTACAAACCGAGAATGAGAAACATTTTGAATCTGAACAACAAACATGCAAGGTAAGAGGCTGGTAATATTTCTAAAGTGACCCTCGGGGAACAGGTAAATCTTCAACGAACTGAAGATGCAAGGCAGCGGCTTCGTGGCTGCCTCTAAGAGCTACGAAATTTAGAATTAAAAAAGCAGTTGAGTTATTAATTGTCGTACTGAAAGTTTAATCGGAGAATTTGTTTGCCTGGGTGTCAATAATAATTGTATATAAAACCACAGTAAGAGAAATACTGAAGAAACAACACCGAAGAAGGATTCTATAGACGTTTTAAACAAAGAAGCAGTGGACAGAACTTCTCGTCAAGTGTTATATCCACTTCCTTCTCCAGACAGTAGATATATATGAATTCGTCCTTCTCTGCCCCTGCACATTCTCACCTGCTGAATCCTCGCAGTTTATATTCCTATTGGTTGACGTAACGGCAGCTTATCACTGCGTCTTTTCAGAGAATGGTTTGAACCAACTATTGCCTGCTGCTTCTTTGACGACTGAGAATGAACTTGAGTTTTTTTCTGGCCTACTAATTGAATTGCTTGAGATGGGTCCAAGTTAGAGTGTACCTGACCGCACAATATAGAACGAGCGACGTTATATTTCTTGGGGCTGCAAATAGCCCTCTTTCTTGTCACATTCTGCCCTTATTGCTTTTACCACCATGCCTTCTAACCACATATCCGTCGTCTTGCACTGGCAGTTGTCTGGAAGAAGCGACGTTTCAAGTTTCTCAACCCTGAACTCGTTTGAGAGCATCATAGCTCCCAACTCCAAACAGTATGTTACTTATCGAGAGACCGCTAGATTCGCGGAGTGTTTACAGGTGTAATGTGTTTTAGATCAAGTGAGCCCTCCATCACTGAAATTATTTAAGCCTTCTTAAGATGCTGTATTTCAGACAACACCTTTGACTTACCACGAGATAGACCAAGTGACAGGCAGCAGGCATCGTCGGATACTGTCCCCCAGCACCGTCCTGTGCTATCGACATTTACGACCACGTCCTATCTACATCCTGACTTCTTCTTACACAAAACCTAGTGGCGCTTGCAGCGTCATCCACAGTGCGTCTAACGCTGGAATTCAAGCTCATTCTAACGCAGTATACCGAACTGCAACAAGTGTAACAATAGTTGCGTATTTACAGAATTTGTGCTTGCTTGTGCAAATTTTGATTTATTGAAAACACACAAACGTGTCTGCACACTGGACGGAGCTCCCCTTTCATGTATGGTGACAGGTCAGAATTTACTTGCAATATTCTAGCACCAGTATCGCCTAGGGAGTGGCATCTGGAGTTACCAGACTCATCAGACAATATTTAACATTATTCTATTAGCAATAATCTGGGATCTTAAGAGAGGAAGGCTGCTTTACCCTGTCTAGGATTGCTTGGCCGTCAGGGTGCAGACCCTATGATTCTCGCAACGTCAGTACATACTTAGCATTTTACATCATGTAACATCAAAAGACTTGATCTTCAGCAACACCGCTGGAAGAGTCCGGTTTGTCACAGGCAGTCATTCTCTTGCTACGCGCGATTGCAGTCTGCGTCGGAACAGAGACATGATTAGTTGTGTAACGAAATATACAACATTATGTTAAGATTCAAATTGGGATTTATATTTCGAAACTACAAGTTCTATCGCTTGTGAAACCAGGAAATGGTCCGTCACTTGCTTACCGATGTCACAGCATACCATAGCAAGCCGTACAATTCCTCATACTTGGAATACTTGCAACTCCCGCGAGTGACATGACCTGAGGAATTCATTAGCTGTTATTTTGTCTCTATAAATACTACTGATTTCGGTTATTGAACTCACTCACTAAATACTCATCAAGACGATTACACTACGAGAGTACCGGCTGTCGCATATCATCAGAATTAGAAAATCAGAATTACATCTACGAAGAATATAATTAA
>Ga0268261_10003400_pt1 | contig 11705 bp, 13 predicted proteins | sample TergutNc150P1_FD_190353 | JGI IMG/M metagenome (GOLD analysis project Ga0268261, IMG submission 190353) | Nasutitermes corniger P1 segment gut microbial community from laboratory colony in Florida, USA - Nc150 P1 (SPAdes) (version 2) | ecosystem: Host-associated > Arthropoda: Insects >... | reverse complement strand
GGGGGGGGGGGGGGGCTGTACAGCATTTCTCTTTAGTTTAATTTGTGAAAGATGAAACATAGCACTTTTTGTTCTGATCTGTGGCTGTAGACAAACATCCATTTGCAAAAAGTAACTTTGAATTTTAAAAATGTGAAAACATTTATTTTAAAAATACTGTTTTTCATTACATAAAGTATTGCAATAGTTCATAGATTTGTGTTGACTTACTTTTTAAGGGAGGAATACTACAGGTCAAATTCAGAAATTGCTTCTTCGTGGAGTATCAAGATCAGAAATGTATCTGTGGAAGAGAAAGAAGGTGATGACATAGAGCTTATGGAGACAGAAGAAGAACTGGAGGATGTGGAACTGATGGCCATGAAAAAAGAACTTACAGAATTTTCAGAATCACCATATACCAGTGGAAGAGCAATGTTAAAGTAATATGTTCATACATAAACAGTGACTTGCACTTTTTCTCTCATTTTGTCTCTCAGACACAGAATAACACATTTATGCAAATATTGGCTGAACATTGTTTTACAAGAAAAACTGTGTCTGAAATTGATGTGCAACATCGAAATTAATCAGAATTGTCATTACTGTCACAATCATATTATTATTTATCATCATTACTGACTTCATTGTCACTGGAAAACCACTATTGAATGCTCTGATGATGTCACAGTAATGCTTTTTGATGCTTCTTGTGTCATACAGAAATGTGTACTGTGATTAGGCATGACTTTTTGCTGGGTATTGATTGAGTACCAATATATATATAAACATAATAACTTCTGTGGTTGAGTGTGCACATATTAGTTCCATTACTCCCACCAGTTATAAACTTTGTGATTGAAAATTGTGTCACATTTACTTAAGGACGGTTTTTTTTTTGTACAGCTGTTACATACTCATTTTTTATATACATTTTGTTTTAAAAATCAAGCTGCAGCCTTTATACACATGAAGCAAGGGGTGCACTAATTTTTAGGAATCTGGGAGCCACTTACAAATTGTAGGTTCCAGAAGAGTGTCATTTCCATACTCAGAACTCACAATTCTGGAGTGACCTGTGAACCTGATTGTTAACTGGCACTTTCTGTTTGGTGCATATGAAAAACTGCAGTTATTTTGGTGAAAATGCTAGTTGTCACCAAGCAAAATTTAGTCACCTGGTTGGCCAGGTGCCTTGGATTTGTTCACCCCTGTGTCGAGCCATTATTTGTGTAAATACTGCTGTATTTGCATTTGTGTATCAGAGTTTTAATGAATTTATTGAAGCAATTATACTTGGAGTGCTGTGACTTTAAAATTACTTCAGACTTCTTGTAACAGGGTGATAATATACAGTCATGTGCCGCATAATGGCATTTCAGTCAATGAGAGACCGCATATACAACGGTGGTAAGAATTTTTGGAAACCCTAGATAAGCTGATTGTGGAGGAAAATTACTTGCCAGATAAGAGCTTCAATAGGGATGAACCCTCCCTATTCTGGAAACGGATGCCTGAAAGGACCTTTATTCATAAGGAGGCCAAGTCAGTGCCAGGTTTCAAGGTTTGTTTAAGTACTCTATGACGTTCGCACAATGACAAAATTGCCTAACAATGCATTTCTCAGAATGTGTCCTCGTCATTAAGCAACGCATGACTGTATATTTTGTCCTTTCTGTGTGTGTACAGTGTTATATTTTATTTATTTATTTTTTTGATAGGAGCCAGCTCATTGTGTTATACAATACGATAAAGTAATTTATTCAGTTAAACACAATACATATATAGTCATTAATATATAGTTGACAATGTGTTTTGGTTCTAGTGAACCATCTTCAGGCCAGTACTTAATATGTGGACATGCTGCATTCAGTGAGTGTACACATTATGGGATCCCATATTGTTGACAAACCATTTTTATTTTAAAATTCAAGTTAAAAACCTATTGGCTGATGTATCTTTTAAAATATATGTAGAACTCCAATTAGTACATTGGTAAATCCATATTAAAATTTATGCTAGCTTATATATATTACAAGTTACTAAAGCTAAACTTAAACTAATACTTGTCACAAGTATTATTCACATGCAAACACATGTAAGCAACCGCTCTGCGAACAAAATCAGATTCTGACTCAGAATAAACTACAAGACATCCTTTGATGTAACAGATACATCCATCTCGTAAAAAGTGACGCAGAGTTTGATGAAAATATTTGCATACCTAACAGAACTTCACGTATTAAAACTATGCCTAAAATATGTATGCTGGAACAGTATTGATAAGAGCTGTATTGTGTGCGATAAACAACCTTGAATTTAGCCTTCCATAGGACTGCGTGAATATGCTTGTGATAAAAACAATCTTCAGAATTTGGAATATGATCAAATAAGTAACAAATACTGGCTTCAACTAAGTACATGTACACACAACTCCTGTTAGACGTTCATTTGACCAGAGCTTTAGTTTAACTTGTTATATATATATAAGCTAGCATAAATTTTAATACGGGTTTACCAATGTACTGACAGGAGTTTTTACATATATTTTAAAAGATACATTGGCCAATAGATTTTTAACTTGAATTTTAAAATAAAAATGATTTTTAAACAATATGGGATCCCATAGTGTGTGCACGCACTGAATGCACCATGACCGCATATTAAGTATTGGCCTGTAGATGGTTCACTAGAACTGAAACATGTTGCCAATTATATATTAATGTGTTGTGTTTAACTGAATAAATTGCTTTATCATAGTATGTTTTATGCTGAAAAGAAAACATAGTTGCTGTTGACTGTTAATACCTATTGTACAAATATAGGTATGAGTAGTAGAGAGGAATCAGTGTGTAGAGTGTTGTGCAGTGCTGTTTGATTGAAGACATTGATCTTTTTGTTGTTGTTGCAGAAACTGTCCTGAATGTTAGAGCTTAGATATTTAGAGGGAATTTAGATATACTAAACTGAGTTATGAAAATTTGAATTTTTGGGTCTTTATGGCAATAATCATTCATTTTACAGTTTTTTGTGTGGAGATCATTGCTCGCATTCCTTGTAACCAGCATAGATAAACGGACTTCTTCGTCCATTTACTCATCTTGACCTTGGAGATGGAAATGGCATATTAACCCTAAATGTTGGTATCCATGTACGAGACGACCCAGTGTCACAGCCAGATGATCATGATATGAACACACACAAAAACCTGCAAGCGTAAACTGTATATTCTTGATTGTTGCAGGACTTTACTTGCACATATGAACATCTTCTCCAAAATGAAGAATCCATGTTCCATATATCGAGAACCAGATTTGAACAGAGCTTATCTAGACTTTTTAACTCATAAGAATCCTGAAGTTCAGAAGATGGCACTTGATTGTCTTGTGTCGTACAAGCCCAAATATTTGATACCCTATCGGTGAGGCTTTTCTATGTGTTTCTGTTATCTCTTTCTTATAGTACTTTTTTGTGCATGTATCTAATAGGACAGTGCTTTCTAGACTTCTTCACCCTCTAGGACACCTGGATGTCATGGTACTGCAGATCATGAAAAATTCCTTTTTATGGAAAACAAGGTGTCATGTATTGTGGGTGTGGTCAGATGCAGTTTTATATGTAAGACATTGTGAGTAAAATGTAAAATTCTTAACTTTATTTTTCAGCACATTAGAAGAAGTCTGTCATTATTTGATTTCATTGGCAGTATAATTCAGTCCACTGAAGTTCTGCATCCTGGCGGCCACTGCAGAAAGACACACACATATTCTTTGATATTACTGTTGGTTCTGAAGTTTAGAAAGCTCTTTACTCTTCTCCCATATATCCATATGAACACTCTGATAATGCCTGAAGATTGATTTTTTGCTGCCATAGTTACAACTGTGCTGTCATTTACTTTAGAGACTAAAGTGGACCAGTACTAACATGCTTGAGGCATTGTATAACTTATGCCAGAGTGTCAGCTGATGTAACAGGCTGCATCTCTTCTCTAGTGCTTAGCTGGGTATACTCCAGCATTTCTGAGGTTGTATGAATAAGAAAGCTTTGTGAGTATTTAACAGCAATGTGATACCAGATAAAGTTTTGTTGGAAAATTTAATTACATTTATCAGTATTTAGTTGCTCCAATGTAAATGTTATTTAGCATTCCGTCTGCATGATGTCTCATCTGAATGCTGTCAAAGCTACACATTTTGTGAATTAGATTATCTTTAATACACTTTTATGTTATGGAGAATTATAAGAGAGCTGATGATTCAAGGGTTGGGAGATGTTATATACCATGTCCGTTGACAAAAAGTAACTTACATTTCAGAGGAATTAGTTCTTTCAATGTTAGTGTCAGGTGGTCCAAGTCTTGGCCTGTTCTGCACTCCTTCAAAACATCAATAACTTCTTACTGCTCAGCATGGCATGACATCCCAGACAACTAGAATCTTCTTCAGCACCACTGGGAGAACCTCAAATCTCACATATAGTTGTGCTGCTTGGGCTGTATTTCATGTAATCATGTGGAAAAATGTGATGTTTTCCTCATGGTGGAATAAAATATAGCCACTGTTATCACCACACTTACAGAGCCCAACCAAACTGATCAGTTTGACTGCTGCATTGGCAAGTTTTCTTCTGTATTTGGGAATATGACATTGATGAAACAGTTGCCATATAAATACACTCATTACAACAAAACATTGTTTTCACTGTATTTAAAATTCTTTGAAGCTAAACTTTTGCATAGCATTGTAGTATTAAAAATTTTGAGGCTTTTTGAAAACAAACCTTATATTTTAGTCATCTTTAGTAGTAGAAGTTCTAGCAGTAGTTTTAGACTGGTAAATGTTACCACAGGGGGCAGATTTTATTTTCTGGTTAGGGTTGAATTAAGGTTGAATCCTACTAATAACCAACCCAAACCAAACAACTGACTAACCAACCAACAGGGTGATCGACCAACCAAGGGGCCAACCGACAAACCAACTGACCAACTGACTGACACCCATGGAGCAGAGTTCTTCCTGAGAAGCTAACAGATCGCCAACTAGTGAAGAAATTCCCCACGTTTATGGAACCAGAAGGTTCATTACCACATTCACTAGGGCCTGCCACCTGTCCCTGTACTGAGCCAGAACAATCCATTCCATGCCTCTCATCCCACTACTTGAAGAACCAATTTAATATTATCCTCCCATCTATGCCTATGTTGCCTACATTTCCTCAGGTCTCCCCACCAAAACCCTGTATGCATCTCTCCTGTCTCTCATATGTGCCATGTGGCTTCCCCATCTCATTCTTGTTGACTGAATATTTGGTACTGATTGTGAAGCTCCTTCTTACGTAGTCTTCTGCCCTCCCCTGTTACCTCATTCTTCTTAGGCCAAAGTATCCTCCTCAGCACCCTATTCTCAAACGCCCTCAGCTTACATTCCTCAATTTTAAAACCCGTCCTAACAGCAGGCAAAATTATAGTTCCTTGTATCATACAAATTCTACTAATATCAGTGATTAATTTATTCACATAGATAATGGGACTTCATCTGTCATCCATGACTGAAATGTGAACATTTGTATGGAATTTATGTATAGTATATGTAATGTGACATTTGTTCAATTACTTACAGAGAACACCTGTACGGTTTGATTGATGATAAAACTTTTAAGACAGAACTGACAGTATTTCAAATTGGCAAAGAGAGTGAGCTTATTCAAACAGAACATCGCACAGAGCTTATGCCGTTTGTCATGAGGTAAGGACTTTTTTTGACGGTGTTTCATGGTCTGTATAATGGCCTTTAATTCTTCTCCAAGAGTTATGTATTCAACACACAATATACTTCTACTTGTAGGATTTTGTTCAGCAAAATGTTGACAAGAACAGGTGTTAAATCGGCAGGAACGGGGCAGCTACGATACTCACTGGTGTTACGATTCCTTGCTGGCTGCCATGAGAGTGAGATGTTTCTTTTTGTTGAGATGGCCTTCAAAATATATGCAAAATTTACTAAAGGTATGTTGTATGTGACATGTAGTTTACAAAATAGCTGATCATATAATTTACAGAAATTATTAAGAGAAGAAGTTAAATTTTTTTCATTGGAACTTAATTGATCTCCTGACTGCCTTTTCACTGAATATAAAACCACATACAAGAGGCGTTCGGAAAGTAATACCTCCATGAAAGTATCTCATGCAAGCAATGTGAGCCTGATGTGGAACTTGTCCCAACTTGTTTGTTGTTCCTTGATCTTCAGTTTGCCATGGGGTATGGCTGGGTAAGACTAGTGGTTTGCTTTGTATTCACAATAGATGACTCGCTTTTGATCATGTAAAAGAACACCAAACAATTTGCAATTATTGAGTTATTGATGCATGAAAATGAAACTCCCATCAGAATTCACCTACAGTTACTGACTTTTTATGGTGAAGATGATCTGAACATAAGTACCGTGCCTCAACGGATGAGAAAATCATTGGGCAGTGACAGAAATTTGGACATGAATGACCAGATGTAATCTGGAAGACCTCTCACAGCAACTCACTATTTGAACATGCAAAATGTCAGTGAACTTATTCGAGGAAATCAACAAATTTCTCAGAGAGATGTAGAGGAAAAAATTAATCATGGTCAATGAAATTATTGCAGGTTTGAGTTGCACCAGATACCACTCTAGAGAACATCAGTTTTGAAATTCTTTCACATCCTCCCTACAGCCCAGATTTTGCAGTGTCTGCTTTTGGTTGTTTGAAATTCTCATATAACGTCTTAAAGGAACTTACTTTACATGTGACGAAGATGTTTAAGTTGCTATGGGAAAATGGTTTCGAGAACATTCTGAAGGTTTCTACAGCAGGATTATAGAAACTTGTTCAGTGCTGGTGGCAGTTTATCAAATGAGGAGACTACATGGAAAAATGAGGCATACAATAAAGATACAAACATGGAGGCATTACTTTCTGGACACCTTTCATGCTGTGTATAATGCCATGTCCCAGAAATTTGTGGTGGCTGTTAGTGTGTGAATAAAGACAGTTGACAAGGAGTATTGAAACTTCTGTGTTGAGTCGGAAGTATATGTGGAGATGCCATTTGTTCTTGATGTTATTCCATGCCGGCTCATAAGTAGTTACGGTCTTGGATTGCCTGGTCCCGAAGATGAGGGCACTATGATTCAGTAACTACTTAACCAATTGATGTGGCATAACATCCCACAGATGAATCTTCAGCAGCATCACTGTTGAAACCTCAAAGCTAGCACTGGGATGAGAATTGTTCCATTTTCTGTGGTGGAGGCATGTATGGTGGTACTGTTACAATAATTACAAGGATAATATATGCCTATAATACATTGTGTATACTCAGAATTTTAGGTGATGCGTATGCTGTCTTTTCAGTTCAAAATTTTCTATAATGGGAGACAAAAGTTCTAGTGAAAACATCCAGTTTAACTCAGTAAACTTTAGATTTGCAACTGAAAAGTGGGAAATTCAAGGAGTGCTTATCAGAGTTAGTGCCCAGGAATGCTGATGGTAACAGATGGTTAAGATTATCTAGCAGTAAATAGAATTTACACAGCAAGGTAAAACAACTATAACTACTGTGACTCCATGGATCAGAGTCCTTCTGAAACTTGAAGGCTCTTTTCTGGTCAAGAAATTTATCATCTGATTATGGAAACCTAAGTTGTTTTACTGTATCAGAGACTCTGTCATGATCCATTTGAATTCAGTTCACACCTTTGTGCCCTGTTTCCGTAACTCTTGGCCTGCGTTTAAAAAAAACGCAATTCTATGGCACTATAGATCCGTTTTTTTTGGTATGTAAATTTAAAATGAGATTTTGCTGTGATGGAAACTTTTAACTCTTCCCCTGGTGCTGGCATGATTGACCACTGAGGTAATTCCACCCTTTCCCTGGCATTGGCATGTTTTAACACTTTGCTGCATAGGATTGCTCCACTTGCTGCCTCTCTGTGTTGACAGAACATATGATCACTGAATGTTCACTACACCTTGACTGACTGATATTAGTAGTGTTTGACCTTGTGCACAGTTCCTTATTTAGACAGCTGCATGATTTGGTTCTATGAAATGATGAATGATGTAATCTGTTTGTAGTTTCAGCTCTTTCATGTGCTTCATTTACATTCAGCTTTGTTTTTACTGCTGCAGCTCAGTGATTCAACATTCTGATACATTGTGTCCACAAAAGTTCTGTTGATTTATTTTAAAAATTGTATCACATATTAACCAAATTGGATAGAAATATGCAGAATTGTTCCTTCACTCAAAAACTGTGTGTGTACTTCAGTCTACCGCAACATTAGAGCCTTTGGTGTTTTTGGTCACATACAAGTCAACATTCCTTTTGCCACACTTTGAATGACTTCAGTGATCTTTGCACAGTGTTGCAGGATCATCCACAGAATTTATGTAAACATACACTTCACACATTCCCACAGGAAGATATCTAAGGTTGTGATGTCAGGGGAGCATGGGGCCAGGAGATGGGTCTGCCACCTGACATTTATGTCATGAGTAGTAAGTGCCACATCACTTTGAATGAATAAAATGAAGGAAAAAATAAAATGACTGAAGAAAAGGAGTACATTTACTAATGAAAATGCCAAGTTCTTTTACAACTATAGCTGGATAAGTGTGATGTAAAGCTCATTTCAACCCTCCACACACCAAAGATTGTGGAGACAGAAAATAGAAACCAGAAGGGTGAAAATGTGAAGTCAGGAATAATTGATGGCTATAATAAATTTATGCGAGGCATGACTAGGGCATACTAAATACTGCACTATTACGCACATAGCAGACAGCCCATGAAATGGATTGAGAGATTTTATGTTATGTTCGCTACAAAAGGCTGTCATAAATAGTTCATATTGGGGGGGGGGGGAGAAAAATTATAATCTCAAAACAAAAGCATAAGGACTGTGCTCTGTAGGACATGATCCAGCTTATCACCTTCAGAGTGGACTCAAAATTCATAAAATGATTTATGTTCCACCAAGTGAAAAAAAGAAAAGTGCTGCCTAGAAAGAATGTAAAATTTGCCCAGCACATAAATGAAGAAATGAAACCAGTGTTGTATGTTCGATCTACATTGTGGCATTTTGCAAAACTATGTTTTTGGTGAATACCACACACACACACACACACACACAAACACAAAATTACTGAACAGATGCACAAAAATTTAATATTATTTCAGACAGATGTTTTAACATATTTTCCGGAAAAAACTGTCAGAAATTTTAAATGAATTGATGTAAAAAAAATAAAATCATATTGGTTGCATCTTTGATTCATTGTCTGAGAGGCCTGCCAGTGTACAGGTGGCATTTAAAAGCCCCTGCTGCCACAGAAAGGGTTAATTTTACCTAAATTTCATACAGACTGCAGTTCTGTTTTGTTTGATTTCACAGATGATCCTGTTACTATGGTAGATTCAATTCTTGACTCGCTGGATATAGAACACATTATTCCACCAAAACGTTTGCAGAGCTCTCTGAACCTTTTGAGTGTTGTAATGGAAAAATTTGGCCGACTGATGGGGCAGAGGCTGCTGCCTTATCTTTTGAGAGTTTTGTTCTGTATTTCTGCCATTGTGCAAGGTGCACTTGCATGCAAAGATATGGTGCATCCTGGGTATCTGACAACCTTGGTGACATTGCGAAATTCGTGTCAGGGAATAGCAGCACGTTTCTTTGAACATTTTGACAATTATGCTTGGAGTGAGGATGAAGTGGACACAGTGTTTCGAATATTGGTGTGGCCATGGTTGGAGAAGCTGCCAGTAGAAGGAATACACAGCCCTACAGCATTGCTGAAACTGTTCCTGGTGTGGAGCAAACATCCAAGGTACTTAAATGTTGCTATATATTATGTTCTCCAAGTCTCTCCCATAGTCTTGTTAAGCTACATGTTTGTCTGGTATGAAGTTCCAGAATATTATTTTTGACAAATGAACAGACTGCATCACATCGGGATGTCTCACTCTAAGAATATTAATTTTGTTTATGTAACTGTTGTTTTTCATAACATGAAGAAAGTTGTTGTTGAAAATGTGGCATCAGGGTGCAGGAAAAGCGTTACAAATTTGAAGATGTATATTGTTTGAAAATGTTTTGATATAAGCATAGCACTGTTGATGAGGCTGGTATAGTGGTAGTCCTCTGGACTTGCACTCAGGAGGTTGTTGTTTTGGGTCTCAACATGAATAGTAAATCCTATAAATAGGAGTTTCTATTTCAGGTATTTTGTACTTTTGGCAAAACATGCTGATGGCAACAAAGGCCTTACTCCACTGCCATATATTATGAATCTTCTACTTCGTAAACAAACTCATCGTTCAGTTACTACTGCTATTATGGAATTGGTGGAAAGGTTGTTAACACTGCAGGATCACCAAGAAGAAGTGACTGAAGACACTGATGTGGCTTCAGATATACCAGTTCAACAAAAATTGCCTGTTGACTCAGAGGCTGTTTTAAGACTATCATGTAAGCAGTTCACTTTATACTAATGTTCATATCCAGTTGAATATGATGGCACAAATCAGAAACACGATTCAAAATTGTAACATGTTCTGTAATAGACATTTCACAATTGGGAGGTTTGAATTTCAATCTTGGCCCAGGGCTATGCTGTTCTGGCTGATATTTTTGTGGTTAATCTCAAGGAAAACTCCAGGATAATACTTCAAATTACTTCCCTGTGGCTTTCTTTCACATCATTTCAAAATCATTATTTGTTAATTGTCCTGTTACTTGATGCTATGTGCAGTAGAATTCCTTTTTGCCATTCGCCACAGGACTGGGTAGGCTGCCAGATTACCAGACACTGTCTACTGACTGAAATCCTTAGAGGTAAATTTTTGTTACTGCTTCTATACTTGGGATGCATAACTAATCAGGGGTGTACTCCATTTGGATGTACCCTTCAGCTTCTGGTTCTCTAAAATTTTTCAGCTAGATCTCAGAATGTGCACTTCAGTTCATTACAGTTATCATAGGTCCACTTATGGGTTTTTCTTCAGGTTGCATTCCTATAAAGCACTTATACAGCATCTCATCGACTTGCACTGATTTGGGCTGTTTCAAGTTTGTCACCTGTGAAGGTCCTTCACACTTTCATTTGATGCCATAATTAATAGCAGTTGGTCCTTCTGTTTCTTTATATAATGGATATTTGATAGTCCAGTTTTGTATGAAGCCATAACCACACTCTGGCTTTTACCACTTCCAAGTTTTCTAATTATTTCAAATTTCTGGGGAATCATTAAAGTTACTTGTATGTTGTTGCCAACAGTAGCTTGTTTTTTCATCTTTGGACTTTTTGAAGCCATTACACTTACTTGATAGGCTCAATAAAGTCTAGGTAGAAAAAGATAAAGTCACAGAATGAGTACACGTACCAGAAGTTACTGACTTTGAGATTTCTGGTCTTGCAACTATTTTTCTCAAGTGGTGAACTGTGAGGAGTGCCAGATTATCAGTAGCCAAACTGTCAGGAGTGCCAGATTATCAGTAGCCAGATTAAAGGATTTCAGCTGTAGTTATCAGAGCTACTAACATAATTGTTACACAAAGCAGAAATAGACACAATATTTACATTATTGTTACACACGCATATATGTACATATACACACACACACACACACACTCTCTCTCTCTCTCTCTCTCTCTCTCTCTCTCTCTCTCTGGTGTAACAATAAT
>Ga0268261_10003399_pt1 | contig 11707 bp, 6 predicted proteins | sample TergutNc150P1_FD_190353 | JGI IMG/M metagenome (GOLD analysis project Ga0268261, IMG submission 190353) | Nasutitermes corniger P1 segment gut microbial community from laboratory colony in Florida, USA - Nc150 P1 (SPAdes) (version 2) | ecosystem: Host-associated > Arthropoda: Insects > Digestive... | reverse complement strand
ATATATATATATATATATATATATATATATGACATTAGTAGCCTAAGGGTTAATACGAGCGCCCACTGTAGTGGGCGCAAGCAGGTTAAGGGTTAAATTATTGTTCAAATACTTAAACGCTTGGAACGAAATAAGCTAAAAATGTAGTATCTGTTCCTTAGGCAATTAAATGTTTCTACATCGTGACTTATGCAGTGGCACCAATAAACTATTCACGTCACTTATGCGAATTTCTCAGAATACGATGGCTTAAACTTACAAGTGGCCTAGTTATTTGCGATTATCTGGAAATACCAAATCAACGATTCTGCAATAGCAACTTTCATGTCACATTAATAATGCAGTTTACAACGTTATTGATTATTTTCGGTCAGGTTAATTCATAACCATGGCTACAAGCGCTCAGTGTAGTTCGTAATCTTCTGACTGTCGGACGCCCATAATAGCGCTGTGAACGTGACCAACACTAAGTGATCGCGGACTGCCTACAGTATTGAGCAACATTTAAACTTTGAAATAAATTTGTTTCCGGCACATTTCTGCATGGAGAGAGAAGAAACTAAAGTAAAGGAACTCTCGGAAATTCGTTTCCGCTGGATAATATTCTTGCTCAGATTAGCGGGAATTCCTTTTAAGATGAAGAAAATATCGACTCTTTACTTCATCTATGCTGTAACAGTGAATATCTGTAATGGAAGTGCGTTTCTAGGCTTGTTTGTCGACGCGTACATACACAGGGACGATTTGGATTACGTCATGACAACTATTCGTCTCTTAAGTGCAATGACTAGTGTTGTGTGGATTTATATTTCCTGCAGGTAAGTCACAATACTTTTCATGTCAGTTGTAACATCACGGGTATTTGTGTACTAAATATAGCATCAATTTTAGCGGATTGTTTAAAAATTAGGTGACACAAATTAAAAAAACGTATGGTTTCAATATGTGTGGAACAGTCAAACATCCACCACTTATGTGATCCGAATTTGTCCACTGTGTTTGTGAGTGCCTTGAAGTAATGAAGTGAAAAACATTCTAAGAAATTCATGGTATTTATTGCTGACAACCTATAAAACTCATAAGTAATACGTCAGTGTAAGGGAGTACTTTCTAGAGGGTAGTGGTTATTTAGCTTAAAATTGATCCGAGTTTCTGACGTACTGTGAGAAAGATACAAAATATTCTAAATGAGTTGTTCAAATATTAGTGTTTGAAAACAGTGAGGAACTTTTTTGTTGCGGTGCTAGGTATTTCAAAAAACAAATTTTAGAAATGGTTATTCTATGCACCAGAAAAACACGTAAGAGTGTACGTTTCGGAAAATTAACACTACGAAATTTATTACTCATAATGTATCCAGAGCTTTGTGCTGTCACTAGAAAAATACACATTCAAATTATCATCTAAAACAACTGAACTTTTTATATTCTTACATGTACGCTTCTCTTTTCGTCCTCTTGAACCATCATCAGATTTTTATGAATTTTTTTACACTAAAGTTGAAAGCATAAATATTAGTATAAATTTTTATTAGAGATCTTAACTTTCTTATCTTACGATTTTTTCTCCAAATATTATTGATCCCCTTGTTGTAAGTATTCATAAAATTGTGGGGTTTTAAATTAAATTATCAGTTAATAAATTGAAAATATTCAATATTGGGGGTACACGTATTTATAATTCTCTAGTATTTTTTTAAAGTTTGGGCGAAGCAAATTTAACAACCGTGAGAAATACACGTACACAATCTTTTTTTTTATCTGAGGTAAAGATCCTGTTAATTGTGGATATAACTTCTGGAACTGTTGCAACATGTACCTGTAATGTTTCTTTTTTAAAAATATTTAATATTCTAGAAAGATTTTTAAATTTAATTTCATAAATTATTTCAATCAAATCTCGTATATTTTTTGTTAACTATTGTGTTTTTAAATTGTTAACTTACTTTGTTGTTAAGGTAGACGGATATAATGCATGTGGAAAGATTCCTATTCATGTTTCTTTTTCTTAAAAGAGTCTGTTTGGTTTCTGGAGTGTACATTTGTACAGATTTTCAAGTACAAGTTACAGCTTACAATGAATAGGTGTCCAAATGGTATGTAGCTAAATAAACATGAAATTCGTTAGAGGATACATAGAAAATAAGAGCAATGGCGGAAAAAACATAAATCTCATGCCACAACTTCGAACGAAAGATCATTTAACAAAACAAAGACCGATACAAACAATTGTACCTCAATTATTAATGAAATTATATTTTAGTAAATGACCCTTAATAATTCATATGAATAGTTAGTTTGAAGGTAATAATAGGAATTGCAAAGTTGTAATATATGATATTTAATTGTCAAATCTTATAAGAAAAAGTAAAGTTGTGTTTAAGGTTTCATCTTTATATTAAAAAGTGTTATAGAGAACCTGTTGACGGTCCCAGAAGACGGACACAATATAACCTACATATAAAAATATGAATTAAAGAGTTGTGTTAGACGGCGTTTGTTTTTGTTTATTATTAAAACATAAAAATGACATCCATCTGTTTTTTTTACAAAACCTTTTATGTTTCACTACCATTATATACTGATGTGGTTTAATTTTGTCAGATTTCGACAACGCAGTATTGAACGTGCGATGGACCTAACAGACAGCTTCACGTGGGAAGATCTGCCGACCAGAGACGCGGACACCGGAACCTTGACAGCGGCAGGATGGATTCCGCTCATTCAGATGTACACGACCCGTGCGGCGGTTGCGACTTTAGCCTTTCATTTTGTGCAGTCAACAATACGCATTGTGAAAAGTCACGAAACCATAATCGCTTCGTGGTATCCATTTGACTGGACTGTTTCACCGTTCTATGAACTGGTTAACATCTCACAGGTAAAAATTTCTCTATGTAAAATAATAAAAATAACATTGAAACAGTTCTATATTATTCTTAAATTAACCGTCTGACTTACCCGATTTGACACATTCTTTATTGTTTCTGCACGATGCTGTTGATAAGAACCTGGAATGAATTTGCAGTTAAGCTCTTCCCGACTAATCGTTTGCCCTGTCAAAGAAATCTGATTTGAAAGACAGAATTACACAAAGAAAATCCGTGGTACAGCCGGTGTTAGGACTGGCATCTGTTGAACACAAATGTATATCGCTACCGCTTTACAAACTGGTGGGTTTAACTGCGGTTTTATTTGCTGATAGCATGTGTAAAATCCACTATCACTGGTGACTGAGATGTAACAAAACATTTTCATATATTAAATCAAGGTACAGCAGATCATTTAAAATAATCTCTTCCAAAAAATATGACACTGAATCGTCACATGTTTCAGGGCATCTTTAAAAATCTATCCCAAATATTAAATATCCCCTCCATTTTACATCCATTTCCATATTGAACATCAAATGATCTTTATGCCAAACTGCTAAAGAATTTTTTTTGTGTTAGAAAAAATATTTTGTACCTATCAGGGCACTGATATTTGGAGTGTGACAAAATATGTCTTGCTTTTTCTTCGTCCGACATAGAAATGTATTATTTTTATATAAATGAATAATAAAAATTAATAACATATTTTGCAGTAAGTCCATTTACAAAATCAAAACTCTGATTCATACAGGTATCCAAAAATATAACTTTTAAAAACAATGCTTTCCTAAACATAATCTTTAATACAAATCACTCAATTATCATTTAAGTAGCCCGCACTTTTTTCAGATATTGTTTCTTGCTTCATGGCACTTAATCACATTTCACGCAATAGCTAATACCTTATAGGATAATTTGAATAAAACTGTATTTTTAAAGCACCGAGACAAGGAAATATAATATATTCCATTCAGATTTCAAATACTTCTAAATGCAAACTCAGTCACTACATACTGCTGTTATTACTTAGGTGAAAACTTTCATCCCGTATGACGAAACACGAGGTGAAATTTGGCACCAAATTTTGCACAAATATACCTTTTACGCAGTGGCATTGGTTTAGGCTGGGATTAGTTTCATCATCATCCCTAAATGACCTGATTTTATGACAAAACTCAGCTATTTCTGTTAATGTCTTTACAGTGCTTAACATCATTACAAGTAGTGTGTTTAGTCTTCGGTTTCCCCTGTCTGAATACCATTTTGATAGCCGTGGCCTGTGCTCAGCTTCAAAAGCTGAAGGCTGCCATATTGGATATCAGACAGCAACATAACACGCCTCATCACGTGCAGGAAGGCAATCAAGATCATAAAATTGGAAAGTGTAACTTGCAAGAAAAGCTTAACGCATGCATTCGACACCATCAAGAAATAATGGAGTAAGTTCGTAATTAATTTATTGCGTGTAATGTTTTGATGTGAGTGCAATTTCGAAAATATATTTGGAACGTCCTCTGTGAAATAAAGTGCAATAAAATCAATCCCTCTCAAAATATTTTGTGACAGCTACAGCAAATGTATAATGTACTACGAGTATAATATATTACGTAATATATTTAAAACTTAGACATAACCCATCACATATATCTTCCAGTAATTTCCATATACCTTTATCTCGCAGGTTCATGCAGCAACTAGAAGACGCACTGAATGTCCCTCTGTGTGGACACTTTCTGATTTTAATGGTTACAATGTGCTTCGCTGCTATTTTTATAGTTACGGTACAGTATAACAAATCTTGGAGGTTTTAACATTAAAAATAACAGTTTTGTCAAATGTGAGGCTGTGTAGCCCGGAAGATGTGAATCGACATGCTGCACGCAACCTCAGGTTAGAACATTTATCGATTATCTTCAGGCACGTCTGTGACAACCGCGAGTTGCTCTTAACAACAAGACTTTAGTATCAAATTACAGGAGAAAGATTGAGTTAATCACAACTTCTAAGTTGTGATGTCTTTAATTTGGTAAAATGCGTCGACCAGACTGTGTTATCTTTAGGCCAAGAGTATAAAATACATAAAAGAAATAGTTTATCAATGTATTTCGTTTTGGATTAAAGTATGAAATTTACATTTTGATAAATTACATTTTCTTCTGTCGAAACTATTTTATTCAAGACAAATTTAAAATGTTAAACTTTTTAAATATTTTAATTACTGTTGAAAGTTTCTTGAGATCTACTGCAGTACCTTCACATAATAAACGATTATAAAACAAATAGATCGTGGCTTTTTTCAAGTCTTGTTTATATTGTGGATTTGTTTTCGTAATTTGTTTTCTTATTTTGAAAATTAATATATTTTATACTTAAGTGCTGACCTTATTGTCATTCTTTCACCTTCTGTTGTTCTTACTTGACTTTGAGGAATGGCTCTAAATAATGGTTCTGTTATTTGTAGGTGTTGCTTGTCCAACTGCACGTCAGGTACTAACTGTTAATAAGAGGCGTGCATTGTTTTAAACGTTTTGAATCCACGATGTCAACTCTCCATTGCCATATAGTACTAGCAAATAATTTTTTTTTCTGTAAGTGCATTCTTATTATATTTTTTTGTTTTTGCTTCTTCAGTTTTTAATTATATACATTAATTTTCGACATGATGTTAGTTCTTCCTTAATGTGTTAAGTATAACATTTATGTTGTTTTTATATCTAACATAAAGAATGACACATGTAAAAGAAAAAAACTGCATGCAATCACGTCCCAAAAGCTGTCGTCCTAACCGAAAGACTACTGTTAGTAACGTCACTGCCTTTCTATATTATCATTATTTTGCCAGAACGTTTAAGTAAGACATTGTGTAAAATGTGTAGCATTAAAAGGCGCATTTTTTTTACCGAAATTCCTTTTCTGTTATTACTCTCACTCTACCAAATATAAATAGAATAGAGAAGCTCCGATATTTTTCATGATGAGACGTTCCTATTTGAAGATCAAATATTTGGACGGCACAAAACAGCATCTGCCTTCATTTCTTTCATTCTCACAGAGAATGTGTGAATTGTGCTTTACCAAGTTCCATATCAAGAGTTTTACGTCTTTTATTCATAAAAAGTTTATTATTATTTTTGAAATACACATGCCAACAGGAGCCCTGCAATGTTTTTCAATCGCAGTGCGTCACATAGATTTGTTGCTCAAAATTTCAAGAAATTTTTTTTCAAGGGGCAGCCGTACACAGTCAAACATATGACAATCGGTAGGATTCCTCTGGGCTATTGATCAGACCAACTCAAAGATCTCTGTTTGACTACTCACATCACTCAAAGTAGACAGGTTTCTAAATCCTCGGCGGGAATCAAACCCATAATCCCACCAAGCCAGAGGCCGCAATCCCACTTCTTAGATCGCGCAGCCACTGGTTTAGAAAATTTCATGGAAATACTTGTAAAAATATTAAGTTTTGATAAACTCCGTAACTATTTTTGCGTCATTATATTACTTTAAGTGACTGTGCCTAAAGATGTGATATTAAACCGACCGATTTATAAACATCATTATCTTCAGTTGTAATAGACCTGTACGATAGTAATTTTTTAAACAAATTGTTTGTTCCACTATGGCTTAATAGTCTTACAAGTTTTGCAGCGTTGTATATTATTTCAACATTTGAAGTATCTCTCACAACAACCACATGCAACGTAACGTGAAGATAAAGAAACGAATAAGAATTTAGGAAAGTGTTAGTGTAAAATAGAGTTGCGTTTCTCTTCGAAATGTTGACCTAGAAGGGACAATTCTAGTGCGAAGCAAGGCCATGTTTGAGGGGATATGTAAAAACCCACAACAGTCTAACGTGGAGTAAAGAAAATACACATCAGCCAGTTGAACACCATCTTCACAATATTTAAGTTTGAGTGTGGTGTGTTGTTACCTGCAAAAGAATTATGTAGCCAAACTTTTTAAAATTAATACAAGCATAAATTCCGAACTTTTCTCAAATTTGATTATTAGAAACACCCAAAGAATTGACAGATTATTAGAAAGAGTTACTTCATTCGTAACAAGACAGGCAGTGTGCTATGATGTAACATTCAGACGCGTTCGTTCGTCCAATTTTGCAGTGGAAATATGAATACAGTTTACATATTGTGAACGCGAGTTTGTAGCCATTTGCAGGTGACATATAGTAATTTGTGACCTGACCGGCTCTCCTATATTTTTCCACATTGTCTCATAGAAGGCAGAATAAAAGAAAGGTCTTTTAGTTTAAAATGCTTGTTTTATTTTCTCTACAAAATTTTCTGGAACATTTCTCATTTTAAGAAATACCGAAGGAGATATCATCATAAATATAATTAGGTATTCAAGTAAAGCACAGTTATTTTTGTTAGATTAGAATGAAACTGGAGTATTCTAGACAGAATTTCGAAAATATTAAAATAAAAAAAAATAAAGGGGAATCCGTCCAATGGGGGTGGTGTTCCATGCGGATGGATAAGATAAAGCTAATAATAACTTTTCGCATTTTTGTGAAACTTTCTAAAAATACAACAGCTCACACGACAAATCTGTCGCCTCTGGCATCTGCTGAAGGCAAGTGAGTCTTAGACAAGTTCTTAATACCTAAATTCCACTCTTCCAATATTTAAACTCTTTTTGATTTCGGGCATCACGCTTACAGTTAAATTTTATGTCACATTTCCGGAAGTCGTTTCATACATTTTTCAAGAAATGTATTGATGAGTAAACAGTAATATGTTGGTGGAATTTGAAGATGGCCCACAAACAGTGGAATATCTCCACTACTATGTGATATAAAGAAAATTTGCCAATGTAATATTGAATGGTGGTAAAAATGCGGCTTTTTTTCTCTAGTACAGGATGAAAAGCAGCTCACAGTTTCACTATTACGTTTACTGACGTGCATGGGCACATTCCGCTGGACTTCCGCAGTGCCAAATAATTAAAACCCAAACAAAAATAATATGCGCATTCAGATTCTTTTACCTTGAAAGAATTTACTTCTGTGTACAAAAGTTTTTAAACGTTTTTCATGTTTTCCTTTTTATATTGTTATTACAAAGTATTTTTTTTTACAGAACTGGGGAGACTACGCAAACATGAGTCAAGCAGTCGTACAGTATGTGGTATTCGCCTGTAACGTGTTTCTGATATGCTGGTTTGGAACCCAGCTGACACAACAGGTAAGAGTGAATGGTTTATTATTGTTGTTGTTCTTACAGCGACATGTAGAGAATGAGGTAGGCTGGAAATAGATTAGGAACTTAGAGCCGCCTCCAGTTGTGGATCCTTTTCTGTAATCTCTGACCTTTTATTTTTAAAAATTTATAAGATAATTCCAAACATGTTAATTATAACATTATGAGTAATATTTGGCATATCATTATTTTCTTCTTATTAGGACTTAAAGCTGTTTCTTTGCGAGAAATAAAAAACATGATTTCCAAACCTTTTTACACATCCTATAGGTCAGTTATACAAAATAAAAATAAATTTTATTTTCGTAACAAACAAAGTTTATGCATTTGGGTCAGGTTTGTACAATTTTTGACCACAAGTAAAAAACATGATATTAAATATTGCATACACTAAGCGCTGGGCGTAAATATACTCGTATGAATTAAATTTTAAATTTTGTAACTAGGGATGTAATTATTTCTAATTAGGGAGGTATAAAATAATTTGGTGTTCAAAATAATCTCGATTTAATTAAATTTAGCATAACAAACAACCTCCCATTCCTAGTATCACTGGTGATTATGTGATGGTGATCTAAAAAATTTAAGTTTCTAAAATTCATGGATGAAGTTCTTACGAATCAATTAGCATCAGGATCAAGGATGTTACAAGCCTATGTAATGGAAACTACAGAAGTAAAAGAAAATCTGGCAAAATACAAAAAGGTCTTATTTGCCAGGAAATGATGTGAGATCTTCCCGAGGTCACTTTCATAAATCGATACCTCACACAGCTTCAAATCAGAAACAATAATGTAGTGTGTATTCCAGCCCACATGAACAATACGCTAAACAGAAGGACATTTTATGAATATGTGAACAGTGTGTTTGGCCTATGTGTTTACTCCCTTGTTTTGAATAATACCAAAATCACAGGGAATTATGAATGAAGGGCATTATATATCAGCAGATACATTAAAGGGATTTTAATTAGTGTGGATAATTTATCCAAGAAACTATCTGACAGCTAGCCAAATGCAGAATACAGTTAGGTATTGCGAAGTTCCTAAAATTTTGGACTTACATCTGGATAAATATAATATATCCGTATTTTACCTTATATGATGTGCGAGCAGTATTAATATAAATGGATATTAGTGTTTCGTGCGTAACAGCTTGAATGTGATAAAATATTAAAAAAAATATTAGCTAAAAATTTACCTGGGTGAGAGAAGTATTTTCAGTAAATCGAAAAGGATGAAATGACACAAATTAAAGCTGCCCATTAGAAAACAAGAAGACACAGAAGGGAGATAGAAGTGTAGAACTACCCATTTTTAACCCCGTCGCTAGAAAAGGTGGGTAGTCCGTGCCAGACCCCGGCCGTTTTACTACCGAGATGGAGATACAGTACAAATTGTACAGGCGGCATGACAGAGCATAATAATTCAAATCTAAAAAAAAAAAATAATAATAAATTTGCACAATTCAAGGGGGCAAGAAGGAAGTTCTTAAAATCTGAATATATATATATATATATATATATATATATATATATATATATATATGGAAATATCTCAGTATGATTCATTATGATGCCACCATGATATGACACATAATCACTTCAATAGGTGTGGCAAATATCCGTTTCAAATCCCAGTATGCCAAACAGGACGGCTCAAAGGAGCTACAACATTAATTGCGAAATGTTTCAGGTGGAGAGTGTGAGAGACGCGGCATTCGGGTGCGACTGGGTGGGAACTCCTATCCCATTTCAGCGATGTCTGATGTTCATCATTGCTACAGCTAATAAGGGGTTTCAACTGACAGCGGGAAAGTTTGTCCCGGTGTCAAATTTGACTATGACGAATGTAGGTAGTACAAATATTTCGCATTATATTTTCACGGGTCAACCGCCCCTAGTGGCCCTGGCTTCCTTCGTGTTGAAGGTTCTCTATCACACTCGGACCCGCCACACTCCGTAGGACTCCTCTGGACGAGCGATCAGTCCGACGCAGAGACCTCGACCTGATAACAAGCAACAATCGCAAGAGACAGACTTTTCTGACTCCAGGGGAATTCGAACCCGCCATCCCAGCAAGCGAAATGCCGTTAATCCAGGCTTTAGACCGCGCGATCCCCGGAATTTGGAAATAATCTGTACTAATAATAAAATTGTACTCGAATGTTATGCAACTAATATCTTAAAATTTATAGTTACCAAAATATCTCGAACGGTTTGAAAATTATTATGACCTTTTACGTATGAATAAATGCTGTAAAATATAAAGAAGTACACAATTAAAATCATATTTATTACACATCCAACATATTTAAGCCTTCTGCCATTTGTACTCAAATCCTTAATGACGTTGGACCGGCGAACCGTTTGAAATCTTTAATCAATAAGTCTTTATATATGCAACTTTTTTAGTTTGTACTATTATAGTCTATTGAGAGTATTTTTAACAAGAATAAGAAGTGTTCCGAGTGCGCCCTGAATAAGGGGAAGTGAAGCCAGACAGATGATAGGGACGCCGAACCAAAACGAGCGCTTAGAATTCACTGGATTAATCGGGAGCATTGCACGAGGAAACTCGGTTTTCTTCACGTGGAAGCATTTATGCAAAAATTATCTGTAATTCGGGCTATCACTTTTTTCAATATTGCCGTGCCAGTCTTAGTAGAGTTTAAAGAATGTCTGTTGTAATGCGCGCAAATATATTAGCCCTTCCGGGTGGTAAATCGAAATCCTACCGAGGGGCTCCAATAAATCTCGAGTCTACCCTACTTACTTCACAAATTTTTGGTGTGTTTTTCTCTGTAAACTACTCACTTTCTTCGTGAATGATAATAAGATATTTCCTGTTTCCTCTATTGCTAAGGATATGGCTTTTGATTTGACATTCAAAATAAGTTGTATGTATGGTCGTTATATTTTATAATATTTTTTGGTCACATTTCTATTTCCTGTAATTATAATGTCTGTAAACAGATTTCGTTTTATTAACAAGGATCAAACCAAATTAAATTGTTTTAACATAACTTAAAGAAAACGTTCAACATCAGTGGAATTCAGTATTGTCAAATATATTCGTAGTATTGAGAAATTCGCTATTCTATCAACTTTATGAACGAAGTGACAAGGGCTGAAGTCCAGTAATATTGAGAATAAAATAAATGGAGAATAAGTACAAATACCTAAAAGGGTCATACGATTATCACTTAACAAACAAAACAACAAACACATAAAGTTAAAATATTTCTTATCATATTTTGTTATTCACTGACTTGTTTCGGTCGATTCTGCGACGGCTATGGATCATGTAAAATGGTCACAATTTTATGGAGTCTAAAAGCTTACACTAGGAGATATTCTGGTGTTCTTTCTGGAAAGTCATAACTGAACAGATTTCTTCAATTTTTCGTAGGTTCTGTGTCTTCTTACTCATGCACACGTATACGTGAATAATTAACCCTTAGGTGACTAATGTCATATATATGTATATGGAGCACCCATTCTTGATGTTTCTAGATCACATACAACGACGCAGCACAGTCGGTAGGACTCCTCTGGACGAGTGATCAGCTCGTCGCAGAGACCTCTACCTGACAACACACGACACTCACA
>Ga0268261_10003398_pt1 | contig 11709 bp, 6 predicted proteins | sample TergutNc150P1_FD_190353 | JGI IMG/M metagenome (GOLD analysis project Ga0268261, IMG submission 190353) | Nasutitermes corniger P1 segment gut microbial community from laboratory colony in Florida, USA - Nc150 P1 (SPAdes) (version 2) | ecosystem: Host-associated > Arthropoda: Insects > Digestive... | reverse complement strand
CACCTATCATTCACATAGCAACAGCAATTGAGTTGAAACAGCAGAAAACTGTTGCTAGGTGAATGAAGGATTTGCTGACCTAAGTGGAGAAGCGTGGTATAGACCGGAAAAGCTGCGGTACTCATTCTTATTCTAACTTTTGGTAGCGACAGATGTGTGGAGGTAGAAAAATAGTGAAATTCACAGGATGTGGACACAGCTAACAATCATTATACAAGGTAGGCGTGATTGAGTTTCTTAGTACCAAATTCAGATAGGAAACGATTAAACTTATGTTTGTTGGTTTGGTTGCTATTGTAAAATAACATTCAAATTTTGATTGCCTGCCATATCAGAAAGATTGAAATATGCAGTTATGGAGGTGATCTAGCTTTCCTATTAGTAAATCCTCGACTGGAATCTGTAGCCCTGGTGTTAATTTTTCAGTAGAAATTTTAGACCATTATTGGGACTGATATGTTATATAGTAATGTATCATTAATGTACTTGATGTAATGTCTTAGAATATGTTGTGTTACATAGACAAAGTGCTGTTCAAAGAGTGATGGCAGCAGTTACCCTTATTAGGTAATGGTGTCGGCGGTTAAGACAGCCGTCGCACCCCATTACAGTAACTATTATACACTGCACCACTCCTACATGTTTCAGCTTTATTTAGCCATCTTAAGAGAAATTCAGTCAAAAAGGAAAATATATGCGGTTGTATACACGCGACATTCTCAAGTGGACAGCATACATAGGTAATGGAAAGTACAACCAAATGTTGAGTCTCAATTAATTACAACACACATGTTTGATGGAAATATAATAGCTAAAGAAGGTTAAAATTGTGCAGTCTTTGTATGTGCAACAATCATTGCATACTTCCATGCATGCGGCCCTTGTATCCAGACATCTACATATGTGTAATCATCTCCAGTCCTGAACGGATCTCAATCCGTGTGTCGATAATAAAGAGTTCACTGTAAGGCAAACCATTCTGCACCTCCTAATGTTGTATGTTTTACTATGGTATATATATCTTATCAGCATATTTCCTTCGTGTTAGAATCCCCCCTGAAGTTGGCTAAATAAAGCCGAAACATGTAGGAGAATATAATATAAAATTATACAATGCATATCTGTTATTGTATGAACAATTACTTTGAATTAAATACAGAATCACATGCCCATTGTAAGGAATGTGTACTATATAAAATTCCCCCACACAATCTTCAGTCCCCACTCCAGAATTAGTATCTGGAAAACAATTCCACGATTTCGTTGCAGGTACCACAGATCTGGAGGTATTCCAAGAGGTACGGTGCAGAACGCTCCCCCTAGATTGGGTCAAGCGAGATTGGCAAGAAATGAAGACAAGTACGAAGAAATGCCAACACAAGATATCTCACACCTTGTACGGGATACCCAACAGAGGCCAAAAAACAATAAAACTAAGCACTGAAAAACCTTGGACTTTTATCTTGCGCTCTTTCCGTGAAAAAAGCCGTCTGACACACGACGGATGACACACGAAAATACACGTTACGCCTGTTCGTTCTCAAAGCTAAAGCTAAAGCCAGTACACAATTAGGAACTGTCGCTAGGGTTTACGTGTATCAGCACCCAACTGCTGGCCGGAAGATCTAGCGACCGGCAAACTAAATAAAGATTTTCAGTGATTTTGCTCGGTCCCAGAGCAAATTCTTAGCAGGTACGAAGATTGAACTTTGCACTGAAGGCTTCTATGCAGCCGTTCCAACGTTACCACAATTATCACGATGCAGCCCAATCGTTCAACTCAATTCCCCTGCTTTCATTTCCCAACTTTGCTGACAGCCTACCTTGAAGTGCAGGCCACAGGCGGGCATAGCCTCGGAACCTTCAGGGCAGTCAAGTTCAAACCTCCCACCCGGCCGCGTTGCTTTTTAATTTTCCGGGTCTACTCAAACAAGCAGTTCTTGCTGGAGATCTCCAGTCGCTGAAGCAGCGCAGATGCGTAACAACAATCACCCGCAATGCATTACGCTTCCTCTTTACAGTTTCCTACCCACTGCCCTGTCTCCTTTAAGTACGGTCCAGTGTAATGTTCATCACCAGTACACATTAATTGGATTAACTGAATACATTATCAAAATGTAATTTGTAACGTGTGATGGGTATTTCGGTCTGCAGGCAGTTTGGCAAACAGCAAAGTTGTGTATGCAGGAGCCTTGCTAGCATCTCTGAGTGGGTGGGTGGAAGACGCATCTGCCTACTGTCATTCAGTGGGACATGGAGTCTAAATGAACCTACTGGTCTACGTCACGATAGGATGACCACTAATCTGTCCATCTACAGGATGTTCAACTTAAAAGTGGACCGTCAACTAAGCCGTGAATATTTCACGTCAGAAGCTACTTATAATGGTTCTGCTGGTTTGACATACATGTGCAGGAATTGGCAAGACTGTTGTAGGAGATGGGAGAATCTGTCTTGGCCATCCGTATCAGTTGAATCAGTCGACAGTGAGTGCTGGTCTTTGAACTCCATTTTTTACGCTTTCATAATGCGGTTAACAGTAAAAGAACGCGTATTTATTTTGGAAAGTTATCCAATAACGATGTCTTACGCCCACTGTAAACAAAGTTTCTTTGAAAAATTTAGAATGCAAGCGCCAGTAAAAAGTGCTATTGCGAAAATGATTAAAAAATGAAAGCTAAGAAAAGTTGCGAAGAACATGGTGAAACGTGTCGATAAGTGCATTGAAATGAATCGACATCATTTCCAAAACTTACCGTAAATACAGGTTAGTTTTATAATATAACATGTAAATCTTAATAAATAACTCATTAAAATAGGACCACTTTTAAGTTGGACCCTGTAGAAATGCAACGTAAGATGGGCGGCTCAGAAATTTGTCAATATAAAGTAAAACAGGTCCTCAGGTTGATTGAATTATAAACTGTAGCCCTAGTTACAACAAACCTTTCAGTACATTTATTGTATTTCTGTTGAGCATATTTAAGGAAAGCCATTCACGTTCATAGAAGCTGTAGAGCTACCTCCCCACTGCTGACTCACCACCGTTTCTTTCCAATTGCAACAATGCCCGAAGTTATACCTCTACCCGCCTGATACGGAGCATTACAAAAAGATGAGCCATAACTTCGCCCGCTATCCAAGACGCACTTCCACGGTTCTTTGATCAATTAGTTGTGAACAATATTACGACGCTTCTCCTTCTTAAACAATGCATGCAGCGGGACATAACGGACTTATTTTCGGACACCGATACATTCAGAACTTGGTATCGTTCAATGGCAGGATGATTCAATTGTGTGCAAGCAGGTGTGTGGCCTAACCGAGGAACTACTGCGAGACACCTCTCACTGAATGCAAGAGCGGCATACGTCAAAAACTGTGAATTGCTCCAAAGGAAATGTAGTTACAACTACGCCAGCAGTAAATCTCAACGTGTAAAAACGGCACAATCGTCATCTAGTGCGGTATGTTGCAACCGACAGTGTGCAGGTATTGACGAGTGTAGTTGTAACATTTTGGAGCTCAATCGTATTAAGTCCAAATGGGCGATTTTGGAATTGTGCCGCTATTGCATTCAGTGAGCGACATACGCATGTAAGGACTGACGAACACAAAAACACCGTCGCGACGCAGCCAGTATTCCAGCTTTACAGACACCAGGCACTTGGTAACGTCATATTATCAAATGTCTTTTGTACTACTACTGCAGAACCATTCAAGCGTCTCCCTTTTCCTATTCCAAATAAAATTCAAATAATAAAATCGTCAGAACTATTAACGTTGTTACATCAATACACAGCCTCCGCCTGCAATACTCTAAACAGACCACGGTACCAAGCCATGCCATACTAGGGGCAGTGCGCGCCTTTAAATGCGGGGCGTATAGTAGCATTAATTCCAGCAAGTACCTGGCGTTAGGTCAGCGAGTCTGTGATGACGTCACGACAGTAAACAGTAAGAAGTCGCGTGTTTCTGATTCAGCTTACGTAGCAGCTATAGCCATGTGACAAGTACCGGTGACCATAAATGCGGGTTTCACTGCCATAAATGTGAACAAGAGCTGTCAGTCACTGTCACTTTCAATACAATGGGATCTACTGCTGCTCATTTGGTCTTGTGTAATCTGTACCTATACTGGCAAATAGTGAGCCTCACACTCTATGTCATGATGCGAAATGTTAGGAACTTTACGGAAGTACACCTAGAATATGGCCTTCACAATACGAATATCCGAAAAATAACGTTGGGTACCACGAGGGTTGTCCCAAAAGTAAGTGTACCGATTTTTATTTAAATGTCTATTCGACTTACCTGAAATTACAAGTTATCTCCTTCAAAGTATGACCCTTGGGAAGTTACACAGTGGTTCCAACCTTTTTCCCCACTGACCATAGTAGTACCGGAAGTCATTTTTCGTAAGTGTGTGTAGCTCATCGGTTACAATTTTTTGTATGTTTTCCATCGTCCCGAAATAATAACCCTTCAACTTCGATTTCTACTTAGGAAAGAGGTATAAATCGCACGGAGCTAGATCTGGGCTGTAGGGAGGATGTGGAAGTACGGGAATGTTTTTCTTCGCCAGAAATTCTCGAATTGAAAGCGCAGTGTGAGCTGGCGCGTTATCGTGGTGCAGCACCCAATCGTCTGCAATGTCCATTCGAACCAGCTGGACCCCTTTTTGAAGTCGTTCCAAGACATCTTTGTAGAAGACAGGATTAACTGTCTGTCCTGGAGGTACAAATTCTTTGTGCACAATGCCACGGCTGTCAAAAAAACAAATAATAATAGTTTTCACGCTGGATCAGCTCATGCGTGTTTTCTTCGGACGAGAACTTTTCGTGTGCAATTTCTCACTTTGCCGTTTGATCTCGGGATCGTAGTCGAACACCCATGATTCATCTCCTGTTATTACTTTAACCCAATAATTTGGCTCAATTTCGAGTCTTCCCAGTAAATCTTGACAAATTTCCAACCGATTCGCTTTTTGCTCCACAGGCAAGTTTTTAGGCACTAGTTTTGCACAAATTTTTCGCATGTGCGAATGATCTGTTAAAATTCTATGAACTGCATTTTTATCCAATCCCGTTTCATCTGCAGCCATCCTGACACTCAATTGGCGGTCCTTCGCCACCACAGCTCGCACCACTTCCACATTTTTATCATTTGTTGACGAGATTGGTCTTCCAGAACGAGGGTCATCTTCAACATTTTCTCGGCCCTCACTGAAAGCTTTGTGCCACTTAAAAACCATAGTTCTCGATAGTGTAGCATGTCCATAAGCTTCGGTTAAAGAAGCAAATGTCTGTGTGGCAGATTTGTTGAGTTTCACACAAAATTTGATGGTGTACTTTTGTTCGATATTTTCTTGCATCGCAAACGTAACGCGGTTATAAAACACGACCATACACAAACAGCAGTAGCGCACGACTGACTCAACAAATTCAGTTGAAACAAATATGGATGTGCAGCCAAAGTCACTACCAACACGCCGATATACATCAACGAGGTGCTACGTTAACGATTCGTATATAGGAAAATCAGTACACTTACTTTTGGGACAAGCCATGTAAACATCGCTTTTTGATGGCGGCGTGTCGTCTGTGTGTGTGTATGTGTGGTACCCGACTAGAAATTAAGCCAGCTGATTTGAGGTTCTGAGTAGTTCTTACTCAGCCCCTAGACTAGGGATACAACCGAACATGCAATTAGGCCTCCTTCCAAATCCTGACCTACTCAGCATAAAGTCGATTTAAAAACTCATTTGACGCCGCATAACATAAGCAAATCACATTAAAACACAAAAGCAAACAATTTCCACGCGTTCTTGATATATGGCGAGGAAAGCAGAATGTTAACTGCAGGCACTGAGCTAAAAGTCGTGGACCGCATTCATAGGAAACCGCAACGGTTGTGCCGCTGCATTGCACCGTTTGCCATGAGACGTAACACCTTCCGAATGCAGGCCGAGCTTATGTAATTTTACATAATATCCCTGTACACTGCAGACAAATATACGTATCATGTTAAGAGGGCACTTCGCATCATGTTAAGAGTGTACCTAGTATAATGCATCATGTATCATCTTGCCTTATAATTCAAATTTAAGGTACGAAATTCGCTAATTCAGTAGTTCAGTTTGTTTACTTTTCTGTATTCGATATATAAAGGCGCGCGCGCACACACACATACATACATACATAAAAGCGTACATACGTACTATATACATCTATACATACTTGCATACAAGCTTACAAGCATACATACATGTACATATGTACCTGTATGTACATAAAGCATACACGCGTACATACAAGCATGGATCCAGCATACATGCGTACGTAATATATACTTTTGACTTATATGAACATCCAATAGTCACTGAAAACTGAAAGTAGCACTTTCCAGCGGACTTCCACCGCCAAACCTATACCCCTCCATTCGACTTGGCACACGTTGCTGGAGTATCATTGGTACACTAGTGCGTTTGCTGCTGTGAGCCAGGGCTGCTGCCACGTGACTGTGGTCATCACAACAGCACATTCTGCTGGCAAGAGATCAGGTGAGCGAGGGGACCAGAAAACGGCCTCTTTTACGACTGTGCCGCCGTCCTTCGCACTACCACTGTAAAGGCACCGCACGCTCTTCTATTAAGGAATACAATGAGTACATAGTCCTGTCTGGAAATACCAAGGTACGAGTCCGAATGGACGATATCGCTGTGGAAGGGGAGAAGGCATTAAAATAGAACTTGGAAGGATGGGCGATGTAATGGCTGGATTTAAATGATAAGGACTTGCAAACGGCGGGAAATAACTGCATTGAGAGCTCAGTAACTATCTTCTTGTAGATAAATAATCTGTTCCATGTACTGTCGTGGGCTCAAGACAGGCTTTAACCTTGTCAGAGCTTTTGCAGGGAAGTGGGGGGGAGGCAGACTTTTACAGCTGATGCCTAGTACCGATGTACTCCAAGTAAACACGAGATGGGCTTAAATGTAGTTGTGCCTTGTGCGTGCACGGTATAAAACACCATATTCCCTTTCGTCTGACTTTCTGTTGGTTTCCTGGCTAGTATGGCGGGTCTTTTTAATTGGAAAATTTGTCGTGCGGGCGGATGATTAATTTGATAAATTTATTGTCTGTGTTCCTGAATTTCGTGCTTTGGCTGGTTGACCGGTGCATTCGTTGTTTTGGGTACTAGGTCTCTTCTTATTTCAGACTAGTCCCTTAGTCACCTGGCCAGATTATCATACAGTAATGCCTGTACAATCCAAATCCCTAAAGCCCTGCACTGGAATACGTGTGAAGAACGGGGCCGAGTGAGTTGTCGCTGTCAAGATGCGAGACGGTCACCTTCCGGTTACCTTACCGGTTGTCACATTCCTGGCGTTGGTCGGTTCTTGGTTGCTTATAACTTTGGATTTGGCAATTCGCTGATATGACTGATATGACTTCGCTGACTGCTCGAATGGTTATTTGATTGTTAGGTTACGTTAGCAGAGTCACGTGAAGACATTCCAGTGCCTGTTCCATAGAGTGTTATACTGAGCTGGCAAGGACGGAACGTCCCAGGCACAGGACCAGACTTTCAGTTGCGCTTATATAAATGATATGCCATTATTTAGAACAAAGGGGTGCCGTGACAGCTGTTTTTGTCTGGATAAACGAGTCTCCGCTGCGTTCGGTATCTAGGGATGCAACCCCTTATTTTATTATATTGAGACTGCGAAGTGGGGGTTGTCAATGAAAAGTGACGTCATGTCCTGTGCGCGATTAATAAGACTTAATGGAATTAAATAAGATTCTTCGCCGTGCCAAGCTTTGATCTGAGTGCAATCAGAGCCAAATGGCAGCACAAATACAAACTCAGACACTTGCATGCCATTGTAACGACTCACGGAGACCCCGGCTGAAGAACAAAACCAGAATCGCTTTCAGCTACGGCCCAGAAGAAAAATCGTTGCGTGTTTTACTAGCGCTGTAGTTACCAGTGGCGGATCGTGGAATATTATTACTGTAGGTCGGGGAATGTGTTATTACATGATTAATCAGAAGGATTTAATTTCCTACTATATTTATTTTCAACCTATGATAAAACACTAAATTTTTAGGCTTTAGGTAAAAACGCATTCATAAGATGCGAGTTTGTTTTAATTCTAATACAACAAATTATAAAAATGGCATCCAGCACGTAACTCATTACGTCATTTCCTATTTTATTTGTATAAAAAGTCCATCCTTCCTTCTTTACAATTGACAAGTCTATCGATCACTTTATCATTAACGTTCATAAAATTCAAAGAAGGATGGTCTTCGTGCAAGCCTTCACTATTTTCAAAATACAGAAGCAAATGTCAGGAGCTGCGCGATGTAAATTTTTAATCACATTCTTGGCAGGAGTCAGTTGCACAAACCTGATGCCGTGTTCTTGATAATCTCCATCTTAAAATTCCAACTGCTAAAATGAAATGGCTCTGAAAACAGCTACGTAAAAACGGTTATCAGAGAACCAGAGTTTCAAACAGGAAAGGCAACCAGACTGACAACCTTACCCCCTTCATGTGCCGATTGTCTTGAAATCTGGGGGTATGAACCTCCTGGAACCCTCAGGGCCTGTCCATACCTGTAATGCGATTGCTTTACATTTTACTAGAAAGGATACAAACATGGCGGGCATGCAAACTTCTGCAATGAGAGGAGCGACAATGAACTGAGACGTGCAACAAAAAAAGAAGCTTTTTTGTAACTAATATTGTTGTATAAGTTGAAAACTTGACTAATAAAACGTGGATGTAGTGTGAATGTACGAGAGGTGATGTAACAATCTACAGAACGAACGCAAACTGAAAGCAGTGTTAGTCATTCATCCTTTAGGCTCTGCGAGGCCACAAGTCGCTTTCAAACCCCGCATCCATTCAGTACAGAAGCTGACAGTCACTAAGCGGGTCCATATATGACCTGCATTGTGTGGGTTCACTGCTCTGGTGACAACAGCTGCCACTGTCCTCCATCCTGAGCCATTTTGGCACAGTCCAAACCCTCAGGCCGTGCTGCTATCCTTCCACGTAACACCTTGGCCTCTCAAATGATCTGCGGTTCTCCGGCATAACTATGCAATTATCATCCGTTTAGTGCATCCTGCAGCCCAGTCCTTATAATGCCTAACTGAATCACAGAAGAATATCTAGTGACACTGGCGTAACTTGGTGTTCGATGCCCGGGGCGAGTTATAACAATGGCCGCCCCTGACAGAAATTACAAACTCTAAAAACATCACGCTTATGTATTTAATCTTCTTTTACTTGTCTCAGTAATTTAGAATTTGTTGATTTCAGAAATCCAATTGTTATTTAAAATAATCAGCTTGCCTCGCCTTGGACCGTGCCGCCCACTGCAGCCGCACCATTCGCCCCGCCCAACCTACGCCATTTCCATGCATATGCTCATCAGTTGCGAAGGTCTTCGCTGCTGTTCTCTGAACTCTCTCGTTACGCGCCCCTTTCTGGACCAGATATTTCCCCCAGCACTTCACTCAACCCCTCTCATTTCGTTACCCAAGATCTGACATAAGGTTCTTGCACTTCTCTGTTCTGCCACTCAGCAACCTGCACACTCGAACATGCCCAACCATGTATTTTAGCTGTTTCTTTGGCACACTGCGCGGTCAGAGGATTGGAGGGCGGTGCACAAGGTGAGATGATAGTTTATGACTGGCTTCTACTATCGATTGTCCACATCACGCACGAAGCCCCAACCACACGCTTACTCCCACGTGCGATATTGGCAAGATTCAAGCAGCGTTGCCAACCCCCCTCAAATCGCCAATTGAATAAAATCAGCCAACATTCGTTCCCAAACTGGAATAACCACCGGCTTGAAATCAGTCCAGAAACTCCCAAACAGAGCAGTTCATACATTTATGTCACCGACTTCTGGTTCAGATGAAATTCACATACTGGCAATCCTCTTCGTCTGCATATGCCTCATGTGACTGATGTGTTATGCACGAAGAAACAAAGAAGTCGGTCTGTGCAGAAGTTCAAAGTCTGATCTGATGTTTAATAATAACATTCCACCACTTTGTGTTTAGGTGCCTTTTCCCAGCGCAGTTGGCGCATTTCTGAGCGGCAGCGAGTGGCAGCGAGTCAGATATCCGACTGTGCTGCACAAGTTGCAAAATAGTTATGTAAACCATCGACACAACTAACTGTACTGTTTTATGTTACATGATATAGACATTTGGCTACATGTTTCGACCTATTGCATGGTGATCCTCACCCCATACAAACACATAAAAACAAAATTATAATTGAAAATTATGTTTAGGGTTCCAATGAGTGACATAATGTATATGGTCTCTTAATAAAATTTAAAAATAGTTTAAAACAAAATGTAAAACCGTTAAACATTACGCTTTTTTACTTTTTTCTTAGTTAAATAAGCCGGCAGCCTGATGATGGCCGAATCGACCGAGACATATTGCTCATTATACGAAAAATACAGTTGTTGCATTGTGACTCGATATACTTATATTTCTGAAACACTCAAAGAAAAATCAGAGAAACAGCCCTCCAAATTGACAGAAATGTGCTTGCTACGTACTCCTTATACAGTGACGGCAGAAACTCGGTAGCCCCGTGAGGCTGCAGCAATAGGCACCTGTGCTTGCTATGTACAGTACCGTAACATTCCACACAAAACTAACACCGGTCCTTGCTATGTACAGTACCGTAACATTCCACAGAACACTAATACCGGTCCTCGCTATGTACAGTACCGGAACATTCCACAGAACACCTGTCCTTGCTCTGTACAATAACGTAACATAGCACAAAACACTAACACCTACCTTCTGTGGTCAACATTTCCGTTGCGTTTCCATGGTGACACTGTCCATTTCATATCCTCTTACAATAAAATAAAAGCGGACACATTTTTGGAATTGATTAATACGCTAGAGACGCTGAATAGTAAATTGCTGCCTTCTTTGGAATTGAAATCCACTCTTTTCAACGGCTGCTTCTATTTTCATTCCGCAATCGGACGCCGAAGCATAAATATGCATCTTCATACCAACACCAACACATCGACAACACCTTAAGGCAGCTTCACCATATTACCACAGAAGCAAATCATCTGTTAACAGACTCAAAGCCATAATAACGCATTTTCCTTCCCGACAAATTTCTCTGCCTTTCGAGGTAGTCGAGTCTTGTGATATAGAATGACGGCATATATATATATATATCTTATATATAAAGATGAATGTTTGTATGTTTGTACCTTATACAAATCCACATTTCTGAACCGATCAGAACCAAACTTTGCACACATCTCCCCCGTGGTCTGGAAGAGACCGTAGGGTACGTATGGTCCCACAATATTTCACCTTTCCCACCTCTTCGACCTATTTTGTCTGGAGCGCGTGCAGATTCGCGCGCAGTAGATGGCTGCCGGCGCCACACTGCCCCGCTCCAGGATTATATCCGTGATGTGGCGCGTGCTGCTGTGACGTCACAGACGGAGGGTTGTGCAACAAAAACACGGAGAAGTGAATGGAATGCGTGTGTGTGAAAATGGAAACCTGATGAGACGGGAAGGAAGTGACTAATGAATTGCACTTGCAATTGCATTGCATTTATACCAATGATAACGTAAAACGTATCTAACATTCGTCTGTCCTTCCGTTCCCTGTCTACGGACAAAA
>Ga0268261_10003397_pt1 | contig 11709 bp, 9 predicted proteins | sample TergutNc150P1_FD_190353 | JGI IMG/M metagenome (GOLD analysis project Ga0268261, IMG submission 190353) | Nasutitermes corniger P1 segment gut microbial community from laboratory colony in Florida, USA - Nc150 P1 (SPAdes) (version 2) | ecosystem: Host-associated > Arthropoda: Insects > Digestive... | reverse complement strand
GGGGGGGGGGGGGGGGGCGATGTTGCTCAGTACAGTGAGCAGGTTATGGGTTGGATGATCCGGGCAGTGGCAACAGATTGTTTTCTCCAAGGATGTGATCACTCACTTTCGTATAGTGCTGAGTGTAAGAATAGGTAGAGCTATGCTATCCCTGTGTGCCATGCACAAGGACATCTTTATGGGTTTAGGTACAGGTAAATGTCATGTAGACATACGTTATAAAATGGGTGTTTTTAAGAGAATGTTGTTGCAGTTCAGTTCTCACTTCCTGTTCTAGATTTGACCAGTGTGAATCTCAGTTATAAATTTTGGTGTATATTTCCAGTAACAGATTTTCATTAAATAAGTCAAGTAGTTTTAGAGGTAGAATATGAGGATGGACATGACCTGACCCATGTCCTTTGAATGAATTGTGTGTGATCTCTTCATAGAGTGCCCAGAAGGTCTAACTGATGATGTATTTGAATAAACTTAGTTCAGTAACTTATTCTTTTAATTTTTTTAATATGTTATATTTCTCATACATTAGACCCTATATTAAGTGTTAGAACATGTAACAAATCAGTTTCAGATTCATAATTGTTTAGACAAATATTAAGTAATATTTAACGTTATATATTTTCAGTACAACTGTATTACATTCACATTATATACTGTACTAATTGTAACTTAATTGTATTTTAAATGTAATTTGGTATGACATCAATTTTAATCATATGTGAGAACGCTGATATCTGATAGATAAGTTGAAGCGAATGCTGCATATGTTATAGAGGACTCCCTGAGAATGGCCTATTATGTCAGGTCAAAACATATTGGAGAACTAACCAACAATAAATAGAATAGTGCAACAAGTTGGTATTTAATTTTGTGAATTAAGTAATATAATTGGTGTTGATTCTCATAACTAGAATTGTCACCACAATGCGAATTAATTAAAAAATGTGTGAGTGAAAACTGATTAAAAAATACATCATAATAAAGAAGAAAGTATGTACTCTTAACTGTAATTACATATGATAAAATATGCACTCATCATTATTGTCATCATTGTCATCATCATCATCATCAGCAGCAGCAGCAGCAACAAAATGTTAAAAGCTATGCAAGGCTTGTTTTGCCTTTCTGGGTGTTTGTCCAGCTTTCCTTTGGTCGACATAAGTTTACTTGCAAGTTGAAATTAATTCACACATTAATTTGGTTATGTGTGTGTGTCATTTATTCACAGATTAACCTGGAAGTTCATGTGTAACACATTCCTAATAAAAGTCGTGTCCCCTTTCATTTGTAATCCACAATAATGTCACTTAAATTCAATATGTTTAGTTCTTTTCTAATACACTTTTTGAACAATGCAGTCACAAGTATGAAGTAGTCATTACAGTTTATGTTAGCAACAAGATTTCTATAATATGTCAGTTGTAATATGTATTAAGTAGGTTTATGTTTTATCACACATTCGTTAATGTGTCTTTGTAGCAGACGAGGGCGTTCACCAACACCAATAAGGAGAAGTCCAGTTGGCCTGCACCATGACATGCGGTTAATCGATACAGTATCCAACGTTGTGGAAATTGTAAAACATGACCATGGCCACGGCAACAACAAAAAGCGGATCACAGGTAAGCAGTCCTCCTTAACAGAACTGAATTATGTGAAGGGTATTTGAAACTGTTGCCTACATTGCTAATGATGCCACATAGAATTTGCACAGGCTATTCGTGCAGTATTACTACTTACTTGTCACCTAGTCATCACTTAACTCTTCTGCTGTATAGTGAAATTGAAGGCTGATTCATTTCTCGACCAAAAAACAGAAAGGAATTTTTTGCTTCTATGAATGCTTTTCCAGTAACTTTAGTGCCTCTATTTTACACATCTAACAGAAATATTTCTAGGTATTTGTTGTGTAGATGGAAAAATTATGAAAGGTTTAAAAATATAAAAAAATACAAAAAAGAACGGCATTTTGTCGACAGTACATGATATTCTCCCATTAAGTCTTCAAGGAACTACTTTAGTTACTTCTTGAAAAAGTATTACAAAATGTGTTGTTAGTTACTCTGTAAAGTTCTGTTATATCAAAGTTCTATTATACCATCACTTTCTCTCTCCTATATCAGTATTATTACTGCTGCTCTTAGATAACAGCATATACCGACTCTTGTAAATTGTGGGTGTGTTTCTGATTGCACTAAAGAATAAGTTTTTCCAAAGCTGTGGGGTCAGCTATGTATTGCACTTAACAGTAGTAAAATGTAGGGTGGGCATGTTAGCTTATTGTACCCAAAGGGTTAAAGTGATGTTTATTGTATGAATCACTTTTATTTATAGTGTTATTTACATCTTTATTTGTTTATTTAATAAGGCTGTCAGTAGCTCAAATTACATAGTGAGACAGAGAGAGAGAGAAAAGTGTGTTATTTAACAATGCTGTTGATTGCTAAGGACATACAGCATCAGTGGTAGCTGGATGAATGACTATGTAACATTTGTGGAATGATACAGACAGGAGAAAGCCAAAGTGCTTAAAGAAAAACCTGCCCCAAGGCCACTTTGTCCACTACAAATCTCTTGCAGTGGCCAGGCATTGAACCCATGCCTCCACATTGAGATTTGAAGCCAATATCTTCAAAATATGAAGCATAAGTGCCACCCACTTAACTGCAACATTGATGGGAATGATGTTAATAAGATTTTTAACTCTTTTTTAAATATTTTTCTAAGGATTTACTATACTAGTTTTCCCTTAGTTCAGGCAGAGAGTAAAATGAACCAAAATTCATGGATTACACCAGGAATAATAACTTCCTGCAAACGTAAAAGAGAGTTACATAAGGAATTACAAAATAATAATAATGGTACTCTTGCATCTTACTATAAAGATTACACTAAAATACTGTCCATGGTTATAAAAAAGGCAAAAATAACTGAACATGACAAATTAATCCTAAATTCCCATAATAAAGTTAAAACCACGTGGGGTATTATAAATAAAGAATCTGGAAGAAATAAAAAAAAGAAGTGAAATACAAGCTCTAAAAGTTGAAGGTAAAAAAAATCACTGATCAACAGACTATTGCTGAAACTTTTAATGAGTATTTTATTGCTATTGCAGAAAATGTTGAAAGACAAAGTAAAAATAACTTTATTAATGATGATAGCGACAATACAGATAGTCATACCCATTTTATGGAACAAGCTTTTAATAAACCTTACCCAAGTATAGCATGCAATTGCACAACAACAAAAGAAATTGAAAAAATTACGTGTATAAAATCGCTTAAAGCAGAAAACTCATATGGGTACGATGAGATATCCACAAAGATCCTAAAAATGAGTGGCCCTTTCATAAGCTGTCCAGTAAACTACATATGTAATAAAATGCTGTTTTTTGGGGTGTATTCCCTGATAGATTAAAATACGCAGAAATAAAACCACTACATAAAAGTGATGATAGATATGAAGTGTCTAACTGTAGACCTGTATCACTCTTAACATCATTTTCAAAAATATTTGAAACAGTAATCCAGAGATGGATTCTAAAACACCTCACCAATAATAATATGGTTTCAGGTTAGGGTTGAGGACTGATAATGCAACTTATAAACTAACAACTGAGATTTTAAATGCTATGAACAATGAACTACTAGCAGGAGGGATTTTTTTTGTGATTTAGAAAAAGCATTTGATTGTGTTAATCAAGATATTCTATTGTCTAAATTGAAATTTTATGGAATTGGTGATAAGAATTTTACACTGTATCAATCTTATCTGGATAACAGATACTTTAGAACCGCAATATATAATGACAGCGAGAACAGTAATAAAGTTTCATATTGGGCTAAAGTAAGATATGGAGTACCACAAGGTTAGTACATGGTGCCACCTACGCTGCATTACCAGGTGACACCATTTTTGGTGGAAGCTTGTGCTGTCTTTCAAAATGCTTTTGATGAAGCCTTTAAGCATGAATCACAACCTTGAGCTTCTGGGAACAGTGCTTTTGCATCTCTCCATCTTCACCAGACATTCCTGGTGACATCTGCTTGGATAATGCCGTGAAAATGATGGTAAATAATCAGACATACCCTCATTTTGAAGGCAGAACAGTTTTTTTTTGTGGGGGGGGGGGGGGGGGTAATCTTTAAATGTGTTTATTAGATTTTAGGCATAGTGCTATGAAGTACAGAAACCCCAAAGTTCCAAGTGTTACAATTAAAGATCTGATGCCCTATTTACTGACACACACTACCAGTATTATTTATTTGTGCTGTTTTTACAGCAGCCTTTGAAAGCCATGGGCAAGTCATTACAAAACTGGATGATTGTAGTTTCATGGAAACAGAAAAGATGGAAGGGAATCATTTACAAAGACTGATAATCCAAATTCTTGCCTTTTATTTTTATGGAATTAGAAATTTTCTTGTATTTGGATTCAAATTATTTAGCACATAATGTGTTCCAGGACACAGACTGCATACTGAGTTTAAGCTGGTAGGGCACACTTGGTGTATTGTGTCCACTATGATCTTGTGTTCCAGGATCGTGGTCAGCTTCTACAAGCCCAGCGAGGTCACCAAGCCCCAATCAGCCATATTGTCACCCATCAAGAACCTCAAGACGATATGGCACAACAAGTTTAGAACAGCGGTCACGCTCACCATCACCTCTGGGAACTGGACCAGGACAATGCGCACAGCCTCGGCTACAACCTCACCATTATCGCCGCCACCCCCACCAACCACTGATGTCACATCCAATACAGCAGCAAAGTTACCCAGTGCTGGTATCTCGAAGGGGTCAAGGTCGTCGGCTCCCTGACACTCCCAGCAAGCCCTCAACATTACAGCTGCGGCCTGCATCCATCAACTTCCCCAAGCTAAATGCATCACCCACTCACTGTCCCACAGGTCCCATAGGCCCCATGCCCCTAGGACTGTCATCTCAGCAATGCCCTCTAAGCTTTGAACAAGCTGTAGCAATTGGTCGTGGAGGACGCTTGCTACCCTCTCCTGTTCCAAATGGTTACAAGCCAGGCCAGCAGCGGAGGAATCGACACAGTGACTCTGATGATGATGACTGGTGCTAGCCTAAATTAACCTTGCAGCAGATGTGGCGGCAGTTCACCGTTCAGTTATGATGATTGCTTCAAACAAACCCAACTTTTCCCTGTCACTAATATCACTACTGACCTAACCTAACAGCACTGAAATTCTTTCATAGGTGATCAACATGCCTGGACCTATTGCCTTCCCCTTTAGGACTGGTTACAATGTTAGACTGAAGAGTAAGCAAGTCTGTTGCAGCATGTTAGTAAGTGACAACATTACCCTATATTTGACAGGTTTTCTTTGCAAATGCAGTTACAAACCTGGCAATGAAAGATGAAAATAACTCAGGTCAGGTTAGGTTAGTGTCCAGCTCTCCCAGAAAATGTAGTGATATTAATGATGACAGATGCATACTGCAGTCCCTCCATTACCCCCAAGAATGGTGACACTGTCTGCCAGCTGCATGTACTGTACTGTTCTGTGGTGTGCTGGGGCCAGTCTTTGTGTGGATTCTTGCAAACCAGCAAGTTACTTACTGCCAACTTTAAAAGAAACTGTGTGCAAAGATAGCGTTTTTGTCCAAAACTCTTTTGAACATGAAAAATTTTCAACTACGCAATCTCTTAACTTCCCCCTCAAGTGCTTTACAAGTGATTGTGTTTTTCTCATTGAAATATTACATTTATGTTTATTCTGTGATATAATGCAACTAGAAGGACACATGACAAAATAATTACATGAAGTAAAATCTTATTGGTGCTGAGTTCTGCCAAAAGAGAAGAAAATTTACCCCAAAACAACACTGCGTGTAGTTGACTTTCAGCTGTAGGGAATTGTTACCAAGCTAAACTACCTTCTGGAGTGAAGCCCCACACTTAGGCAGCTGGAACAGAGTGCATCATCATGCTGCCTTCAGTGACTTTTGGCCAGTGGACTGAGCGTTAGGGCCTAAAAAGTTTTAGAGATGTGTAAGGAACCAAGTCCATGACTTTGTAGTCCCTGACATTTCAACAACAGTTATTGAGACTGAAGAAGTCTTATAGGTTTGGTTCTGCTTTATATTATAAATATGGAGCCAAAGAAACTTTGTTCAACATGTTCAGATTTTCAAAGGGTACACTTGTTGCTGTTAGCTGATCTTGGTTCATAACACTTTCCACTATATAATTATGATTAAAAAAGTGTGACAAAGTTGCCTTAACAATATGAATTAATTGATTGGTTGATTGAGTGGTTGAGTGATTGATTGTATGTTTATTAATTTCAATTTGGTACAGAATCAAAACATTTTATATATCACTAATTACTATTATGATGTATGGCATAGTGTGCATGTTTGTAAGTGCATCTGTCTCTGTGTGCATGCATGTGCAAGTATGCACTTTTCAGATACATTTTACCCCTCCTTTTCATTGCATGCACAGGAAGATTGGATTCAACATCTCCTTAAGGTATTACAATTGAAATGACACTTACCAAGGAATGCTGTGCCATAAAGTGAATGAAGCTATGTTGTTAAAATAATTTCAACACTAGGACATCATCACAAGTTAATCCAACTTTCAAAATACAAATTAACTTTATTATAATCTTGCTGTGTTTTAAATTTGGAATGACATAATCATGTGAAGAAACACCATGATTGAAACATCTGATGGCACACGTTCTGTTAAACTAATGTCCCTTGTCACTTTATTTCTTCCAAAACTAAATTATAACATATGTGCTGAATTTTGTCTTTGTAAACATCAACCAATGCGCATGCCAAACATGTTTCCCTTATTGTATTGTTCTGTACATATATTCACATTTTCTATAATAATAATAATAATAATAATAATAATATTAAGAACTAATATTAATAATAATATTTATTATAAGGTTTCATTGCAAACTGACTAAATACCTGGCGATTGAGACAGCAATGTACTGGGACAAGAAAAGCCAAAAAAAAGAAGAGAAAGAAAAAAAGCAAAAACAACACATTTAAGTAGGTTTATTGAAGTAACAGAGTTCCATTTATCATATTACATGACACAATTATTTCATGACTAAATTTCTGATTCTTATATTTGTTACAAGATTGGATTTAAGTATCTTTTTTTTATGTCAGTAGAAGTGTTGCAGGAGAAGAAACTACTGTGTGTGTGTGTGAGACACATTTTTAGTTCAATCAAGACATGATGGTAGTGTTCTGGCATGACCAAGGAACAGCATCCTCATCATTATCACCTCTTGAAGTAAAGTGGATCTCTCAGAGGAAGTGGCACAGATAACACCACTACAGATCCCACAACATGGGGGAGTGAGGGGGCAGAACGTACTAAACTTTCTTGCTGGTTCTTTTGGACTGGATTCATTCCTTGATGCAGAAGGCTGTATTCTGAGAGACCTTGGAGTAACTTTGCAAATAATTACTGGGAGGTCCCCCAACTGGTTATCTGTGCCACTGTCAAGAGGTAATAAACTTATAACAATATCCCACTGACAGATGTCAAACCACCACAGGACAGTAAACAGTTTTAATATACAATATAGTGGTAGGAAATACCTACTAAAGTAAGGAATTGTAAATTATATTATTTCACTTAGAAAATAACTGGGACCAGCCCTCCACCAAAGTTGCATTTACAAAGACTATAAATGTGCAAGTTGATGACAATCAGTATCATCAAACTCATATTCAGCAGCAGTAACCAACCAGTTTGAACTAACTGATGACATTAGTTACTTTAAATCATTGTAAATAAAACTGTATTGTCTAGTTCACTAGTGCATTGGAATTTAATGTACTAAAATCCAAAGCAGTCACCATTGCAGAGTCTGTGGTCCACATGTTCTGGTTTCAGTAATTAGGAAGAAAGACACTGCAGTTTAAAATTACAGTTTGTGGTTTTTATAAATTGAATGTTATGCAAATTGAATTGAACATGAGTACGTATTTACCTTTATGCCTGCTGTCCTCCAAGATTATCCACCACTATATTACTTCTATTAATCTAAGGATGTATCACACACACATACACACACACAAAACTCTTGCTTATTTTCTCCTGTGTAGGGTGTAATCTGACCAGTCTTACAAGACCCTTTTCAGTCCAGATGTAAGGTGTGCAGTATGCAACCACTTTACATGTTTCAGCTTATATCTAAGTTGTGCCATGATGCTGCCTACACAGCATTATATCAGCACTTTGCATTACAGTTGGTTTCCATTTATTCTTTGTAACTGATAAGTGTAGATGCTTTTTCATTAACAATGTGACCTGTTTGTAAGGTTCTTGAATGCAGGTCAGTGCTTACTGGGTACAATACCACCCAGCTGTAATGACATTCAGATTTGTTCAAACTGCCACCACCAGATGGCAGGCACATCATTAAATATATATTTTTGTTTCAGTCCCTGCTTTTTTACATACTTTATTGTTTTGAATGTAGGTTTACTTTTAAGCCTCCTTTGTTGAAAAGAAATCTTGCGGTAAAACAAAGTATGGGTTGTGACAGTATCTCTAATAGTGAACCATTGTGACAAAAATCTGTGGTGCTCCATGACTTATGTAGATGATACACATATAAAAAGAGAGAATATTAAATAAACGTGTAAAATGTAGCGAATGGTGCTGCTGAATTCAGTACTCACGACTTTGGCAGCCAGTGTATGAAAGCAGCAGCAGGATTTTATTCATAGATAAAAAGACTGGTACTGTCCAGTTTCAAAAAGGAGTTTTGAGGTACAAGTTCAAGTGAAAAGGAACTTTGCAGACAGGTTGTATCATAATGTAATGTGAGGAATGTGGTGGTGATGGTAAGCTTAGTAAATTATTTCTGGAAAGTTGCTATTTGATTTTGTCGCATCTTAATTTAAAAAAACGTGACATTTAGTGATATTGTTCATTATGCCACCTCAACCTGCCTTTCTGTTCCCACTGCAGTGCCAGGAGGACCATAATACAATAATGCAGGTTTAATACCTAGTGTTCTGAGTTTGACATAACCTTGACATCCTAAAATGTTAAATAAATACTCTATCTTAACATTTCAAAATCTTCAGTTGACAGTTTCCTTGCACCTGTTTATCCACATAAGAATTAAGTAATCTTGGTCATAAAACTGTGTGATAGGTACCTCTCTATTTTGTGTTCATTTGATGTGTGGACATAAAAAATAGTCACTTTTGGTTCTGATGTAGTGAATTAGAAAGTAACCAGAAATATGGAGACACTGTATGATTTGATAATAAGTTATGTCTGTCACAATTTTCAGTAAATGTGTGCTGTCCCATACAACAAAACTGATCAGTCGATATAATGATCTTAAAGCTTCTACACTTTCAGTAAATTATCCCGTATAGAGGAATATGACAATACTACTGTCTTTAAGTATGATTCTTGCATTCAACTGTGTGTTTCTATGCATGAACATTTTTCAGGGTTGAGAAAGGCAAGTTTCTGTGGCTTTGATTTGGTTTTCCATGTTTGTTATATTTATTCACACTGTGAATCAGAACATTTTGTCTTCCTTTCTATCTTTGCAGTAAGTTAGGACAGCAATAGCTAGTGAAGAAACTCACATAGTTCACATTTGAAAGGGTTAAATGGTTCTAGTGCTTGGCACTGTAAATTATCTGATACAGCTGACTCTTTAACCTAAGGTTTTTACAGCCAATTTACCTTTAAATTTGAAACTCATTACAGAATTCTGTCATGAAATTAAGACATGTAAAATTGGCAGAAGGGAATATAACTGCCAACAGAATGCTGTCAATTGAAAGACTCATTCCTAAATTTGTGAATAACATGGCTGGAATGGATTTCAAGCTTGAACTGAATGACACAGCTGGAATGGATTTTCAGCACGAACTAAAGTCAAATGCAGTTTCTCTGTATGGATATGCAGCACTGATTAGGCATAGTCTGTGCTGGGAAGGAAGACCTGTAAAGGAAAATACAGTACCAGAAACAGATACTGAGGTCTTTAGGATATTTTTCAGGGTGGAAAGGAAACATGGATTACCATTTACTTAACATTGTTTTTTTTTAAGGTTTTGTTGTTATTCCTCGCCAGAAGTGATTTGTGTTGTGTCCTTTATGCAGTACTTACAGATTTTTAGTGTTATGTCGCTTGAAAAGAACCAATTAAAGAATACAACTTACTAAGACTCTTACAAAAACTGTGAACCAAAGTATATGAGAGTTATATTTTCCGCTATGATGTGTGTCTTCATTTATTTATAAGGTGATTTCTATACACAATACTTGTAACACAGAAGAAGCATAGATTCATTAAATTTGTTTCGTAATAGACTATATGAAATTAAACAAACTTTAAGTCTGCAGTTCTAAGATTCTATTCTGAGTACATAGCTTTCTAATAAATTCCTAGCATTAATCCTGTCACTAGATGTAGTGTCAGTACTGGTACTGGTGCTAGTTTGTGATCAGTTGTGAACACATTTGTGTACATTTATGGTCATTTCTCACCCAGTTCTTCTTAGAATGAGAAGTGTTTCAGACAAAACTGTTAGAGAAAATTAACACACAATTTTTATTCAATTTTTTCCGAAGGTCGTGCCGTTTATGAGATACTATGGTAAAATATGGTACAGCCGGGCAAGCCACAGATGACAATATAATACGGTGCTTGCGCATTGCATGCTGGATAACTGAGGCTACAAACTCGCACTCAGAATATGTAATACTTATTGCTTTCCACTACAACAATGGTTGCACGACCGCTTCTCAATATTACGTTGTACGTACATTACCTCTCTTGTCTATCAAATGATGAAGCCTTCATTTATTGAAATTCTTAAGTCTAATTACAACAGTTAGGCGCTTGACTATTTGTTTTACCACAATTTGTCCTTACCAATATTTCATATCCAAAGTTGCCTCAATTTTTTTTACAGCTGTGCGGACCTGCTACTGCTCTGAGCAGAAAATTTTTACAAAACCTGACCACTACGCGGCATTTTAAGTTTTTTGTAATATGCATAATAAGACTATTTACAGTGAAAATTTAAAAACAGCATACGTTTGATTTGATTTATTAGTTGATTGGTACAATAAAATTTAGCACAACCAGAAAAACTCCAGCGTCCAGCAGCGTTTCCAAAAGCAAATTCCATTTGCGCGGAAACAATTCAGTGTGCGCGGGACCATTTCACTCATTGCGCGGTCGCGCACCCGCGCAGCTTAGAGGGAACGCTGTGGACATTTCATTATGTTTTGTATATGTAACTAACTTTGGAAACAAATTCCAGCCTACAGATTTTTCCGCTTTCGTATTTTTTAATTTATCTGCCAATCCCTGAGCAACGTGACTTCTTTTATTGGTCATTGTAGCAGGCAAATTAACACTTCGTAAATTTACGTAAATAACATTTTGATATTCTTTTAACTTCATTATGAATAAATTGATCCCGGGGTGTGGATGGCAAAAGTATTTCGATAAACGTGAGTGAAAAGACTTACAAGCATTCATTGTCAGCTGCAGACTGCTACTGTTGTGCTGTAGTATACTGTCGTCTCATTGCGTTAACCCTTAAAAGCCCGAATTAAATCCCATCTGTTATTTGCTGGCATTATTAGGAGCTCACCATTTTCTCCACGTTAGCAGGATAAGGGTTAAATCATTAACCCTTAGGCTACTAATG
>Ga0268261_10003396_pt1 | contig 11710 bp, 2 predicted proteins | sample TergutNc150P1_FD_190353 | JGI IMG/M metagenome (GOLD analysis project Ga0268261, IMG submission 190353) | Nasutitermes corniger P1 segment gut microbial community from laboratory colony in Florida, USA - Nc150 P1 (SPAdes) (version 2) | ecosystem: Host-associated > Arthropoda: Insects > Digestive... | reverse complement strand
GTGTCGTGTGTTGTCAGGTAGAGGTCTCTGCGACGAGCTGATCACTCGTCCAGAGGAGTCCTACCGACTGTGCTGCCTCGTTGTGTGTGATCTAGAAACATCAAGAATGGGTGCTCCATATATATATGACATTAGTCGCCTAAGGGTTAACAGATAGGTTTTGTATAACCGAAGTGGAGAGCGTTTACTGCGCGGTACGCACTAAGTCCTTATATAAAACAGAGGAGTTTCGTCTTTATAAGGTTAAATTTGTGGTACAATGGGACTTGTCAACAAATGCCATACACTTTACGACACATTCATCAACCTGCGAAGTCCATAAGAGTATGAGGTATTTCAGCTGTGTAAATATCAACATAAAGCTAGGAAATGTCAGCTGTTCGTCCCTGGAACCTGGAATTTCTTCCTTACTGATATATGACGAAAGTAAAACGCGCAATTATTGAACTGCGATGTTAAATACGAGTGATGGAAACAGAGCTGATTGCAGCTGGCGAGTTCTCGGGGGTGTTTGTGGTGCGGGGAGTAAGATGAATAGGGCTGCAGACAGGGGAAGCTGACAAATGAAGACAAACTGAAGTACTCGGGGTTGCTACCCCATTACGCCTCCCCCCACATTGCGATGGTTACATGACTTATGATAACATCTCGGCATTATTCGAAGGGGGGATAACAAGAGCAATAAATGTTACAGTGACTGCAACTTTGCCCCCCCCCCAAAAAAAAGTATTCCTACAAACTAACAAAACGAAATTTGTCGTTGGCATATTCACTGATGTTGTGCAGACCAAGAAAATTCCTACTATTCTATGAATTGTTTAAACTTTTACTGTTTTTCTAAACTTATAGAATTCCTATATATACGTGAAATGCGGCAGAAGTGCACGAACCTCGCACTCTTATCGCTATTTGTAAGGTTAAGCATGTCTCAAATTTACTACCCTACCAAGTAACGGTACAATATACACGCCCCTAACTGCACAAAGTCTCCTTCTAAACCAGAGAATGAACCTACCTACCCAAAGCTTCTTCTCAACCAAGGAACGGTAAATCTACATGTACCTACCTACACAAATCTCCTTCTCAACCAAGCAACGTTACTACCTATACGCATCTACCTACACAAATCTCCTTCTCAACTAAGGATCTGTACAATTTACGCGTACCTACCTACACAAATCACCTTCTCAACCATGGAATGTTACTACCTACACACATCTCCTTCTCAACCAAGGAACGGTACAATCTACACGTACGTACCTACACAAATCTCCTTCTCAACCAGGGAATGTTACTACCTACACAAATCTCCTTCTCAACCAGGGAATGTTACTACCTACACAAATCTCCTTCTCAACCAGGGAATGTTACTACCTACACAAAATTCCTTCTCAACCATGGAATGTTACTACCTACACAAATCTCCTTCTCAACCAAGGAACGGTACAATCTACACGTACGTACCTACACAAATCTCCTTCTCAACCAGGGAATGTTACTACCTACACAAATCTCCTTCTCAACCAGGGAATGTTACTACCTACACAAATTTCCTTCTCAACCATGGAATGTTACTACCTACACAAATCTCCTTCTCAACCAGGGAATGTTACTACCTACACAAATCTCCTTCTCAACCAAGCAACGTTACTACCTACACAAATCTCCTTCTCAACCAAGCAACGTTACTACCTATACGCATCTACCTACACAAATCTCCTTCTCAACTAAGGATCGGTAAAATCTACGCTTACCTACCTGCACAAATCTTCTTCTCAACCAGGGAATGTTACTACCTAGACAAATCCCTTCTCAACCAGGGAACGGTACAATCTACACGTACGTACCTTCACGTATATACCTAAAAAAACCTCCTTCCCAAACAAGCAACGTTACTACCTACATCAACTTACCTACACAAATCTTCTTCTCAACCAAGCAACCTTACTGCTTACACGTACTAAATTATGATTTTGGTTTCTGGCTTGACAATATGTGGACCCTTTGGCCCATTAGTGTATTTAATGAATGCAACAGCGCAATCTAAAGATGAATATCCAAACAACTTTAAACTTCACACAAACCAGCAGTAGGAAGAAGTGTGAAATGGTGGAGTCAGCTGGACCTTTTGACTGAAAAGGACGGACACTTCTAGAATAAAAGACGACGTAGAGCCTCAGGTTCAGCGAAAGCGGAGAACTTCCTAAACGTCCGAGAGAGTAAAAAGTTTCTAGAAATTTTTTGTGCCGTGATGATAGATAGGAGAATAGGGTCAAGTGAGAATTATATGTTCCATTTTCCGCGCATTAAACAGAATATAAAAGTACTTAAAGAAAAAAAGAGTACAATTACAATTACGCTTCATGTGATATGATATGATATGACATGACATATGATATGACATGATATGACATATGATATAATATGACATGTTATGATATATGGTATGATATGATATGATATATGATATAATATGACATGTTATGATATATGGTATGATGATATGATATGATATGATATATGATACGATATGACATAATATAATATGACATGTTATGATATATGGTATGATATGATATGATATATGATATATTTAACTGCAGTTGGGTTGACAACCGGTGGCAGTATTACAGTACACATCTGCACACAAAAACAATACATAGAACAACACAATTAATTTGGGAAAGAGTGCGGAACCTGCCCCGTCTTTCCGAAGTATACCCTGGCATTTGCCAGGGTATAATTCGGAAAAACCTCAGTCAGGTTAGCCGGAGAATGCCAGTTGACAAAAATGTGTAATGTGTAACATTAGTTATAATTGTATTCTTGTTCTCATCAACCTGAAGACGGCTACATGAGTCGTCGAAACACGTGGGTGGTTACTATATAATAAAATTACATTCGTACACTCAAGTGCATGTGTTGGATTTTTTTTAAATTTATATATCACAAAGTAATTTTGGAGTTCTTTGAAAATAATATCGCCTAAATAAATTTTACATAAAATTGCACATCTTAAATAAATATTATAGTTAGGTATAATTAAGTGGTAGTAGTGTAATGTCTAAATTATGAAGATACAGCAATGTAAAAAGACAAATATTATTGAGTACTGTGCTTTAGAAGACGCCAGGAAAGAGTTATAAATTATGTGCATAAAGGATGCATAGCTTATGTAGAGAGTAATGGTTTATGTAGAGAGTAATGGTTTATGTAGAGTAATGGTTTATGTAGAGAGTAATGGTTTATATAGAGAGTAAGGGCTTATGTAGAGAGTAATGGCTTATGTAGAGAGTAATGCATAATGTAGAGAGTAATGGGTTGTGTAGAGAGTAATGGTTTGTGTAGAGAGTAATGGTTTGTGTAGAGAGTAATGGTTTGTGTAGAGAGTAATGGTTTATGTAGAGAGTAATGGTTTGTGTAGAGAGTAATGGTTTGTGTAGACGGTAATGGTTTGTGTAGAGAGTAATGGCTTATGTACAGAATAATGGTTTGTGTAGAGAGTAATGGTTTGTGTAGAGAGTAATGGCTAATGTAGAGATTAATGGTTTGTGTAGAGAGTAATGTTTTGTGTAGAGAGTCATGGTTTATGTAGAGAGTAATGGTTTATGTAGAGAGTAAGGGTTTGTGTAGAGAGTAATGGTTTACCTAGAGAGTAAAGATTTGTATAGAGAGTAATGGTTTGTGTAGAGAGTAATGGTTTATGTAGAGAGTAATGGTTTATGTAGAGAGTAATGGTTTGTGTAGAGAGTAATGATTTATGTAGAGAATAATGGTTTATGTAGAGAGTAATGGTTTATGTAGAGAGTAATGTTTTGTGTAGAGAGTAATGGTGTATGTAGAGAGTAATGGTGTATGTAGAGAGCAATGGTTTATGTAGAGAGTAATGTTTTGTGTAAAGAGTAAAGGTTTATGTTGAGAGTAATGGTTTATTTGGAGATTAATGGTTTATTTAGAGAGGAATGGTTTATGTAGAGAGTAATGGTTTATGTAGAGAGTAATGGTTGTTGTATAGAGTAACTGTTTATGTAGAGAGTATTGGTTTGTGTCGAGAGTAATGGTTTGTGTAGAGAGTAATGGTTTATGTAACAAGTAATGATTTATGTAGAGTAATAGTTTATGTAGAGAGTAATGATTTACGTAGAGTGTAGTGGTTTGTGTAGAGAGTAACGGTTTGTGTAGAGAGTAATGGTTTGTGTAGAGAGTAATGTTTTGTATAGAGAGTAATGGTTGGTGTAGAGGGTAATGGTTTGTGTAGAGAGTAAAGGTTTGGGTAGAGAGTAATGGTTTGTGTATAGAGTAATGTTTTATGTGGAGAATAATGGTTTATGTAGAGAGTAATGGTTTGTGTAGACAGTAATGGTTTATGTAGAGAGTAAAGTTTTATGTAGAGAGTAATGGTTTGTGTAGAGAGTGATGGTGTATGTAGAGAGCAATGGTTATGTAGACAGTAATGGTTTATGTAGAGAGTAATGGTTTATGTAGAGAGTAATGGTTTATGTAGAGAGTAATGTTTTATGTAGAGAGTAATGTTTTGTGTAGAGAGTAATGATTTATGTTGAGAGTAATAGTTTATGTAGGGAGTAATGGTTTATGTAGAGAGTAATGGTTTATGTAGAGAGTAATGGTATATGTAGAGAGTAATGGTTTGTGTAGAGAGTAATTGTTTATGTAGAGAGTAACGCTTTGTGGAGAGAGTAATGGTTTATGTAGAGAGTAATGGTTTATGTAGAGAGTAATGGATTGTGTAGAGAGTAATTGTTTCTGTAGAGAGTAATGGTTTATGTAGAGAGTAATGGTTTATGTAGAGAGTAATGGTTTGTGTAGAGAGTAAAGTTTTGTGTAGAGAGTAATGGTTTGTGTAGAGAGCAATGGTTTATGTAGAGGGTAAATGTTTATGTAGAGAGTAATGGTTTGTGTAGAGAGTAATGGTTTGTGTAGAGACTAATGGTTCGTGTAGAGAGTCATAGTTTATGTAGAGAGTAATGGTTTGTGTAGAGAGTAATGGTTGGTGTAGAGAGTAATGTTTTGTGTAGAGAGTAATGGTTTGTGTAGAGAGTAATGTTTTACGTAGAGAGTAATTGTTTATGTAGAGAGTAATGGTTTGTCTAGAGAGTAATGTTTTATGTAGAGAGTAAGGTTTTATGTAGAGAGTAATGGTTTATGTAAAGAGTAATGGTTTATGTAGAGAGTAATGGGTTGTGTAGAGAATAAGGTTTTATGTAGAGAGTAATGTTTTATGTAAAGAGCAATGGTATATGTAGAGAGTAATGGTTTGTGTAGAGAATAATAGTGTATGTAGGGAGTAATGGTGTATGTAGAGAGTAATGGTTTATGTAGAGAGTAATGGTTTATGTAGAGAGTAATTGTTTATGTAGAGAGTAATGGTTGTTGTATAGAGTAACTGTTTATGTAGAGAGTATTGGTTTGTGTAGAGAGTAATGGTTTGTGTAGAGAGTAATGGTTTATGTAACAAGTATTGATTTATGTAGAGTAATAGTTTATATAGAGAGTAATGATTTATGTAGAGTGTAGTGGATTGTGTAGAGAGTAACGGTTTGTGTAGAGAGTAATGGTTTGTATAGAGAGTAATGGTTGGTGTAGAGGGTAATGGTTTGTGTAGAGAGTAAAGGTTTGGGTAGAGAGTAATGGTTTGTGTATAGAGTAATGGTTTATGTGGAGAATAATGGTTTATGTAGAGAGTAATGGTTTGTGTAGACAGTAATGGTTTATGTAGAGAGTAAAGGTTTATGTAGAGAGTAATGGTTTGTGTAGAGAGTGATGGTGTATGTAGAGAGCAATGGTTATGTAGACAGTAATGGTTTATGTAGAGAGTAATGGTTTATGTAGAGAGTAATGGTTCATGTAGAGAGTAATGTTTCATGTAGAGAGTAATGTTTTGTGTAGAGAGTAATGATTTATGTTGAGAGTAATAGTTTATGTAGAGAGTAATGGTTTATGTATAGAGTAATGGTTTATGTAGAGAGTAATGGTATAAGTAGAGAGTAATGGCTTGTGTAGAGAGTAATTGTTTATGTAGAGAGTAACGCTTTGTGGAGAGAGTAATGGTTTGTGTAGAGAGTAATGGTTTATGTAGAGAGTAATGGATTGTGTAGAGAGTAATTGTTTCTGTAGAGAGTAATGGTTTATGTAGAGAGTAATGGTTTATGTAGAGAGTAATGGTTTATTTAGAGAGTAATGGTTTGTGTAGAGAGTAAAGTTTTGTGTAGAGAGTAATGGTTTGTGTAGAGAGCAATGATTTATGTAGAGGGTAATTGTTTATGTAGAGAGTAATGGTTTGTGTAGAGAGTAATGGTTTGTGTAGAGACTAATGGATCGTGTAGAGAGTAATAGTTTATGTAGAGAGTAATGGTTTGTGTAGAGAGTAATGGTTTGTGTAGAGAGTAATGTTTTGTGTAGAGAGTAATGGTTTGTGTAGAGAGTAATGTTTTACGTAGAGAGTAATGGTTTATGTAGAGAGTAATGGTTTGTCTAGAGAGTAATGTTTTATGTAGAGAGTAAGGTTTTATTTAGAGAGTAATGGTTTATGTAAAGAGTAATGGTTTATGTAGAGAGTAATGGTTTGTGTAGAGAATAAGGTTTTATGTAGAGAGTAATGGTTTATGTAAAGAGTAATGTTTTATGTAGAGAGTAATGGTTTGTGTAGAGAAAAATAGTGTATGTAGGGAGTAATGGTGTATGTAGAGAGTAATGGTTTATGTAGAGAGTAATGGTTTATGTAGAGAGTAATGGTTTATGTAGAGAGTAATGTTTTGTGTAGAGATTAATGGTTTATGTTGAGAGTAATATTTTATTTGGAGAGTAATGATTTATGTAGAGAGTAATGGTTTATGTAGAGAGTAATGTTTTATGTAGAGAGTAATTGTTTATGTAGAGAGTATTTGTTTGTGTAGAGAGTAATGGTTTATATAGAGAGTAATGATTAGGTAGAGAGTAATGATTTATGTAGAGAATAATGGTTTATATAGAGAGTAATGGTTTTTGTAGAGAGTAATTATTTATGTAGAGATTAATGGTTTGTGTAGAGAGTAATGGTTTGTGTAGAGAGTAATGGTATATGTAGAGAGTAATAGTTTATGTAGAGAGTAAGGGTTTATGTAGAGAGTAATGGTTTATGTAGAGCATAATGGTATATATAGCGAGTAATGTCTTGTGTAGAGAGTAATGGTTTATGTAGAGAGTAATGTTTTGTGTAGAGAGTAATGGTTTATGTTGAGAGTAATGGTTTATTTGGAGAGTAATAATTTATGTAGAGAGTAATGGTGCATGTAGAGAGTAATGGTTTATATAGAGAGTAATGGTTTGTGTAGAGAGTAGTTGTTTATGTAGAGAGTATTGGTTTGTGTAGAGAGTAATGGTTTATGTAGAGAGTAATGGTTTATGTAGAGAGTAATATTTTATTTAGAGAGTAATGGTTTATGTAGAGGGTAATGGGTTGTGTAGAGAGTAATTATTTATGTAGAGAGTAATGGTTTGTGTAGATAGCAATGGTTTGTGTAGAGAGTAAAAGTTTATGTAGAGAGTAATGGTTTATGTAAAGAGTAATATTTTGTGTAGAGAGTAATGGTTTATTTAGAGAGTAATGGTTTATGTAGAGAGATATGGTTTATGTAGAGAGTAATGGTTTATGTAGAGAGTAATGGTTTGTGTAGATAGCAATGTTTTGTGTAGAGAGTAATGTTTTGTGTAGAGAGTAATGGTTTGTGTAGAGAATAATGGTTTGTATAGAGAGTAATGGTTGGTGTAGAGGGTAATGGTTTGTGTAGAGAGTAAAGGTTTGGGTAGAGAGTAATGGTTTGTGTATAGAGTAATGGTTTATGTGGAGAATAATGGTTTAAGTAGAGAGTAATGGTTTGTGTAGAGAGTAATGGTTTATGTAGAGAGTAAAGGTTTATGTAGAGAGTAATGATTTTTGTAGAGAGTGATGGTGTATGTAGAGAGCAATGGTTATGTAGACAGTAATGGTTTATGTAGAGAGTAATGGTTTATGTAGAGCGTAATGGTTTATGTAGAGAGTAATGTTTTATGTAGAGAGTAATGTTTTGTGAAGAGAGTAATGATTTATGTTGAGAGTAACAGTTTATGTAGAGAGTAATGGTTTATGTAGAGAGTAATGGTTTATGTAGAGAGTAATGGTATATGTAGAGAATAATGGTTTGTGTAGAGAGTAATTGTTTATGTAGAGAGTAACGCTTTGTGGAGAGATTAATGTTTTGTGTAGAGAGTAATGGTTTATGTAGAGAGTAATGGATTGTGTAGAGAGTAATTGTTTATGTAGAGAGTAATGGTTTATGTAGAGAGTAATGGTTTATGTAGAGAGTAATGGTTTGTGTAGAGAGTAAAGTTTTGTGTAGAGAGTAATGGTTTGTGTAGAGAGCAATGGTTTATGTAGAGGGTAATTGTTTATGTAGAGAGTAATGGTTTGTGTAGAGAGTAATGGTTTGTGTAGAGACTAATGGTTCGTGTAGAGAGTAATAGTTTATGTAGAGAGTAATGGTTTGTGTAGAGAGTAATGGTTTGTGTAGAGAGTAATGTTTTGTGTAGAGAGTAATGCTTTGTGTAGAGAGTAATGTTTTACGTATAGAGTAATGGTTTATATAGAGAGTAATGGTTTGTCTGGGGAGTAATGTTTTATGTAGACAGTAAGGTTTTATGTAGAGAGTAATGGTTTATGTAAAGAGTAATGGTTTATGTAGAGAGTAATGGTTTGTGTAGAGAATAATAGTGTATGTAGGGAGTAATGGTGTATGTAGAGAGTAATGGTTTATGTAGAGAGTAATGGTTTATGTAGAGAGTAATGGTTTATGTAGAGAGTAATGTTTTGTGTAGAGAGTAATGGTTTATGTTGAGAATAATATTTTATTTGGAGAGTAATGATTTATGTAGAGAGTAATGGTTTATGTAGAGAGTAATGGTTTATGTAGAGAGTAATTGTTTATGTAGAGAGTATTTGTTTGTGTAGAGAGTATTGGTTTATGTAGAGAGTAATTGTTTTTGTAGAGAGTAATTATTTATGTAGAGAGCAATGGTTTGTGTAGAGAGTAATGGTTTGTGTAGAGAGTAATGGTATATGTACAGAGTAATAGTTTATGTAGAGAGAAGGGGTTTATGTAGAGAGTAATGGTTTATATAGCGAGTAATGTCTTGTGTAGAGAGTAATGGTTTATGTAGAGAGTAATGTTTTGTGTAGAGAGTAATGGTTTATGTTGAGAGTAATGGTTTATTTGGAGAGTAATAATTTATGTAGAGAGTAATGGTGCATGTAGAGAGTAATGATTTATATAGAGATTAATGGTTTGTGTAGAGAGTAGTTGTTTATGTAGAGAGTATTGGTTTGTGTAGAGAGTAATGGTTTATATAGAGAATAATGGTTTTTGTAGAGAGTAATGTTTTATGTAGAGAGTAATGGTTTATGTAGAGGGTAATGGGTTGTGTAGAGAGTAATTATTTATGTAGAGAGTAATGGTTTGTGTAGATAGCAATGGTTTGTGTAGTGAGTAAAGATTTATGTAGAGAGTAATGGTTTATGTAAAGAGTAATATTTTGTGTAGAGAGTAATGGTTTATTTAGAGAGTAATGTTTTATGTAGAGAGATATGGTTTATGTAGAGTGTAATGGTTTATGTAGAGAGTAATGGTTTATGTAGAGAGCAATGTTTTGTGTAGAGAGTAATGTTTTATGTAGAGAGTAATGGTTTGTGTAGAGAGTAATGGTTTATGTAGAGAGCAATGTTTTGTGTAGAGAGTAATGTTTTATGTAGAGAGTAATGGTTTGTGTAGAGAGTAATGTTTTGTGTAGAGAGTAATGGTTTGTGTAGAGATTAATGGTTTGTGTAGAGAGTAATGGTTTATGTAGAGAGTAAAATTTTATGTAGTGATTAATGGTTTGTGTGGAGAGTAATGGTTTGTGTAAAGAGAAATATTTTATGTAAAGAGTAATGGTTTGTGTAGAGATTACTGGTTTGTGTACAGAGTAATTGTTTATGTAGAGAGTAATGGTTTGTGTAGAGAGTAATGATTTATGTAGAGGATAATGGTTTATGTAGAGAATAATGTTTTGTGTAGAGAGTAATGGTTTATGTAGAGAGTAATGTTTTATGTAGAGGATAATGGTTTATGTAGATAGTAATATTTTGTGTAGAGAGTAATGGTTTATGTAGATAGTAATGGTTTATGTAGAGAGTAATGTTTTATATAGAGAGTAATGTTTTGTGTAGAGAGTAATGTTTTGTGTAGAGAGTAATGTTTTATGTAACGAGTAATGGTTTGTGTAGAGAGTAATGGTTTGTGTAGAGAGTAATGGTTTGTGTTGAGAGTAATGATTTATGTAGGGAGTAATGTTTTATGTAGAGAGTAATGGTTTGTGTGGAGAGTAATGGTTTTTGTAGAGAGTAATGGTTTGTGTAGAGAGTAATGGTTTATTTAGAGATTAATGGTTTGTGTAGAGAGTAATGGTTTGTGTAGAGATTAATGGTTTGTGTAGGAAGTAATGGTTTATGTAAAGAGTGAAGTTTAATGTAGAGAGTAATGGTTTGTGTAGAGAGTAATTGTTTATGTAGAGAGTAATATTTTATGTAGAGAGTAATGGTTTGTGTAGAGAGTAATAGTTTATGTAGAGAGTAATGGTTTGTGTAGAGAGTAATGGTTTATGCCAGGTGCAGTGTTCATAATTTTTCACTACCTTTATTTGCACCTATATTTATAAACATATTATTCAGTTCCACTTTTTCCATACTTCAAATATTTATTTACATTGGTTACAAGAACAGGTTTGTAATTTATTCTTGTTCACACTGTGTATATTTGAGGCACTGCGCTACAAGCCGAAAGGTCGCGGGTTCGATTCCCGATGATGTCATTGGAATTTTTCATTGACAAAATCCTTCCGGCCGCATTATGACCCTGAAGTTTACTCAGCCTCTACGAGAAATGAGTACCAGAAATATTTCCTGGTGGTAAATGCGGCCGGTGCTTAGAGCTAACAACCTTCCTACCTTCATGTGTCGATTGTTTTGAAATCTGGAAGCCTCAAACTCCTGTAACTCTCTGGGCCTGTCCTGGCCTGTAATGGGATTGCTTTACTTTACGTTTACACAGGGTGTTCTGAAAAGTTGAAATTATAAATTCGTTTTTTCATTGTTAGGTCGAGAGCTTTTCAGAGCACCCTCCTATATACTTTGTGTACAAGATTCTCTTAAAAAATTTTTTATGCTGAATATTCCAATATGTTCCAATATATATCCAACAAGCTGCAACTTTACACAGTTTATTTATATCTGGTAACTGCTCTACATGTTTCGGGTGGTACCTCCACCCATCATCAGGAGCGCATACAACTATATTTACAGCATTTACGTTAAAAAATAGTTTATGCCGAACTTGGCTTTGGGACTAAAACATAATTCACAAAGAAAATCCAACAAGATGCAAGAGTGTATCATAATTTTTTTTTCATATGTATATATATATATATATGAAGCTCAACATGTTTCGGGAGGCACACCGCCCATCACCAGAAGCCTAAAACTGCACTAGCAGCCTCTGGTTTTGCATACGTGGAGGGTTGCTGGACGTGTAGTTGCTGAACGCTGTCAGGTAGAGTATCTGTGGTTTTGCATACGTTGAGGGTTGTTGGACGTGTAGTTGCTGGACGCTCTCAGGTAGAGATACTCTACCTGACAGCGTCCAGC
>Ga0268261_10003395_pt1 | contig 11711 bp, 13 predicted proteins | sample TergutNc150P1_FD_190353 | JGI IMG/M metagenome (GOLD analysis project Ga0268261, IMG submission 190353) | Nasutitermes corniger P1 segment gut microbial community from laboratory colony in Florida, USA - Nc150 P1 (SPAdes) (version 2) | ecosystem: Host-associated > Arthropoda: Insects >... | reverse complement strand
CCCATTACTTGGAAGAAGAAATATTTAAATTACAGACTACGCTACAGTGATAAAGTTTAACTAGTGAAATGTTCGCGAGGCTCTACTGCTTCGTAATACTGCAAGGTAAGTCGTGTTGACAACATTTTAAACTACTAAATTATTCCCCTCCCGAGTCGAGCAGCTTTTTAAAACTAATTTCCCGTATATAAATTCTAAATTTACGTGTACTGTTTATACCAAGAAGAGAGACAAGTAATTTAATAATTGATCACCAATTGCCTGCTTTCCAAATTCATGTACTTATTGTTGGAGGTAGTTAGTTCTATTTATTTTATTTCTCTTTTTATATTATTACCCATATACAGTTTACCCTTATTAAAGTGCTCTTACTTTATTGGATTGCTTTATAAATTATCCTAAACTTTTCCGTGTATTTAACCTGCAACAAGTGCAAGAGGCAGGGTTGGTTCATTGTTTATTGTCCATTGTTGGACTGGTGGCGGCGAAAACTACTAGACCAATCACGACGGTGATAACTACTTAGTGTCCGTTAGGTTGGAGCTATCAGCAGTCATATTTCTAACCCGTGGACACTACAGGAGTCTATGAGGTCATGCTAAATAAATTAAAAAGTAGTTTTGCGAGACATTATATTTTTTCCATTCTATCACCATGTTTGTAGATTTTACATGACAGATACACCAGTATTTGTCCCGGCGGTTTTCTTGCAACTCTTTCAACCAAGATTTAGGAGTAGGTGAAGGTATTCCTTTTTGTGACAGTGTGCAAACTCTGAAACATTTGTTTGCCTAATCCGGGAGTACACCCTCGCCTACACAATCGCATAGACCTTCCGATCGACCATTCGTGAGTTCTGCGCAAAAGGATTCAACGTTTCATACATGAAGAATCTCCTCTCTACAACCCTCTCCGATGTTACGCCGTTTTAGTGCTGTTCCACACAAGGTGTAACCTACAGCCAAAATACTGATGGACATTAATGTTGAGACTCCGTCCGGTTACGGTTCTAGAATGTAGTCCTATGACGATAGATGGATTATAAGACGAGACACGTGAGAAGAGGTTGCCCTGTCCCGTACTTCCAATGACTTTTGCCATGGTAGATAGTGGTAAATGTACTGAAAAGAAGACATGGATTGAGAAATGTGAAACAAAGGTTTGTCCATGGGCCTTGCAAGTGCATATTTTAACGATTCCCATGTCCACAGACAATGCCTCTTAAAGAACGTGTGAATGTAGGGTACAGATGAGTTGGAAGAAAAGACCACGTTCAAAATATTTCCACCAATAGAGGCGTTCATCGTTTGCGAGACAGGTAACAGGTGTCTCAACATTTACAAAGCTAGCGGCCATCTATGTATTCCATTCCCCTCTACCCGGACAATGGTGATGGAATTTGTCCTCGAATGTGTGAAATCTGAACCTAACCCGGATAAAAGGAAATTCGGGTGGGAGGAGGTGTAGATCATCGACACGCCCTGACTGAACCGTATGCTTCTACTGGCTGTAGGTTGTGTAACACGTCAGTTCAAAACGTTCGAGATCCAGAATACATTGGAAAAGTATATGGGATGCTGAGTCGCGTTGGGATGGGGCGGACGTCTGCAGATATCACAGTAGCAGTTGTGCGGACGTCTACAATTGTTTTGGTGACGTATGCTGCGCTGATAACGCTCTACACACGCTAGGCAGCCATCAGTATCAGTCCATCCGTCACTCCTAGCTCTGCCATATTTGAGAAGTAACAAAATGGGGGGACGGTAGGTGTGAGAAGGAAAGAGTAGTTTTGCATATTTCACAAACGAGAGGCGCTCCTTATGGTCCCATATGAAATGAACGAAATTTAGATTAGATAGGGGCCGCAAGGTGCTAATGAATGAATACCAAAAAAAGAGAAGAGCATAATAAATTTCCCCGAGTAATTTTGTAAAAATAAACATCCAGACCAGGTTCCTCGTCCTCGAATACAAATTCGAAACCGTTGACCAAGAATTGTTGTGAGGGATCGGCTCCTCTCCGGAATATAAGATGCACAAGCTAGGAGTGGACGTCAGTTATCGCGACGAATACGTCTGTCGATTCAAAACAATGTAATATGCCAGCTGTAAACACAGCTTACCGTGCGTCTGTTGTCGCCGTATGAGGGAGAGGATTCGAACCCTATGTCCCATTTCCTAGCCAGTGTGACAGATCTGTTTGAGTACGCTTTACGAAATTGTATCGATTCTGATATGGTAGGAATTACAATGAGCAATGAAGTTAACTTGCAAGACAAAGGTATAGGAATCAGCTTCAGAAGAAAGGACCAGATAACCGCAAATGTGATTTGGTCAGTTTTCGAGAAAGTAGCCCAGTCGAATGCTAGCTTTAATGTTTTAGATAAACTGGTTATGACCATTCATTCTGTAAAAATGCCAATCGGCCATCGCCGAATCTCTACTAAGGGTAGACCGCTTGAGAACATGGTCCATCTCAAAAGGAATATCATTGAAGATAAAGCGGAAGAAAACTGCTTGGCCCGTGCCGTAATCATTAGCATTGCCAAATTAACTAATGATCCAAATTACAATTCATATCGCCGAGGATTTAAGATACGTCCGGTTGTGGATCATTTACTTGCGACGACAGGTATAGACCTGTAAAATGGCGGAGGAATCTCTGAGTTAATTAAGTTCCTGGAGCATTTCAAAGAGAACAGAATTGTTGTTTTCGGGGGGATTAAATTGTGAAGATATAGTCTTTAATGATCAGGTGGATTCCGAAAAGAGAACTAACCTGCTTTATGAAGAGGCTTCGAAGCATTATCACGTGATCAATAGCATTGCAGGTGCACTTTCTCGAAAGTGTGTCTGCAAAGGCTGTAAAAAGGGTGCGAAAGTGGCGTGACGCATAGATGTCAAGAGACGTGCAGTGACCGAATGTCAGTTCTGCCAAGTCCATACGCTGATGTTCGAATCCCGTGCGAGTCATGTAATAGTTTTGGAGTCGCGCATGTTTTGAAAAACACAAGACGAACAAGGTGGGAGGAAAGTCTGTATGCGAACAGAAGAGAAACGGTGCCATGTGTAATAGATACATTACGCGTAGAAAGCACGAATATTTCAAGCCATACTGTCCAAACTGTCATCAGAATAAAGAGATTGGTCATTTCTGTTATATGCAACCGTTAAAGAACGAATTGCCCCGCAGTGATGTCTTGTTTGTGTTCTACGATTTTGAAACCACACAGGATACAAAGTTCTTAGGGAATGAAACTGAACACATTCCGATTCTATTTTCCTTACAGCAATTCTGTACGGCTTGTGAGATGCAAGATTATATTGATACGGACAGCGAGCGCTGTGGTAGGAGACTCCATTTATACTACGAAGACCCTGTCGGGGACTTGCTATCATATATCTGTGAACCTCGACCCTGGTGTAATAAAGTCGTGGCGATAACACACAACGCTAAGGCTTTCGATTCACAGTTCATAATTAAAGGAGCGATTCTATTGAAGTGGAACCTTCAAATAATTTTAAGTGAGCTTAAAATTATCAGTATGAGAATGCAGCACCTCCATTTTCTGGATTCCATTACTTACTTGCCTATGCTTTTACGTAAATCGCCCAAGGAATTTTGGCTTTCACCGTCGAAATCGTGGTATCCACAGTATTTTAACACAAATGCAAATTTGGACTACGTGGACACTATAGCAGACATCGGGTATTTCGCCCCTGATGAGATGGGGAGGGAGAGAGAAGGGATTTCATGTCTTGGTATGACGAGTAGAAAGATAAAAATTGATAACCGTCGCGTGTTGGAACAGTATTGTCAAGATTGTCACCGTCTTGCGACAGGTGTGTTAGATTTTCAGGAGCGATTTTATGGAGATTGGAAATATCGATGTTTTCCTAGGGGTACTGGCAAAAACGTCAGCATGCAATAAAATATTTCGCAAGAAATTCCTCAGGCCAGAGACCATTGGATTACTTCCCCGGGGGTTTATAGCGCTAATAACAGATATAACAAGAAAGCCCTTATTTGGCTTTTACATATGGAACAGATGGACGGCTGTCAGACACAGCATGTCACAAATGGACTTGAATACAGACCTGAATTGCCGCATTACAGTGTAGACGCTTACTGTGCAGAGACCCGAAATCTATATGAATTTCTAAGATGCTATTATCATGGCTGTACATGCCAGCCTTTCTGAGACGTGAAAACGATCAGTGGAGAGACGTTGGCTGAACGCTATGAACAGAAGCTATCATGGATCGAACAGATAAAGCGACCAGGCTACCAAGCTAAATTCAATGGGAACGTAAGTTTGACGAAGCCAATGTAGTGGAGCAGAAACCCGAATTGCAAGCGCATCCCTTTGTCAAGCATATGCCCCTGATTACCCGAGATGCTCTGTGTGGGGTTCGAACCAAAGCCATGCGGCTCCACTATAAGATACGGGAGGAGGAGGAATCTGTCCAGTATTGCGACGTAATGAGTTTATATCCTTACATTTGTAAGTACTTCAAATTCCCCATAGGTGATCCGGTCTTTTATTTTGGTGACGCATGTGCTGATAAGGAGGCCCGTCTGAAGTTGGACGGTCTAATGGAACGTACGATTGCGCCACCGAAGGACCTCTATCAACCCGTCCTCCCGTTTCGGTAAAACAAGAAGCTGTTATTCTGTCTGTGCTGATCGTGTGTCTTAGAACATAACTAGCGAATGTCAGCATTTCAGCGATGCAGAAAGATGTCTGGATGGCACGTGTATCATAGATGAAGTGCGATTGGCGGTTAACAAAGGATACAAAATTTTAGAAATTCAAGAAGTATACCAGTACGAAGTCGCGCAATATAATTCAGACACGGGTGAAGGCGGCCTTTTCGTAGAATAAATAAACACGTTTCTTAAACTTAAAGCAGAGGCTAGTGGGTATCCTAGCTGGGTTCGAACCCCAGACAATGAAGACCTATACATTCGCCAGTTCTATCAGAGCGAAGGCATCCAACTGAAAAAAGACTCGATCCGATATAACGCGGCAAAACGAGGTTTGGCGAAATTCTGTGTCAACTCCATGTGGGGTAAACTAACACAGAAGCAACCACAGACCAAATTAATTTCAGAACGCCAAGAACTGTACCAGTGTCTAGTTACGCCTGGAATCGAAGTCCAGAACATGATGATTGCTAGCGACGATGTGGTCTGGATTTTCTGGCAGTTTTCCTCAGTAGAACGCGTGCCAAGCCTACGTCATACCAATGAGGTCATAGGCGCCTTTGTGACAGCGGGTGCAAGAATCACCTTTACAGTTACTTGACAAATTACAAGACAAGGCAATCTATAGTGACACTGATTCTATCATATTTATACAGCCGAGAGACGAACCCGCGCTAGTTGAAACGGGGGACAATTTGGGGCAGATGACTTCAGAACTGAAACCTAATGAAATCATTTCGGAGGTGGTTTGTGCAGGCCCGAAAAATTATGCCTAGAAAACAATTAATTCGTTGACAGGTGAGAGCAAGACAGTTTGTAAGTTTCGCGGATTCACGCTTAATTACAGTGCCTCGAAGTTGGTAAATTTTTTCGAAAATAAAAGACATGATTTTGACAATGGGTGAGAATGAGACTGTAATCGTACGCACACAGAATAAAATTAAACGTAAAATGGGCAGAGAGGAGTAAGTATTATAAGTCAACCTGAGGATAAGACTTATAGTACCTTTTTTGAAGCAAAGGCCCTTGAACGATAATACGTCCCTTCCATTCGGTTATATGTGGGGAGTGAATGCTGACAGAGGACATTCATGGCCAGTGACATCAGGTTTAAACATCCATTTACCTGTATTATAGGAGGGCCTACAGGGTCTGGAAAGTCTACGTTCTATATACGTTTTCTGGAAAACCTTGACACACTGAGTACCGAGCCGTATTTTCCAGAAGGAATAATGTGGTGTTACAGTGAACAGAGTGCCGTGCCTCAGCAACAGTTGGCTGCGTTAAGGAAGAACGTATAGTTTCGTGAGGGTCTACATGAAAACTTTAAAAACGCACAGGGCCTACCGTGTCTTTTTATTCTTAATGACCTTTTGAACGAGGTGTTTCCACGATCCGTTTGTGACCTGTTTACCAAGGGTAGCCATCATAGAAACCTCAGTGTAATTCTAATTATTCAGAACGCTTCTCTCCAAGCTCCGCACTGCCGTGACATAACGCTTAATGCGAAATATTTTTTGCCTTAAAAACGTTCGCGATAGGAACCAGTTTGCATACCCCGCACGGCAAGTGCTTCCCGAAGCTAGTGTCAGTCTGTGTGAAGCGTATCTAGAGGCAACCCAGAATCCGCATAGCTATATGATTTTATAATTTGCCCAGGATACAGACGATCTGCTTCGGTATCAGACCAATGTCTTTCCTTCTTAATATCCTCTCATTATTTACGCTCGGGTAATGGATGAAGCGGATAAATCCAACTACCACCATCTACAAGTACTCAAGACAGCAAAACCACAATTACGAAAAGCCATAATTAAAAACTGTAAAGGGGAACTCGTGAAATCTATTAGCGAATGTGTACTAAATTTGCTACGTGACAATCTAAAGTTGACTGCTTGTCAGAAGAAGCGACTGCGAAATTACAAAGTTCCACTACACGCGCTCGCAGATAAACGTGTGTCTATCTCGACTAAGAAATGCTTGATAAACCAACAAGGATTTCTCGTGCCTCTGCTAAGTGTTATTTTACGCACTATAGCCAGTCTTATATTTCGTTCGCGTGACGCTTAAAAATGTTAAGCAATTTGTACCTTGTTTCGACCGATTACTTAAATAAGAATGAGCGCCTCTCACAATCACCTACAAAGCAGCGAAAATCGCCTCTTCAGAAGACAACACAGTACTCAACATAAGACACGTGTAACGAGGAAGAAGGGACCAAACACCAGTGTGATAAGTGGGTTGCGATTCGTGGCGAGACTGAGGAAGCCGCTGACGGACGTAGGGCGTTGGTAAAGGTAATCGCTGACTTTATAAAAGTGGTATTACCCGACACTACTTTCGCATAGAAAGTAGCTACACCAAAAAGCGAGTAGGTGGAGTTCGGTACGCAGGTTGTTCAACACCTGACAACGCCGCCACAGCCTGTAGCACTTCCCTCAACCTCTTCTACGGGAAACGTTGTATATGAAACAGAGACAAGTCCCGTTAGTACTAGAATTGATGGTGCTACTCCTGCTGCCAATGAAGATAATGACGATGATGATGTTGCCGGTGCCGTTAGCGAAGAAGAGGTACGCGCGTTTGCTAGGAAGTCTTTTGGCGAGATTGCTAGCCCATACCTGTTACCATATGTTCACAAACAAGGCGTTCTCTTTGCAGAGTACAGTTTGCGTAAAATATGTAACCGATTTTTATGGGTATGTCCGATGTGACCGTGGATACAAACAGTGACCTCTATATTAGGGATAAGTATTTTAAAGGCATACGAGGTCTCTGGGAGCTACTAAATCGGAAAATAGTAGATAACAGACTTGTCAGCGAAGACGAACTTAAACAATGTAAGAGCATTTTGGATTTGACCAGTGCTCATTTGGAGGGTTACGAATCCGGTGCCCCTTCCACATCTCCCGCGGAACCAAATTCGGAACCATAATCGCTAAGCTGTTTCCCCAGATAAGACGTCGTGGTATTGAAGCATCATTACGCGAACAGTGGTTGAAATATTAGAGAGAGAAAGACGACAAGCAGACTGTACTATGACCCGGCTAAACCGTCTGCTTTTGTAAATCTGCAAAAACTGCAAAACGCTCTCAGACAGATTACGAGTATACAGAAGCAGAATACAGTGTCTGCAGATACTAAGGCCTTGCTCTTAAAACAAGATGCGTACACATTACGCAGGGCAGTGCGAAAACGTTTTCATAGGAACCACTACACTGTGAATAATATCTATGACGTGTTGGAATGTGATCTGCTCGATGTCCAAGCCCTCAGCAAATATGTTGACGGCGTCAAATATCTACTAACAGTAACAGATGTCTTCCAAATTCTTACACATCAACCCACTAATAACTAAGACGTGTAAAGCTGTCACGACAGCATTTAAATTCATTTTTAAAGACCTCAAATATTTGAAACCTATACAAAGACGTCCTGTCTGGGTGCGCACGGATAGAGGGAAGGAATTCTTGAATAAATCGTTTCAAGACATGTTAAAACGCGAGAGAATTCAGTTTTAGATCTGTAAAAACCGCGATGTCATATCCTTAGTCATCGAAAGAGCTCATCGCACTATTCGGGATAAATTATATAAATACTTCACACATAACAACACGTACAGATTTACTGACGTACTCACAATTTGTGAAAGGCTACAACGCGACTCTTCACAGTACGACTGGCATGCCGTCAGCACGAGTAATTGATTTTTATATTCTTGCGATATGGGAGAGAATGAACAAGAAACGCCGCCCCATCCCTATTGCACAACCCAAATTTCGCGTGGTGAAGCACGTGCGCATTAGTAAAGAGAAAATGAAATTTGCCAAAGGCGGCGAGCAAAATTACACCACGGAGGTATTTCGAATTATAAAGGTAATTCGTAGGACCCCTCGATCCTTGTACGAACTGGAAGATTTGAATCAAAAAGTAATAGACAGGCAGTTCTTTAATGAAGTGCTAACACCTGTTCGTATCACGAAACGCACTATGTTTCAGATTCTTAAAATTCTGTCTGCAAGGGTCAAACGTGGCATTCGGGAGTACGTTGTGCGCTGGAGAGGCTAGGGTCTTGACTTCTATAGTTGGATAAATGCAGCTAGCGTGAAGAATATTTAGACAGAGAAAAGATGGAGTACCACAAGCACTTTTACATTACACTGTTTCGCAATGCCTCACAGAAAGTCCGTTCTAATACGCTCGCTGAGTTTACAATTCAGTTGGCACAACGCATAGACCTGGGTTCGACCGATAATTGAAAGGTCGGGTTATGTGAATTTAGCTACCCGCCTTCTAAAAGCGGCACGCTAGAACCAGTTTCAATGGACAGCGATAAAAAAAGCCTTGATTTATTGTGATCTGAGTACACCGCAAATTGTGGGTAATGACTACGTCAGATATTAGCGGATGTTTATCCATCCGTCAATGTATTGCGACCACACATTCCAGAATATTATGTAGGCGTTGGAAAACTACCTTCCCGGACATAAGTATATTCATAACGGATCAGAAGGGCATCCGTTTCAGGAGTGGTGTGGTGCCCACGAAAGTGGTTCTACATTTCCGTCGCGTATAAAAACCCTACGTCAGCACCCAAATCAATCATTTATAACAATGGATTCTATGGTCCTGTATTACCGGGGACAGGCAGGTCGTGGTCGCGAAGATAGAGTCCAATTTTCAGCACTCCACCTTTCGTACAGCGGGGACACAGTCTAGGTAGTGTTCTGTCAGGATTTTTTTCGGACCCTTAGACCGATTCTCTGGAGCGGTGCCAAATCTATGGGTAAGGGAACGCTCAAAGCTCTTGGACGCGAGGCGTTACGCACAGGCGGCATGATTCTTACAGATATTGCCAAAAATCCTCTGGCGGAAAGACAATCTCAAAACACGTGTCTGACTGGACACAGAAAATAATCAATAAGTGGCGTGGAGATGGCGCTCGCAAGCGAAAGAGGGCATTGTCCGCCAAGCGAAATGCAAAACGAAAGAGAAAATCTAAACGGGCTTTACCTAGAAAAGTCGCCAGCGAGCTAGGACTAAAACGGGATATTTTTTATAATTTGCATCAGTCACGGTACGACCATGTCTCAGAAGGGCCAAGCGTTTGTGAGTTTGATGTTTTTGCTCGCAAGCCACTACAACACGCGATCCACGAAACGAATCTGGTGGTCCAGAAGCCCATAACATCCATAGATCAGAGCTATCTGGAATTTCTTATGCCCGCTGATTGCGACACTTATGTTGACCCCGATATAAAAATCTATATTCGCGGCAAATTTACAAAGGCCGATGGAACTCCTCTGGACGCGACGGATCACACTGCCGGTAAAAATAACTTTCTACATTCGCTATTTAGTCAATGTATTATTGCCCTCAATGGCGTGAATATAACATAGTCAGGTGACCTTTATAACTATAGGGCTTATTTAGAAACGCTTTTATCTTATGGTACTGACGTCGCGATATCGCATCTCACAAACAGCTACTGCTATAAGGATGTAGGGAATATGATGCCTGTGACCCTACGGAAGCAGAGTCGTAAAACACTGGATTCATAGATCGCTGGAACAGCCAGAAACAAATCAAAGAAATTGAAATGTACGGGAGAATACATAGTGATATGTACAACGTTACGAAATTCTTACATCCCGGCATCAAGCTGCATATAAAGTTTACAAAAGCCAAGCCGAGTTTCTACCTGATGAATCCTGCCGCAGATTCTAAGCCTACTTTTAAATTTCTTGACGCCAAACTGTTAGACACATCAGGGCAAACGCGCAGATCCCGTTATCCCACGAAGAGACCTTGAAGACAGATCTCGCACGGTATTACCTGACGAGAGTCGAACTGAAAACTTTCACACTCTCTGCCCGGCCCCATTCACTCTCGATCGACCATGCGGTAATGGGCCGCATGCCTAAAAGGCTCCTGTTTACTATAATAACTAACAACGACTTTCTTGGCACTATCAGTACAAACCCCTAACAATTTCAGCACTTTGGTCTTCATACATTCGTGATGTATGTGAATGGCCGGCAGATCCCTAGCGAGAGCCTGTCAATTGATCCCGGTCATGAGGAAACAATTGTCATGGGATACAAGACTCTATTTGAAGGCTCCGACATTTACCATTCGAACTCGGGACTTCATATAACTCACGATATGCATATTAATGGTCACTTCATGTTCTTATTTGACCTAACGCCTGATATGGCCACATCGGAAGGACATACTTCATCAGTGGAAGGTGGCAATATACGCATTGAGTTGACATTTAAAGAAGCACTAAATGAGGCAGTCACTTGCCTATTGTATCTGGAATACGACAATTCCGTCCGCATCAATTCTTTGCGAACTGTCACCACTGACTACTAAGATGGACACAATTCACATATCGTGTACTTTAAATAATGTTAAATCTTTCTGGGTGCTTTTCCATCAAATCTGCTACCACATTCTATCACAAAGCCTAGAACTGTCATATCAATACAGATGCTCACACACACACAGTTAGGATCACACTGGCTAGCTATCCGTCTCGAACACTGAACCTCAATAGCATTCTACTTTGTCTCCTATGGTCTATCCCCTCATATTAATGATTTCCAATCATGCTTAAGACGCCATTGTACCGTCTTAATTATAACAACGTACAGCTCCAAGGACCTATGAGTACCGTCTTTTACCTGATCATTCTTTTTAACCTAATTATCCCGACGTTGCTCAGTCTGGTAGGTAGTACTCTGACGGGAAACGGGTTGGTTCACCGAATCACTTATTATATTTGTTATTTCTTTATTATTTGTTGCTTTATTAACTCAGTTTATTCTTGATAATTAAACACAGGCTTGATAAATCAAATCAAACTAAATCATCTTTATTAACTGATCACAATTGCTGGCACTCCCACGCCCACATCTCTCTCGTACGCGACTGACTCCCTCAACGGACGCAAGTGTCCGTTGACCGCTGCTAACGTATTTCCATTTAAACGTCTTCCC
>Ga0268261_10003394_pt1 | contig 11712 bp, 6 predicted proteins | sample TergutNc150P1_FD_190353 | JGI IMG/M metagenome (GOLD analysis project Ga0268261, IMG submission 190353) | Nasutitermes corniger P1 segment gut microbial community from laboratory colony in Florida, USA - Nc150 P1 (SPAdes) (version 2) | ecosystem: Host-associated > Arthropoda: Insects > Digestive... | reverse complement strand
CCTAGACAGGTGCCGACATAGGGCCATAGACCTAGATAGATGCCGACATACAGGCATAGACCTAGATAGGTGCCGACATAGAGCCATAGAGCTAGACAGGTGCCGACATAGAACCATAGACCTAGACAGATGCCGACATACAGGCATAGACCTAGATAGGTGCCGACATAGAGCCATAGACCTAGACAGGTGCCGACATAGAACCATAGACCTAGACAGATGCCGACATACAGACATAGACCTAGATTGGTGCCGACATAGGAACATCGACCTAGATAAATGCCGACTTACAGGCATAGACCTAGACAGGTGCCGACATAGAGCCATAGACCTAGATAGATGCCGACATACAGACACAGACCTAGATAGGTGCCGACATAGAGCCATAGACCTAGACAGGTGCCGACATAGAGCCATAGACCTAGATAGATGCCGACAAACAGACATAGACCTAGATAGATGCCGACAAACAGACATAGACCTAGATAGGTGACGACATAGAGCCATAGACCTAGACAGGTGCCGACATAGGGCCATAGACCTAGACAGATGCAGACATACAGGCATAGAACTAGACAGGTGCCAACATAGAGACATGGATCTAGAGAGCTGCCGACATAAAGCCACAGGCCTAGACACGTACCGGCGTAGAGCTATAGACCCAGACACGTACCGACATACAGCCATAGACCTAGACAAGTGCCGACATAGAACCATAGACCTAGACACGTACCGAGATAGAGCCATAGACCTAGACACGTGCCGACAGAGATCCATAAGAATAGACGGTCGTACGTAACATGTTGACTTTAAAATTACAGAGACAACTTTTCGAACTTTGACAGCAACCGTAATGTGACCAGTGAACATACCTGCACTTTATCAGGAAGACGTCAGAATGAATCTGAAGTACGGGATCCTAAAGTTTGTGTCAGTATGCAATATGTTTGTCGCAATCTGTCAATGAAAGACAACGGCCCAGCAAAATGTTGTTATTAGTAATGTTTCGTTTTGGTGTGAAAAATATCCCTCGAGTCTTTGAAAGCAACAGAACTGCCGGCCCAAATCTTACTTTCGCGATTATCTCTCAACAAAATGCGATCTGCAACTCTAATCCCAGTGCAATTTAAATATTTTAGAAGCAGTTCATTTCCTGCTCATTGCAATCAGAAAACAGGAAAAATTTCACTGAAAAAAAACCTCAAAGCTTAACATTTGAGGACCTCGGATAGTTCAGTTGGTGTAATGACACGGTAAGGAACTGGATGACCGAGGAGTCGCGGGTTCAAATCTCGGCAGGATTAAGATATTCCTTCTGGGCCCCACCCAGTGGGCACCTAATGTTCTTTCCCCTGGGGTAAAGGGGTCGGCGCGTGAAGCTCATCCACTTCCATCATGTGCCGAGGTTAAGAACGAGTGGAGTTGCACCTTTCTTATCCCACACGCTTTCATGGCGCTCATAGGCACAAGCATACATTTACCCAACTTTTCTTCACTAAACAATATAAGCCTGTGTGTCAGGGCTGTACAATATATATTTGTGCGCTTCACGCGACATGGTTATGATGGCAGTCCTGTGTGATGTTACATTGCATGAAAAGGTTAAGATACGACACAAAAAGAATACAGCAAGGAACTGAAGCAGTACACTTCCAGTGAAAGTAGACTGTTTGTGACAAGCAGCATTAATAACTGGAGATGTTAGAAAGTGCTAAGTGGCGTGTGGAATAATTATATGAGGTACTGAGTACAGTGGTTACACTGGCATGACGATACCACAAGGTACACAATTCTTGTAATATCTTACACATCTGACGCCATTTTGTGTAGCAACCGACAGCTGTCACACATAATAATGGCCCTATAGAACTAGAACAAGGCAGCCAACAGTAAAAGTTGCAGGCTCTAATTTCTAACTTGTGTTAAACACAAACGAAGTTAACCTGAAATAAAAATAACCTGAAATACGTTTAATGATCCAGTCCGTACCGCGCAGTAAACTCTCTCCGTCTCGGTTATACAAACCAATCAGTTAATGCTGTATAGGGAAATAATCGCTGTTTGTTCTGAGATCCACACAAAACACATGAATACACTGTGTGGGCAGAACGCAGAATTGCTGGTTGTTAAACTAGTGGTACATATAGTGACCACTGGGTTGCAAAGGGATGAAGCTAAGTTCCCGAAAATCACAACGTAGAGCGAAACAACTGGCAGTATTGAATTGGTAAAAAAGATTAGGTTGCCCGTATTTACGCCACGAAGGCACATGGGTGGAGCAGAGGTATAGCTCTACTCACTCTTAACTTCGGCACTTGATGCAGGTGAGTGGTCATCATCAAACCCCTAGGCTCCTATATCCCCGGGGGAAGAGCTCATGGTATCCAGTTGATAGGAGGCTGGGTGGGTCCCACAACTGTTCTGGACGTTGTGAACCAGAGAAAAATTACTTTCCTCTGCTGGGAATCGTTCATCTCGTAGAGTGAGATACACCAGTTCTGATACTGAGCTGTATCTTAAAGAAACTATATGACAGGGATCAATGTGGCTGAAGATGTGGACAAATCGTGGGCTGTGTTTCAATAAAATGCGGGGAAATTTTGGCTAGCTGAGGAACTGTTAGCTTCTCAAGAAGGACTTTGATCTATGGAGCTAGTTCTGTTAAAGCGAAGCAAGGTAGAACAGAGCACGTCTTCCAATGAATACTAACTAAAGTGCCTGCCAGGCTGACCGACGAAGATCACGACATGTGCCAGCGAATGGCACGTTCGTCCGAGTCAGAGCAACGTTCATTGAATGTTTTAGGTTCAGAGCGAAAGAGCCTGCCCTGTATCACGTCTTCCTCTGCCTTCAGTCAGCTTTGCTGCTGCGTTAGGACGCTCGCTCATTTCGTTGTGACTACCGCCTGGCCAGGACACACAATATAAATTGTACTACCACCATGCTACACTACATATACATTGGTCAGTCAAAAGAGTTATACAGAATGTTCATTTTATCCCTTTTCCGAACATGACAGCTTTATCGGTCAGAAGGCCTGCATTCCCCAACATATGCCGTGACAGCTGCGGTGCTCAGTGTGACTACAAAAGTGAAACTTTGTGTGTTCCTATTCATATGCCTTACCGTTGGTTCACCAACAGAGAACAGGGGAAGGTGGGAATGGTTAGCAGTGATGCAAAGCCATACATGTGCGAGACGTACCGTACAAAGCCGTCGCATTGGAAAAATTGTCACCATTTGGCTGTCACGTCTAGGCGGGAAGTCAAACGAAGTGCGAAAGAGAAATAGAGACAATGGTGTGTGCAGCTGTAGGCACAGTCAGTCATCAGCATGGCCTGGGAGCAACTGTACCGAACTGGGAGCAACTGTACCGAACTGGGAGCAACTGTACCGAACTGGGAGCAACTGTACCGAACTGGGAGCAACTGTACCAAACTACACGGGCAAAATGTAAATTGAGGCGCTTAAGAGTAACTTTTTTTGTCGTGTAAGAGCAATAAGTATTACATATTCTGAGTGCTTGTCTGTAACGTTACTTATCCAGCATGCAAAGCGCATGCGCCGCATTATATTGTCATTTGTGTCCTGTCTGGCTGTACCATATTCTTCTACATGATCTCGCAAACAGCACGATATTCGGAAAAATGTTATTGAATGTTTGATTTTCGCTACAACTGTGACTGAAATATTTCTCAATCTACGAAGAATGCAGAGAGATGTTATCATACATGTACATATATCGGTCTACATGTAAAGTGCCGTTATTCTTGTTATATTTTAACGAACCTTGAATTTTCTCGACAGATTTTTGAAAATACTAAAATTTCATAAAAATTCTTTCAGTGGGAGCAGAGTTGTTCCATGCAGACGGACAGACAAGACATGATGGAGCTAACAGTCCCTTTTCGAAATTTTGCGAAAGTGCCTAAATTGACAAAGCTGTACCAAACCTAACGGCACTAAATTAGCCAGTAGCAACAGTCTACGGCTGTCACTTGGCTCGCCAGTGTCATTCTGAAGAAAAGGCCCACGACTTCCTAAATTGCCTTGTGTCGCGACGAAACGAAGTGCAGCAGCGTCAAGGCGCGCTGTCGAGAAGTTCTGAACGTTTTGGCCTTAAGGTCATTGCATGTGCCAAGCCGAGTAACCGCAATGGGGGCAACAAGACAGGGCACGGCCGTCCATAAGCGGTTCATATTTGTTCAATTGGTCAAGAAATTGTCCGTCTCTTCCTGAATTCTAAGCACAACTGGACCCAATCCTAAGCCGGCTGAATCCCACATCATACCATACACTAGTAGTGTAGATAACAACCGCCCCCCCCCCTCCAGATCTCAAACCAGTGATCCAGAACACTGCCGTCTGTCACAAGAATGGAACCCAGTCCGAAACAACACACAACAGACTATAGCATGCAGTACGTTTCTCCCGCCCCGCCCCTCACCCCCGCGGCAGGCTCCTTAAGTACGCTACTGTCCTATGTCCTGTTTTCTTAAGCTCATATAGATATTTACCCACCCAGACTGCTCTATACACAGGCTGTATCTAACATATTTTAATCAGCCCGTCTGTAGTTTCACTGGTGTCCCAGACTCAGTGACACCAGACAGTACTTGTCACCTAACTGAATGTTAATACACCGTCTTGAAGCCTATAAATAGCTGCGGCAGGTCTCAGCGCCTGACAGATTACAGATTACACATTACAGAGGTGTCACGCGATGGACTTGCGAAAGCTGGCAGTATTCTGTACAGGTGGGAAACTGCTTTAAAATATGGCTGTTGTTAACTTAGAGATCCGCCATGAAATACCACGTTTTGTTAAATTCCTGGCTAATTTTGATTTTTTTTTCTGAATAAGTAAGTGTTTAAAATGGTACGTGTGAGCAGTAGAAACCTTCACATCCGTGCTCTGAATTCCTACAGTGTAAGTGCTGCACTAGGACAGACCTATCCTAGTGCAGGCCTGCTGTTACCAACAGGCTCACAGCATCACAACCTGCACACACACAGATGAAGGCACTGTGCTGTAGTACTGACAACACACTGTCAAATGCTCACAGTGAGCTTTCAGTTGCTTGCAGCGCACTGTTGGCCACTGGCAGCACTGTCCAGCACTTACAGCCCACCATCAAGCTGTGCAACAGAACAAGGAAGCATGGGGAAGGCAGTGAGAACAGCAGCTGTTTTGTGTGTAATGTCAATATATTGAGGATCCTGTAATGGAATTGCTTGATATTCACAGTACCAAGCTCAGTTCTGCCATCATACAGCGTCACTGGTTCTGCAGGACATACTCAGCAAGCCAACTGTCACTTTAAACACAAATACCCAGCTGTGGGCTTCGCTGTCATGTTTAATCCATTTCTTGAGCATCTACAGATACGAGATGTTGGGAGAGCAGCTCAAATGTTGGAACAAAACTGAATTTCAAACTTCAGTTAGTTTAACATAACACTGTTGTAATGTGTCCCACAGCTGGACAGTTGTTTCCGATATCTGAAGTAAATTCAATGTATATTATAATAACTTTATATGAATTAAATCTTCCTCAATTGTTATTGTCAAGTTTATCTCACTGAGGACGCTCAAAAGTAACGGAATGCTCCCATTTCGCTTGCATAAACTTAAATACTAAATATCACTGGAACTTGACTTCGGCATTTCTTCACTAAATGCACTGTTAATAATATTGCGATTCAACTGCACCTGTTTCTATGAATAAATATGGGAATATAGTGGACATCCAACTTAGCCAGCCTTTTAAAACAATACATAAATACTGTATACAGATTTGACATTTTCTGTTATGGATGAACTTCCTTAGGAATAATCACAATTTTAGCTCCTCAAATTTCACAGTGTTTGTTAACCTACATAATGTTTTCAGCCTCTTTTTCTCATCCTGTATTATTTATTTATTTATTTATTTGTTTATATAGGGCATTTGTTTTCTCAAATGTCATGTTGCACACAAACAGTCAGATTTATTCGGAGGCAGTGACAGAAAAATCACATTGTTTTGTTATTGTTAAACTATGGACCACACACACTGGCATCACAACTGGGTATAGACATTACCAGGGAGCAGTCTTCCCACAAGGTAATTTCTGGCACTTGCGTTCTTTCTTAAATTAAAATATTCAGACAGCTGGCACTGATCAACAAGAGTGTGACGTAAACACGGCAATATTGCAAGTACTATATTTACACGGCACAGAAACATAATCGCATGAAAATATATGGAATCACGTTCTCCACAATATGCAATTTGACTAGGTATAAGAAGGCGTCCCAAACTACAGTTGTCTTTTAATTTCACAGTTAATGTTGGAGACAGTGACAACACGAATTTCATTTGCCATATTTAACACAAAAAAAATCTTCGGGCACGAAAATATTTTCTTACAAAAAAATGAATGAGGAAGATTTTACAACATATTGATATAGAAAAAATTGAGCAACGTATAGATTTTAAAATAAAATTTGTTACAATCGCAAGATGGCATTACCGTTATTTATTATAATCGCAAAATGACATTATCGATATCTGTTACAATCGCATTGTCGATATTTACTGTAATCGCGAGACGACATCGATATTTCGAGCACAGTATCCTAATCGCACTTCAGAGCTCTAGCTAATTTGTTGCCCAACAATTCAACGTTAATGCAAGAAGGGACAACCGCAGTTCTAAGGACAGCCACATTCGTCTACCACCATTTTCGGCAGGTCTCTTTTAATAATGTTACTATCCGGTCCGAAATATATCAGAGACATAGAAGAGAACTTGACCGGTGCGCAGCAAGGCTGCATGCCTGTCAAGTGGTCCAACTTGCGGTACTCCTCCATAACATGAGTATAGTAGTTGAGGAATGTGTCAGGCGTTCTGTGTGCCCCTCCACAGTTGCCCTGGCAGTAGTTGGCGTAGTAACCACTAGGGGCTATGATCCAGTCTTCCCAGCCGAGCTGTTTGAAACTGACGAAGAACCGCTGCTTGCAGCACTGACCCTTGAGTGCTCCTGAGCAGTCCAGTGCCCGGCGGCGAACCCTCCTGGTCGCTGTCGGGTCTGTGTGAACGACGAGGAATGGTCGTTGTGGATCTTTATTTTCTGAGCGGAACAGAACTGCTTCCACCAGGTCGCCGCACCCTGAACAGTCAACCAAGAGCCGCAAGCGTTCTTTTGTCGCTGTGCCTGTGGAGTACCAAGTGCGGACGGTAGTCGTGAGGTCGAACTTCTGCCAGCCCAGGAGGGATAGTGACACCGGCAGAGAGGCGGCCATTTCAGTGTACTCGTCGAATTCCTGTGAACACAACGCAAGAACTATAGGAAATATGAAAATTGGCTGCCATGCGACGGGATCTTGATTTCGACTTATGGCAACCGACCCGAAAAAAACATCTCACTAAATTTTCACAGCACGAAAAGTGAATGTATACAAGAAGAATGTCCAGTTGGAGCAGCAGTACATTATTCACTCTGGTATTTATTACAGTTTCTGTTCACTTCAAGCAGAAGAAGAGCAGCTGCACGTTTGTACCACACGTTATCATACAACAGTCTTGTTTGGTAAACAAATCCACACATAATCCATCCGACCCTAAATTCAGTTACATTTCAGAAGCATAAAAAGTTTGTGTCAACGTAGACAGCACAGAACAACGTTTTAATTTGGTACTGAACAAACACACGCCATCGGCCACAGAGCAATATGGACAGCAATACAGGAAACTTGGCGCAAAAAACTGCAGAGTAAAGATACTTGGTTCAGTATTAACCACTGATGAGTTGCTCGTGCAGAATGAAATTAAACTCACATTCTCTTGTATACGACTAACCGTGAGGGACTGCCACATCGATGTTTGAGGTAATATACGAATTTGCAATATCACTCTTGTAAGGTTAACTGGTCACTCGTAAAGAAGCTGAAAGGCGCAATAAAACAGTCGACGGCCGGTGCCCTGTAGCGTCACCAAATGAAACGTGTTTGTGACGTACATTCGCGCTCATTGGTTAGTCACCTGTATGTGCTACAGACGGCTTCAGCTGGAATAACAAGAAATGCCGAGCTGGACGAGTGCGCTGCCAGACAGTACGGACAGTAAGCGTAGAAATTAAGTTATGCCCTTCAGTACAGCATGCATGTCGCTGGGCCGATTTTCATGAAAGTCGCAGTGTCTAGACACATTGTAAAAACCTTCTCATCGAATTTCATGAAAACCCAAGGCTGACAATCGGTTACAGACGGACGGTCGGTAGGGCCAAAGTTGCAGGTAAAGCATTTATGTACTTCGTAAAGAACACCTAATGTGAGTGTTTTCAGGTTTACGCCGCGTCTACTCGCTGCGTAATCAGCCAGAAGAGCGCAGATCTCAGCGCCCAATGTGCCAGTACTGTGCCGCTGTTCACAGTGAGCTCGATCTGCCTAGCACAGGCCGTGCAAGTTTCGACAAATCACACCTCTACTGATCACAGCTCTACCGGTACACTATGACGTCACAGTTTCACTGAATTTTCATACAGAGAAAATTGACATTTCTTCTGAGTCATCTTGAAATTGCCAGCAAAAGAAGGGCTCTGCAATGCCGACCGACGCGCACGCACGCATGCACACGCCTCTACTTCGATTATATTTGGCACAACCAACCTAAAATCACTGCCGAAATTTCAAACTTCTGAATTTTTCTGCTGAGTTATGGCTGCCAGGGGACACACGTGCGCGCACAAAATGCTCGGGGCTTGTTCATTTTACCGCCCCACTTAGCTACTTCCAGTTTTGTTTGGCTCTGCGTTCATATCATTTCGCTTCTTCGTGTGACCCACGCCCATGTTTTGGACAGGATTAGTGACCAACACTCAATAAAAACTACCTAATTTAACGAGCTTGTATCATCAGGTTGTGTAGAAGCTAACAGTTCCTCAGCTACTCGAGCATTTCCCCGCATTGTATAAAACCCGAAGGTTCATTACCGACTGCACATCAGCCGGTCATTTTCCCTATCCTCAGCCAGATATCCGACCCCACGTTAAGGTACACCAGGGGTAAAGCGGTCGAGGTATAAAGTTGACTGCTCGCCCCACAGGTTTAGATAAGTGCACCGTACCTATAGCCCCTGCACCCTGACACCTTTATCCACACACTGAGTTGTTTGTTTAATGCGCCTGTTAATCCATTGTATTACTAACATTTGTGCTCACAAAACCGCACAGTGAGGTTTACTGAACACCAGTTAATGATCGGGAAACCTGTGTGTGTAGACAGCAAGGAGCTATCTGATCGTCTGCTGAGGTCGTGACGGGAGAATTCCTGCAGCTGATGTTGCTAGCCATCCAATTAAAAGGATCCGATATGTACAGGACGAGCGTCACAAACTGTTCAAGGCCGAGGGGGTTACAACGTTCAGAAATCCTACGTTCTGCCCACACAGTGTATTTATATATTTTGTGTGGATCTGAGAACAAACAGCAATTATTTCCCTATACAGCATTAACTGACTGGTTTTTATAACCGAGACGGAGGGTGTTTACTGCGCGGTCAGGACTGGATCATTACAGTTTAGGTCAAATTAATGCCATTACAGTGTAACATACCTTACCAATGAAGTGTGTTTACGGTGAGGTACGAGCCGAATCATCGAATACAGATGAGGTTAAATTAAGGACAATCCGAAGTAACATACCTTACCACTTAAGTGTGTGGTATTCGTCTGCAGCTGGCGGGTGACGGTGAACACCCACAGCGTCAGGTTCTTGTCCGGCACGCTGTGTCTAAAGGCGCGGTGAAGAGGCGACCGGAAGTCCACTCTGACCCACAGAGTGGCAGCTTTCACTCGCAGTTCGGACCCCGCGCCACCTGCTGCTCCACCCACATCGTGTGCGTGCGAAAACTCCAGCAGGGGCTGTCCGTTCAGTGTGTGGCCTGTGGAACACGAAGCGGAGGTGTGTACTGACTGCTGGGCAAGGGGCGCTGTTTAACAATGCACATGTTTATTGTTGTTATAACAAGAGAGAGGAACAACAGAAGGAAGAAAGAGGAAAGGAGGAAAGTTGTATCCTGCCGCATAAAGAACTCTGTTCGTATTCCTGTGATGAGCTGCGCACAGCAGGGACGGAGAGCAAGAAGTCCCACAATGACCTTTCACCGTTCAAACCTGGTCGAAACTACACCAAACCACTTACTGCACTAGCGCGGTCTGGATAGTTCAGTCAATGTAATGGCTAGGCTGCGGGCTGGACGTCCGATGAACCTTGTTTCGATCCCCGGCAGGGACAGTACAGTTATCTGTTCTCCAAAACGCCCAGACAGATACTGATGCCCACCAATAATCTAATTCAACGGGCAGCGGGGGATCATTCCTCAAGGATAAGGTGATCGGGATGTGAAGCACACCACTCTGTCCATCTCTCCCGAGATTAAGAATGAGTGGAACCATTCCTCCATCGACACATGCTTTATGGCGTGGTTCTTAATTAAGCATCGGGCCATTTTCCCTTTATCTTCTGCCTGTTATTTGTCAGTCAGATGCCAATAAAAACTACTGCTTTCGACGTAAAAGAACAGCTTTAAATCGTACCGTCAGACTGTGGCCGGCCGGCACGCGACGTATTCCGGTTTAACCTTTTAAAGCCTACTGGTTAGGTGATGCACCAACTAGTTTAATAATCAACATCTGTACATTCTGCCCATACTGTATTTACGTGTTTTGTATTTATCTGAGAACAAACAGCGATTTGTGCCACTTACAGCATAAACTGACTGGTTTTTATAACCGAGATGAAAAGTGTTTACAGCGCGGTACGGACTGGTCTTTAAATAAAGCGGTCTGCGCTTCGGGTTTAAAGGGTTAAAGCATATTGGGATGGAGTGCAGTCGTGTTTTATGCAGGCGACTATTTTACTGTGTTCTTTGTTGTTAGAGATGTGCATAAATTTGATTTTAGGCTTATCGTAAGGCAAAAACCTAACAAAAGGCGACCAGATGCAGTGCTAGAAACTTACGTTTTTTGACATGGTCTGTACGTTCTCTGTGTAAGGTTAGCCCGGAAAGAACGGACCCCAATCCATGCCGTCAAGGTTAAAGCTGTTCTTGTCTGTAAAAGACAGTACTAGTGTTGCCAGTCTTGGGATTAACCCATGTAATCGATTTGTACTTATTGCAGTTTCAGACAGCCGACATCTACCAACTGGGCGTGCAGACGAACTGCCTTCACTTCAGAAAATGCCCACGTCATAAATGTGAAGCGAAGTGCCAGGCTCTTTTGAACGGTCACGTGATAGTCACATGTGGTCATCACAGGACGCCAGGCGGAGCGCCCTGGCTACACGCCATCATATTCTTCTGGATGTCAGAACTGTCTGAAACAGTATGATGCAAAATGGCACAGTGCTTAGTTGTGGCCGCTGGAATTGCACAGCGACGACTGGCCCCAGCCAGGAGGTGACCTTACGTTACTGCCGCTGTCTGTTGGGCCCCAGCCAGGAGGTGACCTCACGTTACTGCCACTGCCTGTTGGGTCCCAGCCAGGAGGTGACCTTACGTTACTGCCGCTGTCTGTTGGGCCCCAGCCAGGAGGTGACCTCGCGTTACTGCCACTGCCTGTTGGGCCCCAGCCAGGAGGTGACCTTACGTTACTGCCGCTGTCTGTTGGGCCCCAGCCAGGAGGTGACCTCACGTTACTGCCACTGCCTGTTGGGCCCCAGCCAGGAG
>Ga0268261_10003393_pt1 | contig 11712 bp, 9 predicted proteins | sample TergutNc150P1_FD_190353 | JGI IMG/M metagenome (GOLD analysis project Ga0268261, IMG submission 190353) | Nasutitermes corniger P1 segment gut microbial community from laboratory colony in Florida, USA - Nc150 P1 (SPAdes) (version 2) | ecosystem: Host-associated > Arthropoda: Insects > Digestive... | reverse complement strand
TCGTTGTGTGTGATCTAGAAACATCAAGAATGGGTGCTCCATATATATATGACATTAGTAGCCTAAAGGTTAATAATTTAACCCTTATCCTGCTAACGTGGAGAAAATGGTAAGCTCCTAATAATGACAGCAAATAGCAAATGGGATTTAATTCGGGATTTAAAGGGTTAATCCTGAAATGTTAAAGACATCTAATACCAGTGTCCACCATGAACATGAACCTATTCCTTTTTGACACTTTATGCCTTGTTTCCTGGGCCAAAAAATTAAAATTTGTAGACTGTCTTTTTTTACGTGGAGATTGTTCATAACTCAGGTATTCTGAAGTAGAGGAACAAGATTATTTCCTGTGTAACAGTACCTTTTAACTTGTATTAGTCACAGAGTTTCTTGTGATATAATGTCCTCACTTCTGTATTGCTGTTTGGTCCAAATGTTTTCCAGTGTGCTTCCTTTTTGAACACCTTTTCTTTTGTTGCTCATAAAGAGACCAAGTTTCATATTGATATAAAACGGTGAAATTTTACATCATACCATATGGTGTTACGAACAAGGCGTTAGCATTTGGTCACTTGCTGCTGTAACCACGTGAATAGAATATTCCTCCAATGTCACATCATTTTGTGTTTAAAGCTGTTATTAATCTTTACTTAAATTAAAGCATGGCATTTTGTACACACTGCAGAAGTCGTTAGAGAACATTATGGAGTAACTTATTTTGAGACTCCTGAAGTATTTAAATCTTGGTTTCAGTCCTTCACTGTGTAAATTACACAATGTTTTGCTACACAAGCTGTCATCATTTTAAAGTATTGAGGTAATTTTCATAGTCAATTAGAACATGTTTAATTGCTTCTAAACTTGCTGTATGAATTAACTGTTACCTTTGTCTGTCTTGTAATTCGTAAATGGGATCACATCTGAGGATGTCATGTGCCCATTCTTGTGCGATATAAGACAATCAGATGTCATTTTTGTGTTGTATGTTTTGTTGTGGCTGTTGCTAGGTACACATGTTGTGGAGGAAATTCAATCCAGCTAATGGAGCCTGCGTGTTCCTCTGAATTGTTGATTCTAGCACAGTGTCATATTGCAGAAGGCTGCAGTACGGTAAATCTGCACCACCATGATAACTTTAAATCTAATATGAAATTCAGCTGTATATTAAAAGATTTAGAAACTATCTGTTATTTGAAGCTTGTGCAGTGTGTAATTGCTGTGAAGTTTCCCAGGCTGTCAGCTGGGTCTAGAAGGAATGTCTTGCCAATGTTTTAGAAACTTTCACTCTTTGCAACATTCTCAATTGATGGTGGAAATCCATGTCATATTTGGATTACTTGGCTTCTGGACTTTGCCCATTGTCTCTTATTCACTCACTGACTGAGAAGAGCTTCTTCAGCTGGACTAATCTGAGTATGTATCTCCCACATTTTGATGTGATGATGGGACCAGGTTCAATTTCTGAAATATTTTCTTTGTGTAAATATGGGATGATAGCCAAAGTCCAGAAGCTTAAGCAATCCAGAGTGTAATGTAACATCATCAGGAACCTTTAGAATTGACCATTCAATCTTGACATTAGATATATTTGTTAACTGCAATTGGGTTGACACCCGGTGGCAGTAGTACAGTACACATTTGCACACAAACAATACATAGAACAACACAATGAAACAGAATATACAGAACAGGAAATACATACATGGTTGAGTGCATAAGATACTTCTTTACATTTGTACAAAGTTATCACGTTTGTACAGTATAATGATCATTGATCAACCAGCAATGCTGCATCATGTTGTTTCTTATATGTCATGAGCTGTGTGATGAAATTCCTCATACACAGTGCCTTGTATCATTTGCTAGCACCTAGAGCAACTATGTGAGTGAGGAAAAAGCTGTGACTTGCATCCTGTATCTTATTGCTTGTTCTAAATGGGAAGACTGAACTCTGCTACATTATGGACTCCATTGTTTTGGTATTCACATGTTGACTATAGATTTTTGTCTTCCAACTGCATGATATTTGCTGTCTGAAATGGTAATAGAATGTCTCAGTATTAAATAGTTATGTTCTTACAGAAAGAAAATGTAAAGTGAGATGCTGTGAAATGTACTGAGTAAAGCATCATGTGAAGGTTAGCTCACTGGTCACTTATTTTAAAGATATATCAGGTTTATGCTTTGACTGAGAAAGCAGCTATCATCGCTGATATTTTTCATGTATTTTCTCACTTTCCTCAGGCAGATATGCCTTCGTATAGGCCCTAATCCTTCCTTGTTACCTTTGTATTCCCTGCTAAAATAAGTTTCACCCTGACAGACGATATAGAACTCAACAATGGGACTGAACAGTGCAGTTCAGCATGTAATGCTCCTGCTGCTTATTGAGGAGGTGATGTTCTGAAATGTTGGCTCGGGCATCAACGTTCCATATTGAGGCTTTGAACAGTTATGCTTAGCCTGTCCCAGCATATGTTGGGATGGTAGGTTTGGATTTAACAGACTGCTTTCCCACAAATCCATATGTGCACTTTGTGATAATTTTCACATTTGATGTGACTTTGTATTAACAGGTATGGCCACAACATGGCTCCTAGATGTCACTGGTGCAGCTGACACAGTTTACCTGTAAAGTAATAACATTCAGTTAGTTTACATGCAGATGATACAGCCTGTGAATGGTGTTTTTAAAAGCCTTTATTTTTTAAGAAAAGGGGGCTCATAACTAACTGAAATTAATCTGTTATTGTTGAATTAACAGAAAGAAGAAACTATAAAACAAGGGGAAAAAATTATTTTATTAATGCACGGTTCTTACAAAAGTTGCCAGAATGTGGCCCCCAAAGGTTATCTATCTGGTGACTCCTACTGAATAGTCTCTGCAGCTGAAACAGCTTTATTAAACAACAAAGGATTGTGCATGTTGTTAGGCTTTTGGAGTGGTGTAGTTGAGGTCTGTTTTATCTGGATGTGGCACTCTGTAAAAGGGTAATTGGTGCCCATTGTTTGTAGACAGCCTGGTCTCATCTTCAGTGCTCGAAAGCCGAAGAGACAAAACATGGTGCTGTCGAAGTGTTGTGCACCAGTCACTTGTGTTACAGTGCCATGTCTATGAAGAACAGAGAAATCAACCAAGGGTCAGTGTTATGACCAAGTTTTGGAGGAAAGTTTTAGCCAGGAGCTTGTTTCCAACTTGTACCTTCTGACGGAACCTGTATGTGTTACCATTGAGCTAACCTTTGAATTTGAAAAATTATGAACCAAATATCTTGGTAACTTTTCTCTGTAAATGTAACATTTTTAGCAATTCTATCATTGAATACTGAGTTGTATTTTATGCCATTTTGGTCCTCTCCTCACAATTTTATGCCACAGTTTTGTGAGAAAGTGCGTGAATCATGTGTTTTTTTTTTTTTTTTTTAAGAAATTTTTTGCAAGTTTTTGAGTTGCTGAATTATGGAAGATGTGTAATGCATTTTGCATATCCCAGGTTGCATTGTACAGTACATATTTTTTGAAGAGTTTTGCTGTGTGCATGTATCCTTGTTTTGCATCAGAAAGCTCTGTGCTATTGTATATTTTATCACTTTCATACAGAACTTTCCAAATAGTTTTTAATATCTTTTTCTGTTGGTCAACAATTTTTGCATCAGTCACATATGCGTCAATTTGAAATGAAATTTGTTGTTATTAATGGTAGTTGTTTTAAGAATTTATTACAAAATACTTCTGTTTGTGTGCCTTTCATTGCTGGATTAAGTCTGAGGAGCATTTTTTTTTTTTAATCCAGCATCTTTACTGTTTCAAGTCTGAACAAGTGTGAATTATATTTCAGTTTAGTACAGTATGTGTATATTCCCTTGGCTGTATTTCGTGGTTCACATGACCACATGATTACAGGTACACACATCGCTCCTGTCGTATGGAATATAATGCCATGTAGTTTGGTAGATAGTAACTGTATTTCCCAGCATTACATCCAAAAGGACCATTATGTTGTCGGTCACTGCCACAAGAACCTCAGATCTCACAAGGGGCTTACATTTTAGTCACTGGATGTGAACTCATCCATTGCATGAATTTTCTTTAGTGCCTCCTGATTATAGCAGTTGCCACCCCAATTTGGCTAGCCTGCTTTCCTGTCATGCAGGTAAATAATTTGAGCTGAAATATTGTTTTATTTGGGGGATTAAATGAACTTGAGAAATGAGAAGAAAAATGCTGTGGATTGAATGTAAGTGTATTTTGTATATACTGACTTGACTTGGTTGCTGCTGGTACCCTCTTATTTTAATATAAAAACTTGTCTTGTAATGTCAGAGATAGAACTTTGGTCTAGTGGATGTTCATAAGAGATATTCAAACATAATTAGAATAATTTTATGTAGTTCTTACTTCGGGATTGTTCTGTTGATTGTGGTGTGTCTTAACAGTGTATTTTTTTTGTATATAGAAAACACTAAAAAATTGATTTGAGTGATTCTACAAGGTACGTAATGTTGGTATATTGGTTTCAAGTTTGTTATTAACAAAAAAAAAGTATTCATTGAGTTTGTGGAATTTAAGGGCATTGACACGCATGCATAAGCATTACTTCTGATCGAGTGGCAGTTGTGATGCGCATTTGTAAGAAGCAAAATGGTTGACCTAAGCCTTTTTCTGCAAATCACTGCACTACATATATTTCACGCAGCACTTGCTGCTTGTTTTTTTACTCTCTCTCTCTGTCCTTACAAACAACTGCTGTGTGCTTGTGTTTCTGAAATATATAAAAATGTTCTTGTATATATATTTTATGTACTTGTTAGAAGGATCAGTTGTGGTTTATGGAAGTTCATGGCAACATGCCATTCATTTAGGCAGCGTTATTGTAACTCCTCAGGTTGAGAATTGAATGACCATTCATACAATCCATTACTGGTTGTCAGTCTCATAGCACTTGGTACTGCTAGTACATGCTGTGTAAGAAGGACATCTTGAAGATTACTACCTTTTGAGATGTAACAATGTATGATCTGGTAGAAGTGCACAGACATTTCAGGAGAATGTGCTGCCCTCATCATGTACTTTGAAGATGAAGGCAACAAGTTTCCCCAAAATGTTGGCTTCCTTGTACCAGACTTCAAGATGTCACATTCACAGAAAGCTGTAATCATAATAGGTGTACAGGGGGAGTGGGAGGGATCCTCCATGCAATCTCAGTATTTGCCCTAGATGGAAATGAGTGATCTGCTTCATGTTCTGGCTGCTTAATTTCTGGAGGGATCTGTTGCGTGGGTACACCTTTGAACTTCTGAAGGTGACGTGGCAGAGAGGAAGATCCATCCCCAAACTACTTGTATAAATGCTTAATCTGGTTGATGATGATGATGGTGATGATGACAATGACAACAACGATGACATCCATGATGTATAATGTCAGTGTAACAAGTAAATATGCCACTGTATTTTAAATATACCTTGTCTCTTTGCTTTCATTTTTTATTGAAATCATTTGTATTAATTGATAAAACTGCTGATTAAGGTAAACTAGATATCATTCTTGTATTTCAGAATAGAAAAATGTGTCATATAATAGAAACTGCAGCTATGTTAACAAAAGGTGTTGAAGAATTGCAGGAATGGTGAAATAGGCGTGTGTACATATCTTTTATTGAAGTGAAAAGAATCCCATTATTCTAGAAGGTTGGAACAAGAATAAGCATAGTATTAGGGCCAAGGGTTGAGCATCCTGTTTGAGCATCAGTTCCTCTTTATTGAGTACCTGAGGCTTATTACCCAGAGTCAAGGCAGAAGGAACATGAAGCTGACCACATGTCCATCTGGTCCTAGCATGAAGAACGTGTGCTGCTGCATCTTCGGACCCCTCCATAGTAATGAAGCATAGGCTAAACTTGATTATGGTTTTCTTGAGCATAATTTTGTGTAGTTTGGTGGACAGGTATCATGTTTTGGAGGAACTTGTTGCCTCTGTCTTCAGGACAGAAGATAGAGGTAACAGGTTTCTCAAAAACGTTGAGATCTGCCCATCTACTGGGGAGAGTTGTAACTTCGCACTGGCATCAGCTACTGAACTTTGATCCCACCCTCTGCCCCCAGGCGATACAGAAGCTTAATGTTTGTAGGAGAAATTCTTTAATTTTCTTGGTAGCTACACAAGAAAAAAAGCATTCCCTTGACAGCTGTTCCAGTACAAAAGAACCAAGTGTCTTGCTGTGTCTCTGTCCTCAGAGACTGATGCATTGAAATGATGCAAGCTACTGGCCAGAGGCTACAGCTGTGGTGATTTGAAGGAACCCTGTATTCATTGGCCAGGAACCAGATACGGACAGTCACCTAACCCACAGATGAACTAGCTGAATTTTGTTTAGCCTGGACATAACAGTGAGTGATCCAGCTGTTGACCTGGCTCACTTGCCCTGATGATGGCAAGAAAGAATTTCTGACATGACAAGAATTGTATTGTTTGCTGGTAGAATTTATTGCCTGAGATTGTACGAGTGTATCAGAGCTTTTCGTAGCCAGTGTATAAACTTGCGGGATTTCACTGACATTCCGAAGTCCCACCGCTGGTCCAGCTAACAGTGGAACATATGAGGTGTAGCCACTGAACTGTGAGAGATGATTGTGTACTTTAAAGGAGTATTTGTGTATGTAGGAACATTATTGTTTATTACCCTTCAGTTTTATATAGATAATCTAGGTATACAGTCAGTCTGTCTCACAGTCTGTGGTTGAAACTGCAAATATTTAATATATGAGATTGTGCTGATTACAGCGGTGGACTCTGAGAATCTTATGCCTCCTGGAGCTGATGAAATAAAAGATGGGCAGTGGCTGGGTGTGACAGTGCGTAGTATGGGACCTGGTAAAAAAGTCATGGTAAGCATTTTGTAGCATCTGGCTTTATAAAGTTTCAGTTTATTGATGTCTGCAGTCTCTGCCAAACGGTTAGGACTTTGGTGCCTTTGTTGGTTCCTTCTTATTCTTCTCGTGCACCAAGGTCCACTGTGGTATGTGACATCCAATAGACTTTGGTGCCTTTGTTGGTTCCTTCTTATTCTTCTCGAGCACCAGAGTCCACTGTGGTATGTGACTTCCAATAGTCTTCCTCCATTCCTGACAGTCTCTGGCCATTGCCTGCTTTATTTTTATTCCAATTATATTTAAATCCTTTTCAAACTCGTATTTCCATCTTTTACATGGTCTTCCTTTTTTCCTTGTTTCATACATTGTAGATGTTGTGATTTATTGTGGCGTAGTTTGGTTTTGCATTCTTTCACCGCGGCCATGCCATCTTAGCCAGAGGGATTTTATAAACTTTACAAGTCTTTACCTTGTATTTGCTCTTTATCACCTTGTTTGCTCATATTCTCCAGCATTCTCTTTCTTTTACAGGTTCATGTATTATCTTTTATTCTGAGTGTGATCATTTATTCCAGGATCATTGTCCACGTTTCTGACCCATAGGTCAGTATGGGTCACATTACAGTTTTATCTAGTCTTAATTTAGTATTTCTGGCCATGATTTTGGACCTGAAGAGTTTAATATGGCCTAGGTATGGCGGTTTGCCGTCATGATTTTAGAGTGAATGTCCACATTATGTTTTTATTGTTTAAACTGATCCCAAGTATTTGAAGCTGTCGGCTCCTTCAAATTTGAAATCACCTGTTGTCAGATTTTGGAGATATCTTCTGGCTTGTGTAAAGGACGTTTTTATGTACTTGGTTTCCTCTTCATTAATTCTTAGCACCATTTTTCTGGACATTATTGGTTTAGTTACAGATTTTTTCGGGTTTCTTCAGTTAATGTATACATAATTTTTGTCATGTAACTTACTCATCTTGGGATTGACCATTGTTTGTTGATTGTCCATTCTCATACTCTGTAACTACTCACCACTCTAGTTCCCTTCTTTTCAGATTTCCTTCCATTGTTGTATAAATACTTTGTAACCGCTTTGTTTTCAATCTTTTTTTTTTTTGCAGTTTTTCTGTCGAGTGAGCCAGTTACTGTGGCTGTATGTGTTTTCCTATTCTCTTTATAACCTGTTTAAAATATTATTACAAGTAACAACAATAAGAAGTTGTAGTTTTTACATTATGGTGTGTAAGTTAAGGTTCAAGTAATACTGACTGTCCTTTCACATTTTTCTAGATGTTCTCAGTTTCTTTTATGGAAAAAGTGCAGATCCAATTTCCTTTCCTTTCCTTGCCTCTTTCTGCTTTCTAGTTTCTACATTGGGAGACAAGTGAAAGATATTCTTATTTTCCAAATTCACTAATAATTAGGTGGTGGAACTTATTATTGTTAATGTTCTGGTTTATGAGCATGACAGAAAAGAATTGTTTATAGATGTGCATCATGTCACACCATTAAATGTCCATTGTTAAATTGCATTAAACTGATTGCTTCAAGCTAATAACAGTACGATTGTAGGAAGAAAAACTGGCTGTTCTTAGGAACGAGTAATTTAGGAAACATGATGTGAAAAATGAGTTTTGGTATCACAGGAGTGATTACAAAGATTGTTGTATATTAATGTGTGACTTCATGCTGTTTGGTAGAAGATGAAGTCTTTGTTCCCCAAGGATAATACATGGCATATGTTGGTAGTGGATTATTACCAACCTAAGCTGCGTAACGTGGCAGAAGAGCAAAGGCCTTAACTACATCGCAGCAGGAGCCTGAAATATTGCACAGTTTGTGGTAGAAAGTTATCAGTATTTCAGAGGAACGTCTTGCTTTCATCTGTGGGGTCCAGAACACTGGTATATTTCTACCAGACGGTGGAGATGGAGGGAGCATGTTCCATTGAAACATTGGTAAATTTGTTACAGACTGTATGCATTCACATGCCAGACTGACGGAAATCCTTGATGTTACACTTCTTCAGTTCTGACTCCTTGGAACAGAATCATTCTTGAGAAGCTAATAGTTTCTCAGCCAGTCAAGAAATTCCTTGCATTTAATGGAGCTTGAAGGGTCATAAATGTGGTCATAAGAGCATGATGCCACTGTGCCTGTCCTGGACCAGAAGAATGCATTCCTACCTTTTCCATCATATTTATTTAAGATACATTTTAATATTATTGCCCTTGTTAGGTCCCAGTAGTATCCTCAGCACACTATTCTCAGACACCCATGTTCTGTGTTATCTTAATGTGAGAGACTAACTTCCAGACCTGTACAAAGCTAGGCATTCAGTAGGCATTGTATTGTTTGATGTAGGTGTGTGCCCACCGTTATATGAGGAAAGGAATAGACTATCAGTGGGGGCAGGGCCTTTGCTACACACTGAGTCAGTTCCTGGACTACGATGAAACTTGGGAGCCATGCAAGGGCAGACCTACCGCCAGGTAATACAAAACTGTATGTATAGCTAATCATAAAAAAGTTTGTGTGGTGTGGCCTGCCATTTAGAGATAAGAAAAGATGGGAAAGGGACCAGGCATCATGATCATGTGGATAGCGGTCCTTTGTATTGACAGAGGTCAAGGGTCGAAGGTCATCCTGGAGGATCTTGGCTGATTTCCTTTGGTGTCTGTTTTTCTTCAGTCCCTCCAGGCAAATATCATTATAGTGTCTCAGAATAGGACGTGATTACTTTTTCCACATCTGTTTGTATTCACTGTGTACTGGTCATTGTATTATTCAGTATTATGTAGTCTGAAGTGGTAACAATATCATCATATCGACCCTAAACAAATATAAGCATGGAGTGGTGATATTAAAATGGGTTCTGGAGTGTAAACTGGGTTGGTTCAGAATAGGGTCCAATGTTTGACTATATTTTTGTTTTGCTGATGAGCCTTTTGGCTCCAAAACAGAAGTAATTTCCTGCACAGATGAGGAATTGCCTGCTGCACCAAGAAGACCATGTACTATAAGTCAGGCTGTTTGATTTGTCAGTTCATACTGATGCAGCAAAAAGAAGTCGCATGGATTGACCCTGCTGCACATTATCTTAAAGGTGTAATATTTTCCTCTCCATTGTATGTCTATGTATCCCCAACCAGTCGTCAGCTGTTCTGTACAGATGAATGTCTGTAGTGATAGCCTTTGTTAGCGATAATTTATTTTGGCTTGTAAGGCAGATGGGTAGGAGGGGAATATAAAAGTGGAAGAAAAGATGGAGTCTTGTGTTTTCCTTCGTTATCCATGGGGCTTCTTTGTGTGATCTCAGTATGGTCATTTTTCTCATTCCCAGGTTGGTTGGTTGGTTTGGTTTGGTCGGTCGGTCGGTCGGTCGATTGGTTGGTTGGTTGGATAAGTAGGTAGGTAGAACCGCTGAATGCCGTATTTTTGTCCACAGAGCTCACGAACAGTATGGCTACTGTCAGGCAGGGACAAGTGGTTTGCTTCTGGATGACACAGCAGTGATTGGCACTCCTGGTCCTTATACATGGCGTGGCACCGTGTTTGTCATCAGCGTATCTGACAACTTCCTAGATCGAGACAAGACATTCTACCATGGGCCTTTGGTGGAACATGAGTCACCTGTGGATAAGTACAGTTACCTGGGTAAGAATGAAGTGGATAACCCTGTCATTTGTAAGGAAGAAAAATTGCCCCCATTACTGTGTTCACAAGATAATCAGAATTCAGTTGATTTTCTGATGGATTAAAACTGACTGACTCAGAATGGTGTCTTACAGTTGTTAACACATTAAACATAACCAGTGTCTTTAGGCACATTCGCAAAATTGCGAAAAGTGATTGTTAGCTGCTTCATGTCCGTATGTCCGTCTGCATGGAACAACTCGGATCCCATTGGATGAAACTTAATGAAATATGGTATATGAGTATTTTTCGAAAATCTGTCAAGAAAATTCGGGTTTCATTATAATCCGACAAGAATAATGGGTGCTTTATTTGAAGACCAGTGTACATTTATGATCGTATCTCCCTTAGTTCTTCGTGGAATGAAAAGTGTTTCAGACAGAAGTTGTAGAGGAAATGATAACATTTTATCTTCAATAACTTTTTTTTTTTGAAAATTTTGTAGTTTATGAGATAATGTGGAATAACATTGTAGAGCTGGACAGTCTGCAGATGACAATATAATATAGCACGTGTGCATTGCATGCTGGGTAACTAAGGCTACAAACACACACTCAGAATATGTAATACTTTTTGCCTCTCCACTGCAACAGTGATTGCATGAACATGCCTCATTGTTACATTATACATACATCGCCCATCTTGTTGTTGTTATAGTGCCGCTGTATGTGATCTATATTGACCTTTCTGGCATCTTCCCACCTAGCGAGCTTGTACAATGTATTCATGGGGTGGGAGTTCCCATGTGGTGGATTCTGTTAGTCCCAGTGAGTGTGATGGTTGGAAGTGTTGACCTATAACATAACATGAGCTGAAAACTGTGGGGGTAGGGGTGTTCATGTTCTTTGGATCCCATGAGTTTTGTCCTTGGTGTACAGTGTTTAAATCTGTTTCTTGTGCACAAGTGCATTCACCCACAAGTACCTGCTTTTTCTTATTGGGGAACTCTTCCATGTACAAATTGAATTTTAATATAGTTTTTTAAATTACTTTATTTTGTGCAGTCATAATAACTGTTTAATATCACTTCTTTTATTCCAACTCATGCACATATACACACTTTAAAACACTAATTCACATTAACCCTTAGGCTACTAATGTCATATATATATATATATATATATATATATATATATATATATATA
>Ga0268261_10003392_pt1 | contig 11713 bp, 6 predicted proteins | sample TergutNc150P1_FD_190353 | JGI IMG/M metagenome (GOLD analysis project Ga0268261, IMG submission 190353) | Nasutitermes corniger P1 segment gut microbial community from laboratory colony in Florida, USA - Nc150 P1 (SPAdes) (version 2) | ecosystem: Host-associated > Arthropoda: Insects > Digestive... | reverse complement strand
TGAGCTAATAATGCCAGCAAATAGCAGATGGGATTTAATTCAGCGTTTAAAGGGTTAAAATTGTTAAAAAAAACCCGGGAACGGGCGTTTAAACAATTTAAATGACCCCGTCCTCAATGTGTTAAGAGGACGTAACTGAAAGAATCCTATTGGTTGTCAAATTATAGCATCTACACTTCGCTGTCCAGTGCCCAGGGAAGCCAATGAATATTTTGCTGAACGTAAGGATTATTGGTGCTGTAATAAGTTGGTTCTCCCTTTTACTGAAACTGCCGCCAACTCGCTCTGCTCCTAAGAGTGGGGATGTAAAATTTTTCCTCATAGCAAGTTCAGTAGAAGGCGATGACCTAATCACTTGGCCACCGAAATTACAAATTTTGCACATCATGATTTCTTCTTGTGGGGGTTCTGAGTTTGGAAAAGACAATTTTGAATGTTTTCAGTAATGTGGAACGCCATGCCATCGTACGAACACAACTCGTAGTGCTTTCAATTACATGTTTCGTGGATGCTAAACTGGATATGCCCGACTAATTGATCTCTGAGATTACCAGAGTTGATTCCCAGTGAATTTTTATTCCGAAGGTATGAGAAAAGCGTCGTGACACGCACGTGAGTAGTGACCAGGCGTCCTAATTAGACGTTCTCAAACAGCGGATTGCCGCGGCTGCTGAATCAGAAACCGACCCGAATAGAGGTTTGTATGGGCTGGAGGTATTGGTCAGACATCTGTCGTATCAGGGAAGAAGAGCGTACGGAAATATGCTGACGGAAAATTTTTGAGTTAACCTACCTGTCCGTTTTGCCTTTCAATGTGTATAGTTGTGAGGAAAATACAGTCCCTTAACACACGGAAGTGACTTTCTGGTAACCAAGATGTGACTAAAATCACAAATTATTCTCATGTAGAATTATTCGTGACGTCATTTAAAACAGTCCCTGTGTTATGGATGTTAAAAAAACTAGGATATATAGCAGTAGAATATATTCAGCTGGCACAGGATAGGGACCCGTGACGGGCTGTTTTGAACAGTATGTAAAACCTTGAGGTAGAGTTTTTCTCTCTGGACTGTGACGTTGCGTCAGTAAATAACCGGATCTCGACGTTTCGAGGCAACGTACTGTCGTCACCTTCAAAGGCTTCTAGGATATTTTGAACATTGAAGATGAGGATATTACCTTGCCTCGACAGGTCGAGATTCTATTACCCATTGAAGGAGTTTCACATCTCAGACGAACCATATCCGCCGTTATACAGCTGTGATATTCTCAAACTTCCCAGCCTTAAGGTTACAAAAAATGATTTGAAGTCTTTGACTGACTGAGCAACTGTTAGCTTCTCAAGACTGGCCTTGCCGAGTGGAGTTATTTAGTCATGATGCAAGAAAAATCTTTCGTGTCGAGAGGGACAGAAGTTGAAGTCAAGCAGCAATGCGGGTTACTGAGTTAAGACACAGTATGTTATTGTAGATGCTTTTGACAGAACCTGCCCCTTGTACGGGCCTACACTGAGTAGCAGCCGAGAGGGACCCGACACTTTTCTTATCCCACTGATGTACGTCACAACCATCTAACCGAAAATACTATCGCGTCCATCATCCTCGTCACCGCTGAATGTATATGTACTTGGTTCAAAGATGGCAGCAGTGGGACCATGCAGGACACCAACGGCTGAACAGTGAGTGTTGCACATCGGGATTCATGTAATCCGTGGTATGTTCGAAATCAATGTTTTGTTATTGGCCCAAATGAAACATGCCGCCAAGTTAGTTGTTTTGTGGTTGGTCCAGACAGTACCGGTATATTTCGCTAATTCCGTGGGTATGACGTACAATGCAAGGCCACACGAGTTATAAACATTCACGTAAACCGTTCGTAGATGGAGCCGAATTAGGATCGTTCACCCATTCTCCATCTATTTCAGAATATTTGAATCTTGTGCGTCCCGTGATCGATCCACCGTCAACACATCCAACGCAGAAAGAATGGCGGAAGATGTGCAGTTGAACTGTCAGTTTTGAATTGAATGGTGTCAGTTTTTAGTCTACGATGGAAATTAACGCAGAACCATTCTTGTATGATCGAAAACACAGAAAGATATGTAGACTAAAATGGTGAACATTCCTTGCCTTGGAATTGGTGGAATGTTTGCCTTATCGTTAAGAATCTTAACCTGTATTAGTGTTCATGGCGTTGGTCCCGAAGGTTATGTCATGATGTCTATGGGGTAGCACAATAGTGACTTACATAATGAATTGGAGTGAAGGAAGGTTTATGAAGTAATGTCACTGTAATGCAAAATGACTCTGGATTTGGGTGGTGCATCATCGTACCATTCCCTTGGCAGTAAGGAGGTGTTGTGTCACTGGCTGAGCCATATGAGGTTGTCCCGTATCATCGTTCTCGTCTCAGTTGTACTAATCATCGTTCCCCTTATTACACACTACTACTTGTCAAAGGTATGCCATTCTCCTTTATGTTATATTTTTAAAAACCTTGTATTGTAAATATTTAAGCAAGCAATTGGTCACCATAGTCGTTCTTGTTATTTAAAGGAACTTGGAGAAATTATTGACAGTACTTTACATTGAGCTTCCAGACAGGTGGGGAAAATGTTGGTCGTTGATTTTACCACATGTTCTGTTTTATGTTACAGAACCTCAAATTTACCATTTCATATCAATACAGTTTATTACTGCTATTACTTTCCAAATAATCTTAAATTACATTGAATGGTATGATGTATAACCAAAGAATGGAGGTGATGTTAGACAGTCCAGTTCCTTTTATAATGTCAGCCTTTTCACAAAGACTCTTTGGGTTAATTTGTGATTAAGGCACCACTACACAGAAGTCTTCACTAATTTTAATTAACCATGTCACATCTAAGTGTCTTCAGTGGGAGATATTTTATGATTTACAATATAAACTGAAGAGTTTGATGTAGACTATGTTAATATGTAAGCAGTATAAGTACTTTTATGTCCTTTGTTTGATTTTAAATATGCTTTACAAATCCTATATTTTGCTAGTAGTGCAATGAACACAGTGATAGTTTTTTATGTAAGTAATAGTACTGCCTTAGGTCCATTGATATTTATTAGAATCCTGTCAGATTGTATAATTACTGTTGTAAAGTTCTTGTATAATTTTGTATAAACAGGTTGAAAGCAGTGTGCCAAATGGTGATGTGCATCGCACAAGATCCAAACTGGAGGCTTTTGAAGACTTCAGCACTCTCAAAGCCTCTGACCTGAAACTCCGCATAGAAGAAATGTTGAGAATTAAAGGTATTTTTTATTTGGCAGTTCTGATATTAGTCACAGGGTGACAAGGTGTGGAATGCATTAATTTGGACAGAATTTTGGTAGGGAAAATTATTGGAACTGGCATATGATCTTGCCTAGTGTTGGACTTTGGCTTTGGTTTAAGCTTAGTTGAATATGTGTATTCTAGTACCACAGACTTAGTACATTTAGGTGAAGAGGTACATGTGTTCAAATAGTATTATTTATTTCATGGCTTATAGTGTCAACCAAGTTTTATTTAGTGTGTATTGCTCCTATTTTGTTAAAGAAAAAAAGGGGACAACCCACAAAATATAAATTTTACAGCAGAAGTCAGAAGGTAGTATCATTTTATATATGACATATGCTTTGAGAGGTAGGATATCCCCCACCCATCATGGTTATTCTTCAAGATGGATTTCTCATCTTTTTATGTATCGGAGAGAACCTTAGTTGAATGATTTTCTACACATAACACACTTTACCTCCTATAATTTATATTTTATTAATTTTAGCAGTAAAACTGGTAACATCAGTGTTACAGGCATTACAGTTATTTTGTCGACTTATGTAACATGTAGTAGCCTTCTTGCTTCATTCACCATTGAGAAATGTTACTGTTACATGTAAGTATAAATTGTGTGTTTGTGTGTGTGTGTGTGTGTGTGTGTGTGTGTGTGTGTACATACACTAATATACATATGCTTTTTCTGATACTAATATCCAGGATCTGTTAGTGCGGAACTACGTGATCTTGAAGCCAAGAGACAGAGGTTGCAGTTGGAGGTGGTTGGATTCACTCAACGCATTGATGAGCTGAAAATGGAAGTGACTCATCAGCAGACAGAACTTGAGCGATTGAAGATTTCAGTTGAACAGGTGTGTTGCTGCAGGGATATAAATTATTAGACCTCATTTCTGCACCCACTTCATTGCTTTCAGTTTTTCTTCTTGTGGGTTATGCAGTATATTTTGAGGATACTTTTGCGTTTACTTACAAATTTTTAAAAATAATTTTAATTTCTTGTACTAATGATTTTTTAAATTACTTGAAAGTAAGAGGCAATAAAATTTCACAAAAACAGGTGCTTTGATGGAGGTAGAGCACCGAGTCTCACTGTAGGCTGGATGAAGGTGAAAATTAATGGTGTCATGTGTCCTTGCCTTTCCTGCTTCTTTTTGCAAATAATGAACAAGTAATACACAAAGCAGGCCAGTAAAATGAGGCTTATGTTTTTTCCCAACATTGTAACATAATTTACTTGTACTGCTTTCTCTGTCAATATATTCTACTTGACAAGATCATTCTGCAACTGAAGAATGAAGAATAAATGAAGAGTCAAATTTTTAAGGGAAAGTATGAAAACTACCAACCTTCTAATCATCCTTCTGCCCCACTTAACAATGAGCCAGCTGTGAAGTTACATGTTCCTTTGTGTACTGCCAGTTGTGCCGCAAGAAAGTGGTCTCAGTATACCTTTAATACAGAGTGCAGCAAATAGTGCTGGCAAAAAGCATACTACAAGTTGCAAGTTACGAGTTAGTGATGTACGGATTCTGTATTTAATTTTACACGTTGAATGATTTTTTATTTGATCACTGTGTGTTTTGACATAAATGGCTTGCCATACAGTGAAAATTAAATATTCGTGTGCCCTGTAAATGGCAGGCATAATGGTGTAGCTATCACTTAAGTGAGGAAAGGGAAGTGGCTACTTATAAAAATCTTTATATTGGAGTCATGGGTTAGATATTCTAATTATCTGCTGCATTGATGTATTAGATTCTTTGGTGGTATGCAGTGAATATGTGTCTGATTTTACTGGGAATTTGAGGGAAGGAACAACTAAAAACTATCAACATATTTAACATTTTTGTAGCTTTGTGTTTATTTTATCAGCATTTCATTGGGATTATAAATATATGCATGGCAATTTAAGCCAGCACTTGTTGCAGAGCCCAACATTAAACACTACTGATTTCAAAGACTGCCACTGAACATGGGCTTAAGCAAATTACATTCTCCTTGCATTGTCAAACTCTCTCTCCTTAAGATACAGTGCATCTTAATGTTTTTCTCCCTTATTCTCGGCATTCACAGCATCTGTTTTCAGAGAGGTCTTTTTTGTCTGTCCCATCTGAGTTGTATTTCAAGGACTTTGCAGCCTCGCTTTTACTGCCTTGACAATACTGGATGAACCATGCAAATTACAGAATTCTTCATCACATAAGTTCTTGAACTGCCCTTGTACTGCAATGACTGTCTACATGTTGTCTTGAGCACTTTTTTCCAAACACTTGTATCTTCTCTCATTCTGTTACCATTGCGTACCTTTAGCTTTTTGATGTAAATGACCTCCAGAAATGATGGTAGCTACTAACGTACTAATAAAGCGATTGCAGACGTTCAGTAAGTGTTGGTACATATTGTGGGTTGGGCATACTGTTGACAAGCATTCACCATAGAATATTCTGTGTTAAGAAACTGTAATAAAGGTCTTGTAATTGGACACATTCTTTTGGAACAACCTATGTATTAGTTGATGGATGTGAAAATTTTTATTTGGAATGATTGCAGTTTATGTAACAAATCTCCTCTGCTAATTTATTATTCACTATTGCTTGTTCTTTGCAGGCCCAAGTTGCGCAGAGGGAAGCTCTTCAGAGAAACACTCCTGATCTCGCTCTTCCTCAGAGACTGCTGCCTTTATCTACTCCAGAAGAATATCTCCCACATAAAGCAGGAGAGAGTCTTTATTGCCGCATGTATAATTGCTTCGATTATTCCCGGTGCTCACTTACGTCTGGTTTTCCTGTCTTCCTTTATGATCCCGATCATTACCCAGTCATTGCACCAGGCTGGGACATTGAAGGTTTTGTCAAAACTACCCTGAAGCAGACTCTCGGTTATAATCCACATTTCACAACCGATCCAAAAGTTGCTTGTATATATTTAGTATTAGTTGGTGAAGCATTAACTGTACCTGGTGGGCAGAATAATCTGATCAATGGTACTAATGTACCTGCAAAGACTCTTGATGAAGAGCTTTTACACAAACTTCCGTATTGGGGAGGGGATGGACGAAATCACGTTTTACTCAATTTTGCTCGCAGCAGTAGTGTCCATGACAGCAGGGATACAACAACTGGTGGACGTGACATATTTTTTGGCATTGACACAGGACGAGCCATGCTTGTTCAATCAACATTCAAGAGATCCACATTTCGTGCTGGTTTTGATATTGTAACGCCCCCAATTTTGGGTCCTCCAGGAGGAGACATATGGCAAGACTATCCATCCATGTTGCCTGCCCGGCGGCGATTCCTCCTATCATTTCAAGGAGAATTCCAAAATTTGTCATATCTAGTCAAAACAAATGAAGCCACAGTAAAGAGTTTTGCAGAAACTGTTGATAATGTGGATGATTCAGATATGAATGAGCACAGGGCAGATTATGCTTCAGAATCTAAAAGAAAAGGTGGAGCCAGTGACACTCAGAATGATGTTGACAGGTTTATAATGGAACACTTAAACAGAATGGCATATGGATCAACGTCTGACCGATTTCTCTTTCATTTTGAGTGCTCCATGGCAGTGAGTTCACCAAATACTGAAGAGACAGTTAAGAAATTAAACAGTGGTAACTGGCTGCCCATTATGAGGAAGGTTTCAGATGTGTGGGGAGAATGGGCTTTGTGTGGAACAGAATCGTCACGAATAAGTGTTTTAAGAGATTCAACATTTGCGTTGGTGATGGCACCCACAAATGCTAGCTTAGTGTCAACTACGATTGTGCAGATACGAGTTTATGAAGCGATTAGAGCTGGTGCAATACCTGTTGTGCTGGGAGGAGATCGACTTGAGATGGCTTATGGAGAAGTTGTGGACTGGCACAGAGCTGCTTTATTTCTACCAAAGGTGTGTTACAGTTTTATAATTGTTATCAATGTGAGTAAGAAAGGCAAGATACATACTTGAGACTAGGCATTTGAAGGCAAGACATATGCCAGAGAAAAGCAACTAATACATTATGAGGTAGTAAAACCAACAAGATACATATTTAAGAAAATGTTTATTTACAATCAGACATGCTTCAGCTTAGCAGCATTCTGGGGTTATCATAGTAACACTGCAGGAAGATTGCAAGACCATTACATATTAAAAGATTTATTTATTTATATATATATATATATATATATATATATATATATATATATATATATATGTGTGTGTGTGTGTGTGTGTGTGTGTGTGTGTATATATATATATATATATATATATATATATATATATATATATATATATGTGTGTGTGTGTGTGTGTGTGTGTGTGTGTGTATATACACATATGTATGTATATACGTATAATTACAATAAATTGCTGAAAAGAAGTATAAGATAGTAAATAAAAATGATAATATATATTAATCAGTTCAGGTAACTGACTCAGAATCATCATCTTATGGATGGTGTCATAAGGTGTTATCTGTGTGTGTGTGTGTGTGTGTGTGTGTGAAAAAGATAAAGCAATCCCATTACAGGCCTGGACAGGCCCTGAGGGTTCCAGGAGGATGAGGCTCATAGATTTCAAGACAGTGGCACATGAAGGTGGTAAGGTTGTCATCCTTTTGCACCGGCTGCCTTTACCCCCAAGAAATATTCCTGGTACTCATTTCTGTTAGAGGCTGAGTTGACCTCAGGGCCATAGTGCAACCGGAAGGATTATGTCAATGAAAAATTGCAATGTTTGTGTGTGTATAAAATCAACAACCCATCTTTTTAACCATATTAAAGGCACTGAACTGTACCCATCAGTGGATGATTTTAATACGTATGTTTAGCTGATATTTTATGATGTGATCTATAAGAAGATCATTTATTCTCAGTTATCAAAACTGAGTATATTATATATTATTATTTGGCACTTTCACAAAATTGTGAAAAGGGACTATTAGTTTGTCATGTTTGTCCATCTGTCTGCTGGCACAATTCAGCTCCCACTAGGCAGATTTCGTGAAATTTGATATTTGAGTATTTTTCAAAAATATATTGGGAAAATTCAAGTTTTATTAAAATATGACAAGAATAACAGTCAATTCACATGAAGACGTATGTACATTTATGACAGTATCTCACTGAATTCTGCTTAGAATGAGATGTTTCAAACAAAAGTTGTAGATGAAATCAAGACACTCATTTTATGTTCAGTAACTTTTTCCTGAGAATGCACACTCTGCTGCTGGTGGGTGTGCACTACTAAAACCTGAGGAATGCCATTTATTCATGCCAAGTCCTACGCATGCATGTCCACGCCATGGTCCCTGGGCAATGTCCTTGGACGGCTAAGTCATGCAAGGGCGGAACACAGGTTCCTGACGCGATAATCAGGACATACCAGCTAAGGGAGATTCCCCCAACAGAAAATCCTAGGTCCTCCAAGGTAGCAGGGGTTGAGCGCAAGGCCAGCAACCTAGCCTCAGAAAAGATATACTGCTAAAAAATCTCAATGGAAGGAAAATTTAGGATTAATTAAAGGATGCAGACCACGGCATGTATCACGGAACAAAAAAGAAAACATAAAATCCAAATTAAGGGTATTTGAAAGGAAGGTACTAAGAAGAATCTACAGACCCACCAAAGAAAGCGATGGCACATGGCGGATTAAATCAAACGACGAACTAAATAGACTGATTGGTAACAAAAACATTATAAACTACATCAAAGCACAAAGATTAGATTGGTTTGGACACGTGCATCGTAGGTCAGATAACAGCATGGTAAAAAAAAGTATATGAGTGGGCACCCGTGTTAACAAGATCACTAGGAAGACCTAAAAATAGGTGGGAGGATGATGTAAAAAGTGATATAACAAAAATGAAAATAACAATTTGGAAGGACTGCATCATAAACTGGCCCAAATGGAAGGAATTCGTTGAGAAGGCCAAAACTTCTCTGAAGTTGTAGCGCCTTAAGAAGAAGAAGAACTTTTTCCTGAAAATCATGCTGTTTTTGACATAATGTGGAAAAATATGGTAGATCCAGACAGGCCTCACGTGACAATATAACGTGACGCATGAGCATTGCATACTGGATAACTAAGGCTACAGACACACATTCAGAATATTTAATACATATTGCTTTCCATGGCAGTAGCGGTTGTGTGAATGTGCAACAGTGTCAAGTTTATGCGTACGCTGCCTCTCTTGTTTTGTATTCACTATCTTATACTCCTTTCAGCAGTTTTATCATTGTAATTGTATTTTATCTTTTAATATGTAGTATTATAATATTCTTGCAGTACTACTGTGATCCCTGAGCGTGCCTTTTAAGCCAAAACATTTCAGATTGTAAATAAACAGTTTCTGAAAATTTTGTCTTATTGGTTTTACTGTCTCATTATATATATGTGTACACTGTAACAATTTGTTTTAAAACAGATGTGTTGCTGCTTGTTGGGAATGAAATTTGTGGAGTTCTGTTGTGAATGTCTTTCTTTTCTCATCTACTTTAAATGTTACATGAAACACTAGGACTGAAATAGTTGTCTGGGTTAAAGTGTACTGGAACATAAATTATAAGTGGAAATGATCAGGAAGATGTGATGGTCCATCTAGATTTACAAAGCTGTAGGTTTTATGAGTACTGTTCCTAACATTTGCCATTTGTATAAACTAAAGTGTTGTTTATTTTACTCATACTGGGCTGTACTGTAAGAGGGTTGTTCATATGAAGTGCATATGGGGATTGTTTTGTGAAGAGAAGGTGAGGCCACTAAAACTTTTCCCAAGGACAATGGGGGCAGGCCTACCATTGACACACCAACTGATGAATGCCCTCCTCAGAGAAGTCCCTGGGCTGCTGCTGGAACTATGGCATTGCTGCAGCATTCACATCTTTCTTTGATCCAGATCTGTGGCCCTTTAGCACTTACATGTTCAAGGACCCTGACATCATCATTGGTGCACCACACTATTATGGAACTCTCCAAACTGTTAATACTGCCCTCAAGAGGAAGGTACCTAGCATTCTCACAACAAGTGTAATCATGTTTGCTTGAAACTGCCTGTTCTTGTACTGCCCACTGTCCACAAATTGTGCATTACATGTGTTGAAGTGTACCATCCATCATATAGTTCGCACCGTTCACCATTTGACTTCCCTGTATTTAGGCCTTCAGGAGTCACTAAAGGGCTATAGGTTGAAGTCGGATGAGGATATCAAGGTCTCAGTTGTGCAGTGGTTCAGGCAGCAGCCCGAGGAGTTTTTTGTGGAGAGAATCATTTGGTTGGCATGAGAATAGAATGACTACATTATTGTCCATGAGGACTATTTTTATTGGCCTTTACTTCTTCCAATACGACAATCCCAGAATAAGTCTGTATAGTCTGTAAGATGCTAGTGAATTCAAGCCATAGTGAGGGTAGAAATTTTAAATTTTGCGTCTATAAATTCTCATTCCCATGCTTACTAAGGCCTTTACACAGTAGCTTCTTATGCAGCCATTCAGAATGTGTTCTTTTATTTCAGTAGTACAAAAAGAGATGGTAGAAATGGGTAATGTGAGTCATGTAAAGTGTGCAGGTGGATGTGAGCTAAAACATGCAAGTTGGATTGTGAGTGAAATTGCTGATAGCTTTAGTTCATATAGGGTAAATAAATAAATAAATAAATAAATATATGTATATGTATATACACATATATAAATACATAAACAATTGTACATGTATGTACTCTGTTTCATTTTTTGACACAACAGCAGGTCTGGCACTATATGTTGCATGTCAGATGAGAGACAGGTATCAAAATATGCTTTAGAAACTTGTAGTTTGTAATGTATGTAGGTGACTTACATTTTCCTGCTATAACATATGTTGGAATACTGTTGCCATGTGTTTGAAAACCTTTTCTAAAAGTTTCCTGATCATGGTTTTAATTTTATACTCCTCATGGTTGAACAAATGTGGGGGATCTATGCATTGCAACATCAAATTTTTTAATATGGTTTGAGGTTTAGTATGTTATTTCTTATTTGGTTGCTTTGGCAAGGATACAAATTTTGTATAAATTGGTTTTTACAAAGAGAAAGTATTGTAAGTGCTCTTCGATTTGTATGCTAGTGACTTCCAGGAGTGATTTTTTAGCTTTCTTGTCCTTGCATGGTTGCAGGGGAGAATTAGACTGCTACTAATATTAGGGGACACCAAAAGGTATTTCAGTACTTTATCATACAGGTATTGTTAACCTTTTGGCACCAGAGTTTTACATTTAATTCAAATAAATCACCAACCTGATGCAACAGTTTTTCAGTTTATTATCCTGACGTTTGTTTACAGCTCAACATGTTTCGGGCATTTTCTCGCCCATCATCAGGAGCTCAATGACTGCAGTGGCAGCCTCTGGTTTTACCTTTGTATCATGGTGACAGC
>Ga0268261_10003391_pt1 | contig 11713 bp, 7 predicted proteins | sample TergutNc150P1_FD_190353 | JGI IMG/M metagenome (GOLD analysis project Ga0268261, IMG submission 190353) | Nasutitermes corniger P1 segment gut microbial community from laboratory colony in Florida, USA - Nc150 P1 (SPAdes) (version 2) | ecosystem: Host-associated > Arthropoda: Insects > Digestive... | reverse complement strand
AGAGGAGTCCTACCGACTGTGCTACGTCGTTGTGTGTGATCTAGAAACATCAAGAATGGGTGCTCCATATATATATATATATGACATTAGTCGCCTAAAGGTTAATGATTTAACCCTTACCCTGCTAACGTGGAGAAAATGGTGAGCTAATAATGCCAGCAAATAGCAAATGGGATTTAATTTGGGCTTTAAAGGGTTAATTTGCAAGACAGATTTGTTGATGCATGTCAGCAAGTACCAAGGAAAGTTGTTGTCCAGTAGTGTTGTTTCGGTACTAAGTTTTATGAAAACTGAGGATCTTGAATTCGATACGTGGTTTGCAAATGGACAGACAGGCACATTCAGAGATGGCTGGTGGTGGTTTGGAAGAAGAAATCCTAAAACTGAACTCAGTTTAGTAGGCTTCCTAATTTGAGTAACATAATTTGGAACAGTAATGTGTCTTGTTTTTTTTGTATAGATCTCTATTATGGAGGAGAAGCACTGACTGTGGAGCAACCCCAAGCATTCACATGTCCATATTGTGGCAAAATGGGGTTTACTGAAACAACCCTACAAGAGCATGTCACATCAGAGCATTCAGAGACATCTTTTGAAGTTGTAAGTTGTAAGAATTAAAATTTTTATGTTGAATAGATATACCAAAATCTTCTTCGGAGATCAGAGGTTTTTCGTCTTCATTATCAGGGATAGTGACCTTAATGATGGAGACTGTGAATGTAGTTCTTTAACTTCATGATACAGGTGACTGCCAGAAAGATTTTATTATTGTAATGTTTAATATGCCAGAGTTCTCATTTTGAATTGTCTCATTAAAGTTACTGCTGACAAGTTCAAAAGAGATCTCTTCTGCCTAGATGCAGCACTGCATCACATCCCAAACAAATGGAGACGTCAAATGCAGTGCTGCAAACGCATGAGAACTCACAAATTTATGTGAATTCTATTGATTTGGCAGTGGAGTTCGTAGCAGACAATGTTATTAGAAGGTTTTGTTGGCATATTGCTGCTAGAGATTTTGGTGAATAAGATTTTTGAGCAGTGATTACTTGTTACATGTTGACTGAACAGCAGGCAAAAGGTATATTCCAAAGGCACCATTAGGAGCCTGCAATAATTATCAAGCTGAAAAAACAAGAAATTAACAATTATTTGTGAAATCACAACAGTAAAGAATGCATTGACAAGACTTACGATTGTTCTTTCAGAAAGCTGCTAGCCATATTACAAATAATATCCATTTAGAGATCTCTATTTGTTTTGTTCATTTTAATTGACGAAAAAATAATAAATGCTTGACTCACTTTCTAGGTTTGCCCTGTGTGTGCGTCCTTGCCTGGTGGAGACCCAAACTTGGTGACAGATGACTTTGCAGGTCATCTTACTTTAGAACATCGCATTGGGCCACGCGACCTGATATCCTTCCTCATATCCTCTACAATGCAACTTGCCCAACACAAACTATTTATAGATTAGGATACCTTATTGCACCGTTTGTACAAGGATATACGTGTTGCCAGGTTTGATTTTAATATAAAGAATGTACAGTAAATTCTCACTTTTAATCAACTTCAATTTCAGACAACTTTCAGTTTTACAAATATTTTAAAACACTCACTTCACAGTTCTTATTTGAACAGTATTATGTGCTTTTAGAAGTACAAGCTTATTGTACTGTGGATTTCACAATAGTAAGTTTGAATATTACAAATGACCCCTTTGTTTTCACTGTACAGAGAACCTTGTCATGGCTAATTCAAGGAATGTGTGCAGAGGGAAATGTGGACATGAGATTCATTATGAAGGGTAGCTGAACACTTGGTCACACTTGACCGTATCTGAATCGCTGTCTCAGTTTTGTTATGGAAAGCTGTAGTTCTTAGAAATCCGTGGTTTTAAAAGCTGTGGTAATTCACTGTATGGTGGTTACAACATGCAGGGTAAGACATTTACTATACAGGAGATTCTGAGCACTAGTGTATAGCCATAATGTTATTTACTCTTATTCAAAGACAGTTTAAGTCTCAGCTGATCACCAGCTTTCGTGGCTGAGGTTTTTTTTTTTATGGTTTTGCTAAGTGCCTCCAGGCTAATTGCCAAGATATTTGCTTGTTCATGCCTTGACTACTTCCTGATTCTGTTAAGTTCAGGATTTACCACCATCAAAGTCACATATTGACGTCCTGGTGGCGTCATGAATGCCATAGACAGTTGAAGTATCAGGACTAGAATTTTTGTGATTTTCTATGGATCAGATATGTGGCCATATTTTGATATTGATTTATTCATTACGAATGTTTGTGACAGCATTTTAACAGGGAACCAGCCTACCATAGTCAGTGTCATGACCATGCTGTGGGCTAGACAACTGAGGAATCATGATAGTGCTCAAGGAAGGGCAATAGATCTTTTCTCTTTCCCAAAGCCTCCACTCTGGCTGTGGGGGCCACCCATTGGGTGCTTGGGGCTCTTTCTGTGGGGGGTAAAGCAACTGCGTCATGTTGTGACCACTTGCTTCTGTCTAGTGCCATGGTTAAGAATGAGTAGAACTTTATCTGCACTGCTGTTTGTGGTATACATGGGGACAGCTTTACCTGTCACATTGTTGGCAGCACTGTATCTTACAGAGTCAGTACAGTTCTTTGAAGTACCCCTTAAATCATGGTATATTTGCTAGACAAAATGTATTAGAGGTTACTTTACTCTCTTATGACATAATTCTGCCTGTTTCGTGTGGGCATGAAACTTGTCCTTTCACTCTGAAGGAAGAACAAAAAAGATATTTGATAGCAAAGGTAAAAAATAGTAACATATATACCTATGAGAGAGTAATGGTGAAAATTATTTAATTAACTGTTTGGTGCCAAAAGCCGACTATATCTGTGCACGGTGTGATGCTGAGACTCATTGGCCAAGAGCATGCAAAGTAACGGGCATTCATTTAAATTCCAGGTCTTTTGCAGAGTATTCTGGGCGCTTAATTCCAGCTCCAGGGGCTTCATGTATGATAATTTGATTCCTTGTCTAATATAGTCAAGATGATTATACTGGAAGGTCATATATATGATGTGTGTGAGAAGCAAGAAGTACGTACAAATTTAGAAACCTTGCCATAACAGAAACTGAAATATGAATGGCTAAATAGTGTAGTAATGGAGCTAAAAGAATGGGTTGAGGAAGTGTTGTCTTAACTGAGCTGGCTCAGGAAATGAATGTCTCAAATGACTGTGGAGAGGAGTCTTTGCCAGGTAGGTAGTTTCTGCATCAGGCATCACTGAGCCATTTATGGATGCTGAATGAAAGCAGTTCAGATTCTTCCGTGTAAGTTGATTCTACTTCTGCTTTGTATTTGTCACATAAATGAACTGTAAAAACAAACTGTAAGATTAATGGAAAAACTTGGACGAAGCATGCTGGCCCGATCAGTGGTGTTTCTGATGTGTGCAGATGCAGTTCCTGGTTTGACACTTTGCCAAGACACTGTCATAACAGGATTTTCATAGTTTTTGTTACTGCCCAGGCCAGTGTAATTAATGCCATGACCACATTATTTCTGGTTCATTATGCGCTCATCTTTCTACCTTTCCATGCTATATACTCTGAGGTGCTGAAATCATAATTGAACCATAATGAAATACAACGAAAAAGTAGGGGAATGCCAGAAGTTTATTAAAAATGGAGTTTACTGTATATGAATTTGTGTAGGAATTCTATAGTGTACTGTATTTATGCAATTCCATGGTACTCCTAAAGGGCTTTGAAGCAGGGAATAAGAAGTTTTTCTGCATAAGTCTGTTTTGAGAAATTCCAAGAGATAGTGATCAGGTGTGAGTGAAAGTATAAAAGCTACTGGTGTGTTGAGAACTTCATTTTATGTGCATGGCATGATTGTGTCTGCAGTAACTTGTGCGGATCGATTACAAGTCTTTGTTCCTTAATGTAAAGCGAAATTACCACGTAAGTGATAATTAGGTTGGAGACACTTACCTCAAAATGTGGTTTTGTATTATCGCCTGGTGTCTTTGGGCAGAACTCTAGTGATTCCACAGTACAAGTGCCTTGATAGGTCTGTAATTGATCCCAATGGCATTTGGAGGAGAGGTAACTGATAAAAAATAGGCAGTTGATGTTTGTGAAGAGTGGTCCTTTTGTGAAATACAGTAGAGCATTCTTATTGATACAGAGTGACAGTTGCGTAATTCTAACCATGTGTCTCATGCAGGACTGGTGTGATGTGTGACACAAAGTGCTTAGTTCACACAAATGGACACTTTGGCCTGAGAGAGACAGTGCTGATTGTAGCCTAACCTGTTCAAAATTGGCCTGGATTGTTGAATTATATTGGTAACTGGGTTCCATAATTGACTTCCAGAGAATCCCTCGTCTCAGTTGAAATGACCGAAATGGTTGTGTCTGAGTTGCTGCCTTCACTAAGTGGCCTATATTCTGTGCTGTTTGGCCAGTATTCGGTGTTCTTTTTCCTTGGTGCCTTGTGTACAGCTGACTGATCCATGTGGTAGGATTGTGTGTGGTTCATGCTGATTATATCTGGTATTAGTGGTGCAGCCCTTGTCCAACATGTCCACGTTCGTGTGGGATGCTGCTTAGGTTTCTGGTGCCCATGTGAGAGTTATTTGTTTCTAACGTAGACTTTTTCGTAGTGAATGCACCGAGTACTCACATAAATCCTTTCTTACGTCTTATTCAGTGCATGAGGGATGTGTGTGTGTGTGATTAGCGTGGCCATAGAAACTTGTTTCTAGTAACGAATTGTGTATTAAATAAAAAAGCCTGATATTTAAAGAAAGTACCTTGGATTTGTGTAATATGGTATTTTGCAAGAAAAAAAATATTTATTTACTATTCTTGTAGGAGAAGTTAATTGTTCCTGTGGACTGTAAGTTGCTTTCCATCCTGCTTCTCTTGTTTTCCCCTTTCGTCTCTTGCCACTGTTTACACGATTATTTCTATTTGATGTATTTCATTGGTTGTTTTCTGAAATTACTGTAGCTTGTGTTGGGTATATATTGTTTGACTGATTCAGGAGTTTACACATAGCCGCTTGCCTGTCGGCTTAGTATTAGCTGTGTGAGTTTTTTATGCAAGGCATTGTTTTGTGTGTGGTAAACTCTTGTTTGAATGAACATGACTTTTCTTTGTATTTTGACTTCATTTTGGAATTGTAATTGAAGTACTGATGTGTATTTTTTTTGCATTTTTTAACACAAGCCTGATAACTTATTCTCACTGTTAACATTCCTATTTAACTTAAACCATGCTGCATTGCAAAAGTAGTGCCAATGAATGCTCTTCATTCGGCAGAATACATATCTTACACATGCCCACTGTCCAAATGCTTTGTGACCCACAACACATGACTGAGTACCCTATTTGCATTCCAGTGCTTATCGGACAAAGAATGTCTTACTACATTCGCCTTGGCAAAGTGAGCTCATATTTTCTCATGTCAAGGGACACTCTCTGTAAGAACTGTCAGATTAATAAACAAACATACTTTAACAGAGTCTGCAAAAGTTTTTGACACAGAGAGCTCACTGTTAATAGTTTTTGCATGATTGTTTTACATGAATACTCTTCTTGTGTTGTGGGCCGGGTAGCTCAGTCAGTATAGTGACTGACTACGGGCTGGATGGTCCGGGGATAGAATCCCGGTGGGGGCGAGATTTTCCGCCCGTCCAGACTGGCTCACCCAGCTTCCTATACAATGGGTACCAGGTCTTTCCCGGGGGGTAAAGTGCGGCCGGGGCGTGCTGCTGACCACTCACCCCCTTCTAGCGCTGAGGTCTTGGAAGTGTAGATCTATACCTCTACCCCCTCCCCCTCTGGGCCACAACCGGGCCTGTAACGGGGTTACTTTACCTTTACTTCTACTCTTCTTGTGTTACATTACCTTGATTGTGTGTGGACCATAAGGTGGTTTTTAGGGGTGCAGGAAGTCAACTATTTAAATTGTTACTGTTGACATGTTTTGGATCATTGGTAGTTAGGTTATGCTGCCTGTCCCTTTCTTGACTCCACATTCTTTTTTACTATGTGTTCTCTTTCTGTTGGTATTTGTAGCCAGCAGGTTACTTGCTGTTTGTTGCTCTGTAGGCCACATGTGGCTTCTGACACATAATTTAAGAGTTTGAGTGCATCTTGCTTAGCTAAGCAGAGAAAAGTTATGGTTATGGTTGAGGGGCTTTGCAGTTGGTAATGCAGCTTTCTTGTTAGTAGACCCTAAGAATTCAGGTATTGTGGGATGTGAGGCTGTGTCATAAGGTGAGTAGTTCCCCACATTTTGAAGAGATGTAGTTCCTTTGCTTTCAAGGATAAAAAGATGAAGGCACCACAGGTGTCAGTAGCCACTCAGCTGTTGGAATAGTGTCACACTTCAGAAGACCTAAATCCTCCCTTTAACATTGCTGTGAGAGCCTCAAATCTTACACAAGTGAACCTTGTTTTACTGATTGGAACAGCCACTTATCCACTTGTCATTTGACGCTAATGTTTAAAACATGTTATACTTTCAGTCTCATGACTGGAGTACATAAGGTACTTGCACCATAAAATTAATTTGTTACACATGTCTCCTGTCTGTTTCTGATTTTGCCTTTGATATACAAGGGTAATTCATGTGTGACCCAACATCTATGGAACCCACCTTGTGTTCCCTTTTCAAAAGCACTGCTATGCAAACACTTGTTCCCTTGTAAAGTTTCACACAGAGACAGTGCGTCAGGCATAGCCTTTTCATCTTTGTTAGTGTTGGCATGATTGACTGGTGTAATGACTGTGGGTGAAATTGCTTATTGTTAGATGGCTATAGAGTGCTGTGTATCACTCATACACCTATTTTTGACAATGCTTTGTCCTCGTTTGAATTGTAATCGAAGTCATTGTCATATATCATTGGCTCTGAGTCTTCGTTTTTTGTGTTAAAAATTTCTTTACATGTAACTGCTTTGCCTTAGATTACATCTTGCAGTATAGCCAAGTGCATGTGTGCATGTAAATTAATGTGCAGAGAATGGTCATATGAAATGAATGTATAAAGTTATGCCAATCCATATTGTTCACAAGCAACAGTGAAAGTTGCAGATTATATTTAAATCACTATATATATGTGCGTCTGTTTGTAAGTTGGCCATTTATCCACATTCATTTTTGACATTTTTGTAAACTTCTGTAACTTATATCCCACCATATATATTGAAATATGTGATGTAACTAAAATTAGATGTGCCACAATGTAACAGATAGGCCCGTGGGTTTAACAAGTAACAGCGTTTATTGTCCCTACTGTTCATACAATTAAAACAGTAATTAGAACAGAACACTCACAGGAGATTACCTTGCACTTGTTCGCTAATTACTCCAGGCTTATAGCCCAATGTACAGTTTGCATAATTCTGTTCTCTGCTGATGCTCACAGCACTGACACTGGTCTCAAACACAATTCTTTACAGATTCACTTCTCCACTACACAATGAACTATGCAGTTCTGCAGTTACAGTCTCCCTTTGCTCTGTTGTCCACACTCGCTATCTGCTATATGCAACACACTGACTCAACATGATATGACTGCCCTCTTCCTGCTGAAGGCTGGTCTTGTATGCCACTTCTGTGGTTCTCAAATATTTGACTCTGTCCCAGTCACTCTTCTGTAAGTGTCAGCCACTGTATCTTTTCCTCTAAGGCATTGGCCTACCGGCATCCTTGACGTCAAAGGCTTCGCTGGTTGCCACACTACTAGGCGCTGTTGCCCTTTGTTACAGTAATTTCATGTGTACTTTATCAGAGAACTACAGCTGACAGCCACATTGTGCGAATCACTGGAAACAGCAGTGAAACGTGAAACAAGCATCTTGTCACTGTTGTGGAAGTGAAAATTTAAGCTGTCATACAGAATCTGTAGCACTGTGGCACCAGTACTGGCTGAGGGTTCGTAAATGATGAGGGGCAATTAGGAATGATTCGGATATAAGGATTTGAATTTCATGTTTGTGGATCCGTGCATCATAGTATAATTCACATAAAAAATCCAACAAGATGCAACAGTGTATCAAAATTTTCTATTTGTATGAAGCTCAACATGTTTCGGGTGACACACCGCCCATCATCGGGAGCCTAAAACTGCACTAGCAGCCTCTGGTTTTGCATACGTGGAGGGTTGTTGGCCATGTAGTTGTTGGACACTGTCAGCTGTGGCACCAGTACTGACTAGGGTTCGTAAATGATGAGGGGCAATTAAAATGATTCGGATATAAAGATTTGAATTTCATGTTTGTGGATCCATGCATCATAGTATAATTCACATAAAAGATCCAACAAGATGCAACAGTGTATCAAAATTTTCTATTTGTATGAAGCTCAACATTTTTCAGGCGACATGCCGCCCATCATCGGGAGCCTAAACTGCACTCGCAGCCTCTGGTTTTGCATACATGGAGGGTTGTTGGCCATGTAGTTGCTGGACGCTGTCAGCGTCCAGCAACTACACGGCTAACAATTCTCCACATATGCAAAACCAGAGACTGCGAGTGCAGTTTTAGGCTCCCGATGATGGGTGGCGTGTCGCCCGAAACATGTTGAGCTTCATACAAATAGAAAATTTTGATACACTGTTGCATCTTGTTGGATTTTTTATGTGAATTATAAGGATTTGAGGTACTTAAATATGTGCACCTTCTCTCATGCTTTCTGTTTGCCCACTGTATAACAAATCCAAAGTGTGTTGCATAAAACTTCCAAAGTCTGTGAGTGATGTCTGTGAAAGTTTGCCTCTAATTTCTGTAGAGTTGGAAGTCACAGTCAGAGCTCGACTATCATACTTTTTCACCTGTGATCTCTGTATTACACATTTTTTAGAGCCTGCATGTCATATATTCTAATATGTGATATATTGAAAATATGTTTTTCTTCTTATGCCAGTTGAAAGAGGGGCTATGCAACATGTTTCAGATTTCCTTTATGAAACCATAGAAAATTAATTGACCACTGTATAAAATTTGTTACGTACTTGTTAAATATGTGTAAAATCTTTGAACCTTGCAAATTTTGATAGGTATTCTTTTCTTCAAGTTATTCAAGACCAAATCCTTCATTATACTGTAATTTCTTCTCCATGAATATCCTTGCAATGTGCAGTTCCTTTCCACAGTGCTATTTAGTAAGCCGTAAAGTTATATTTACAGGGCTGTGTATTATATTTTGCAGTTTGTATGTGATTTGCTTAATCTTTTTTGTTGATTTGGGTTGAATGTCTTGTGAGTTATTAAATTAATTATCAGACATCTGAGTTTGGTTGATCATGTGTATAACAAGATCTGCCATAACATGTTTTCTGTAATGGCATTGTTAGGACAAGTATGCACCAGTTATTATTTTGGGTAAAGCATGTGCTGGGGTAGGAGAAAGCAGATGTAACATTGTGTGAAACTCTTGATTATCCTTAACTAATCCTTACGATGAACCAGTTGGATCAAGGCATGGTGGACGTAGAATACCGCATGCATCACGGGGAGTAGGTGGGCCCCGAGCTAGGCGATCTAACATGCATTTCAGGTAAGATTCTGTCATGAGATCAGAGATAAGCATTGTAAAATTTTATTATAAGTGTCACCTAACCTCACAAATCCCTGTACAATTCTCCCAAACAACACGCAGTTTGTAGACCACCCTGAAAGTGGAGGAAGCAAGCTCCTCCAAAATGTCAGTAACAGATTACCAATCACCTTGGCATCAAGAGAGTAGTTTTTGCCAACAACAGTGTAAACTTCAAATTGCACAGTACTGAAGTGATAGTTGAATGGTCATGATATTTGTTTTTTTTTTTTTGGAAAATTAAAATTTTGGGACAGTTCCAGTTTGGTTTTAAATCTCACAACAGTAATGTGCAATTTATGTGAAGTCGCACGTGAACTTTGCATGTATCTCAGTTGCAACTTGCACATCAACTCTGTTGTTTACCAGAGCAGAAAGTGTTTTCAACAACAGTTGCAAAGGAAAGTGATATGCACATTTTGTTCTTCATACTTTTTGTAAGTGTTTTGTTTCCTTAAGATAATTAAAAAATGGTATTTTTAAAATTAAGATGCAGGAATTATGTGAAGATGGCTAGAGTAGTTATGAAGTACACGTTTCCTGACTTAAAATACTCGCGTTGTGTCATCTCATATGTGACTTTGTTTTAGTAATGTTACTAATGACAGGCAGTTTTGTGTGTAGTTCCTCAGGTGGTTTGTCTTCACTGTCACCATCGAGTCGTGAGAGTGTGGATCCGATAGCAGAGCTTCTGTCTCAGTTGTCCGGGGTACGAAGATCTGCGGCTGGTCAAGGTTCGACACCATCTCAGCTCCAACAGTTGCAGATGCAGCTCCAACTAGAGAGACAGCAGGTGAGGGTACGGACAAATCATTTTATTTATACTCCACTTATGCTGCTAATACAGTCCTCTCCAATGGTAGTGTTATTACAGTTTGCTAAAGGAACCTGGAAATTGTCCTAAGCCAGTAAATGAGAGTAAGGAAATAAAGTTAATTTGTTTGAGCAGTTTTTCATATATCAGTTTTTCTACTGTATTTTTTTATTTGAAGTAATTTTATACACAGAATGAAAGACATGAAGCAGGGTTAATTCATAAGCCTGAAATGTTGTTAAAGAAAATATGCTATTACTGTATTTTTATTGTTATACTGTACATAAGTCCTTTGTATGATCAGTTTCTGTTATGGAATTCAGCTTTAACATTTAAAGTAGTAAATAGAAATGTCTTAATATATCTTATTGGTCAGATTTGTGATACATGTGATGAAATCAAGGTTTTTCTTGTTAAGAATGTAAAAGTAGATTCCTCCAAACATTGCTAAACCTTTACCAGACTCCCCAGTGTCACATTTGCAAGACTGCACAGTGTCACATTGCTGAAGACAGATGTTCATCTTTACGTTGCATCTTGCCAGTCACATATGAGCAACGTGTGGCAATCTTAAGTCACGTGTGAGCAAGGTGTGGCAATCTAATTACTGTTTCTCTTGTGATGGAGGTTCAAATTATATAATTGATAGAACCGAGATGCAGTTTAATAGCCATTCTGTATAGTATGGAAGAAACATTACTACCAAAAGGGGTAGGTTTGAAGTAACTGTTAATTTCTGAATCTCATTTGTTCAGTTGTCTATAAACCCATCAGACAGTTAACCTTGTCATATGTGCAGCTGAACTTGTGCATGTCATACCTGGACTTTCAGGCGGCGGCTCGTCAACAGTTAGAACGTTTGCCCAGACGCCAGACTCAGACAGCTTCCTCTACCAACTCAGCGGGTGCTGGGACTGCAACTGCAGCTACAACAGCTGCGACAGGTTCCCACACAGCCGTCCCTCTAGATGCCACTTTGAGCCAAGCGGCACCAAGTAATTCTCAGTTCCTTCTGTCAAGGTGAGGGTTAGCTATCTGCACAGTCATGTTGCCTTTCTCTTTTAACCTAAGTTCCCTGTTTTATAAGAGAAGACAAACTTAAAGAATCATCTCTTAACCGAATCAACCAACAAGATGCAGCAACTTCACAACTTTATTACTTGTCGTTTAGATACATCTCAACATGTTTCGGGCATCCTCATGCCCATCATCAGGAGCTACAACAACTGCAGTAGCAGCCTCTGGTTTACCGTCGGAGCTTGGTGATAGCAGTGCTGTTGTTCGTGGTCGGGC
>Ga0268261_10003390_pt1 | contig 11718 bp, 6 predicted proteins | sample TergutNc150P1_FD_190353 | JGI IMG/M metagenome (GOLD analysis project Ga0268261, IMG submission 190353) | Nasutitermes corniger P1 segment gut microbial community from laboratory colony in Florida, USA - Nc150 P1 (SPAdes) (version 2) | ecosystem: Host-associated > Arthropoda: Insects > Digestive... | reverse complement strand
AGCCCTGGGAGTCTCTAGATGGGATATATGAAAAAGGATTAGCCATTGGTTGGTCAACCAGCATTGGGTATGATGGTGAGGCCTTGGCGATACCCAGACAGGCACAAGAACTAATCTCGGAACCTTGTATGGGTGCCAAGACCATGTTTCTGTCCTTTAACAGGACTCAATCCAGGGCTGTTACTGGCCTTCTCACTGGACATAACACCCTGAGGCGACATCTTCACCTACTAGGGTTGTTGGACAGTCCACTGTGTAGGAGGTGTGGAGCAGAGGAAGAAACCATGGCCAACATTCTTTGTGACTGTGAAGCTTTGGCCTCACTCAGACATATGTATCTGAGCTCATTTTTCTTGGAGCCAGAGGACATTAAGAGTATAAGCTTAGGAGCCATCTGGAACTTTAGTAAAGTAACAGGGCTTCCATAAATTGATATGAGGCACAAAAGGCCCGTTAATTAAGGCCTAGGTGCATTAGGACCGTGAGGTCCTGAACCTAATTGCAACAACAACGACAACGATGATGACAACAACAACGACGACGACAATGACGATGACAACAACAACAATGACGACGACGACGACGACGACGACGACAACAACAACAACAACAACAACAACAACAACAACAACAACAACAACAACAACAACAACAACATACTTAGCAACTCTTTTTAACAAACTGTTTGAGGAAGGTCAAATACTGGACTGGCTAACAACAGGTATAATAATTTTCATTCCAAAGAAAGAAAACACTGAAAGAACAAAGAAACAGAGGAAGAACTCCAAAAACAGATGCAAGTAGTTAGAAAATTCAATAATATCCACATGAAATTTGGACACGACCAAGTGTTCAAAGATTGTACTCCAGAGAGGAAATTAGTTCAATCACAAAATTTAATACATGACTTCAACAGAGAAATACAAGAGCTCTAATAGGGAAAAACATACAAGTACCTAGGGACTGAAGAAAGTGAGGGCATACAACATCAACAAATGAAAGAAAGAAGAAGGAATACACCAGGAGATTAGCCCTTTAAACGCCGAATTAAATCCCATCTGCCATTTGCTGGCATTATTAGGAGCTCACCCTATATTCCATGTTAGCAGGATAAGGGTTAAGAATGATACTGAAACCTGAGGTTCATGCCAAGAATAAAATTACAGCAATTGGAGCATTAGCTGTTCTAGTACTAAGGTACAGTTTTGGTATTATTAATTGGAGATTAGAAGAAACAAGAAAAATTTACAGGAAAACTAGAAAGGTACTAACAATGTATAGAATGCATCACCCTAAAGCTGATATAGATAGACTATATATGAAAAGGAAAGGAGGAAGAGGCCTATTACAAATTAAAGTGACATATAAAGCAGAGATAATCAATACTGCAGAAAATTTGAACACAAAATATACACTAACCACTAAGTATATATTGTTTAAAGTTCTGAAAGCAATCAACCTAACATGAATTCAACAATTAAACTAGCAGCAAAGGTTGCAGAAGAACTAAACCACTCAAATGAGAATAGTGAAACAAAAAACAAAACATTCAACATACAAAAGCAAAATTAGGAGAGTCATGAAAGAAAAAAAATGGGAAAGCAAAAGTATACTAGAAGTATGGATAGACAGCTTATTAGCAAAGCAGACACATTCCTATGGCTGTCGAGGGGAGATCTGAAAGGAGAGACTGAAAGTGAAATAATAACAGCACAAGATCAGGCATTACAAAACCAAACAGAAACAGACAGCAAATGCAGACTCTGTAAACAATTTGACGAGACAGTGGAACACATCATATCAGCATGCCCAATACAGGCAAAAGAACAATAAATAAAGAGACATGAGAGAGTGTATGTTTAACTACACTTCAACATATGCAAGGAAATAACAGTAAAATTAGACAACTAACACCGGTATGACCATGTACCAAAATCAGTCGACACGAGTCATGAAGGTAAGGTTACCATATTATGATACCAAAAAGTGTGAACCAACAAAACTATCCCTAACAATAAACTCGACATCATAATGTGATAATAAACAAGGAAGATGCATGTTAATAGATGTTGCAATTCCTGGAGATAGAAATGTGATCAAGACAAAAGCTGAGTAGATTTTAAAATATAAAGACCTCATAATAGAAATTCAGCGCATGTGAAATGTGAAAGCAAAAGTGATACTAGCAATAAGAGGGGCAACTGGTACCATTTAAAAATCACTCAGACAATACTTGAGCAACATACCAGGAAGGTATAGGAACTAAAACAAACAGCCATATTGGGCACGGCTAACATACTATGGAAAGTGCTAATGTAAAAGTACAAAATATATTTCACATGCAAAATAACATTACATGTAGCACAAACAGTAAATACAGAACAGCTGCAACATTATATATCCTAAGAACATGGTTTGTTTTAGGTATATAATTACAAATACCCTGCATACAGGTGATAACAACAACAACAACAACAACAACAACAACAACAACAACAACAACAACAACAACAACAACAACAACAACAACAACAACAACAATAATAATAATAATAATAATAATAATAATAATAATAATAATAATAATAATAATAATAATAACAATAGCAGCAGTGAGCTGCTAAGGATGTCCAGGTTCTCCCTACCCAGCAGGCCATATGCATTCTGCTCATATTCTTATGTAAGTAGTTACCACTCAATAGTACAGTGAGACAGACACAACAGATATACATGATGCAAACTGTCAACAGCACATAAAAGGGATAAAACTGCTTAAAACATTGGACCATCCCATAATACTTCACTGACCATGCATGGCCAGAGCAACTGTTCACATACGATAATATGGTACAACTAAGCCAACCAAGTAAAACATGCTAACCACTCAAAAGGATTATTGTTACCGGAGTAAATGTTACTTACCCACTGCAACAAGTGACTGAAACATGCAAACTTGTGTGTGTGTGTGTGTGTGTGTGTGTGTATGTGCACACATGTGTGTGCACACAGACCATTCTAGCAGTGAAACACCAATGACACCATACTAATGGACAAGTACTGTTGATAATAAAAGACATGAAAAACATTTGAAAAAAGGAAATTACCAGACACAAACCTCATATGTGCACACAACAGTAAACAGTGACACAAACCTAACTTGGGCACACCACAGTGAAGTCACATAAGCCTCACTTATGCACATTACAGTAAAGAGTGACACAAACCTCATACTGCACATAACATCAAGCAATGACACAAACCTCACGTGCAAACTGCACTGAACAGCAACACAGACTTCACATGTGTATATCATAGTGAAGAGCCACACACACCTCACCTGTGCAAACTGCAGTGAACTGTGACACAAACCTCACCTGTGCACATCACAATGGCCACAATCACCAGCAGGTAAGCAATGCAGGATGCTAACATGTTGGGCAGAATATCTGCATAAGACAAAGAGAAAAGTGTGAGTTAGCATAGCACCAGACAGTCAATTCAAATAACATTCTCTGGAATAAGCAAATATCGCCATTATCACCAATAGTTGTTTAATCAAAATTATATGTTTATTGTTTCATCCGTCTGCTATTTGTCAGACTCGATATATAGTGCATAGACTAATGCAGGGCTGTAGTAAAAATGGTACCATGTGTGGAAAAAAGTGCCACCTTCAGCCCAGTCCAGTTTTGCAACTTTAACAGTTTCAATAAAGACCAACACAGTACACAATATGCTATGGAGAATATTCCTACCACATGTTACAGCTAGGCTTGGTCATTATCAAGGAGCAAATGCAGAATACAAAGCAGAAATTATTCATTATTACATAAAACATTTTTGTCTTAAGTCACCTGATGAATTACAGAGAATAATTGTACATCAATGGATTTTAAAAACTTCCATAAAACTTCCCACTACTCCCAGTCTATTATAATTCCACCCTGAAAGTACGATGACCTATTACTGTATAATCATTAGCTATACAGGTCAAGTTCAATTGAAATAACAACACATAAAATGATAAAATGGTGTAATATATGTTGATTGTCCCAGTAAATTATGTGCCAGAAGATACACTACCAAAATATTGCTGGAAACACCATGGTTTCCTGCACAACCCTTCACAATTTATAAGTTGTGAAGTATACATCAATGTTTAAATGAAGAATGTTGTGGAAGATGAAAAAGCCTCCAATGAAATGTGGTAAGTTGTTGTGTGCCTCTCTTTAAGATGTCTTAAGATATTTGGGTGCTGAGGTAATGAGAATGTTTATGGTTGTGGAAAGGTTAGATGTGACTTTGTCAGTTTCATTCAAGTTGAGAATTACTGCACATAATGCAATAAAAGCTTCCCACCCAAAAAAAGCAATACAGTTCCTAAATCCCTTGGACAGTATGAATTACTCACTCACAGAATTCATCAGCAGAGAAATGTTCATGCCAGTAGTCACCGGGTTGACCATTTGTCATCAGAAATTTGTACCGCATGCTAAGACCCTGCAACAGAATTGCTGCACTAATTACATTATTCAGTTGTTTGAACAGCAACCTGGCTGGTCATTGCCACATCACTAGCAGGTTTAACATCTTCACTAAATATCTGTTGCAAGCCTTTGACAGTGTCTTGAGACTGTAACCAACTGAAACCATTCTAATTCAGTCTTTATCAACCAGTAGCTTCTGACTTAATTTATGCTTGTCTACAAATTCTGGTATTATACATTACTGCAGCTGAAAAAATTATTTTACAAGTTTCTTTATTTCCTCTTACCAATTAAATAGTTTGAGTTAGACATCATCAGATTTCTTCACACAGTTTCACTAGCCAAACCATATTTAATTTTCTGTTGCATAGCAACAAATTACATTCGTGTATATTTGTATGGCCCTAGCATAATTTTTTATTGTGAAATGTGATGCCTCAAAACCATATTAATTATTATGTGCACATGTAAAAGTTAGATGTACAGGTAATAATTAGGTATGGAGACTGTGTGAAACAAAAACAGTGGCCCTCTTTCCAGTACCACTGATGTCTTCCTGGTGTGTGATTCAGAGAGAGTTCAGATCCATTTTTTAAGTCACACCTTTAGTTTAAATTATACTTAATCTGCAGCACAAACATGGTTACTTATTCATCTGGTGCACACTGCTCAATTAGCTGTTTTAAGGTGCCAATATTTGCCTCACAGAACTCTGTTAGCAGCAAAAGAAACATAATGTACTGTTCTTTATAAGGAAGTATCATCTATACTGTTTTCTACATTCATTACTTATGGGGGGGGGGACATAAGAAGACTGCATCACATCCTATTGGATTACATTACAAGGCCACTCAGTGCAGATAACAAGAACAGTAAGACAGACACTATGAACCAAATGTCCAGGCGTAACTGACAGATTCAGCAATACGCACTAAGGTTCTCAGAGGGTTCATGTCGCAGGGTCATGATTGAGGACTATTTTAACAAAACAAGCAAATAACCTTCCTGCAATAAGCTGCACTACAGTTACATGGGTCCTTTGAGTTTTGTTTAGCACCATGCCATAATGGTGCAAAGGAGGCATGGAGACAAAGCTTGGCTTGCAATGTAGAAGCATGGTCAGCTTCAAACTTTGTATTATACCCATGGCTCTACAGCCCTCTGGACATGGCTCTGAACATAACAGTTCCAAATTCAATGACTGAATATGCAACTATGCCCTTCCTGCTGTACATACAGCTTAAGCACAAACAAAGCATGACCCTACAATCACCTTGGTAGCATTGCAATTACTGATGGCAAGAAACCACCAACGCGCCCGTGCACTGCGGAACTTCCTAATATTGTGACACCCCAGCCAGTCCTTCTTGTTCTGGGTGCTGCTGTGGAACACACAACCTGATGAATGACGGACTGCTTCTGCTGCAGTTAGATTGATCACCTGATTGGCAGTCACATTGAGATAAGACTCCTTCTCCAGGCATGTCTGTGAAGAAAACACAAGAGTATTTACTCATCCACAGGCCGGCAAGGTACTTCCAGGCTACACAGTGGCACTGCTCTCACCTTGCTTGTCTTATACACTGCTGGCCATTGTGTGTCTGAGTCATAGTACAGCAGCAGGTTCTGAACGGAATATTCCTGTGGGGGAGATGATGCAACAATTATAATTCAAACCACAGTACTGACAACTTACCCAAATATGGACACAGAATAATGTAAGTGATGATCTGATAGGCATGTGACATTTAATGACAAGATGCTGGTGGAAAGATGAAGCCATGGCTTATTATAAGGCATTATCGCAGGGGCACTTAACTCCAAGAGGCACCAGAATACTCCTAGAGACACATCAGAATATCCATTGTCACAAATAGCACTACAATGTGACGATTGTGTGACAGAATGAGAGGTTACAACAATAAAATATAACAAATAAAATACTAATACCAATAACTGTGAAATAGTGCCTTGATGTAGTTTAATTAAAGGGTATCCTCCAACATGTTTCAGCCACCTATGTGGTCATCTTTAAGCACGTGTCAACAAGAATACACTAACAATTACAAAAGTATCAGAGCCACTCCAAAATTGAACATAATTATGCAACCAGAGTATAAATTCACAGTTGAAAGGTAATTATAAAAGTAAGTTTAAAATGTAGAGATAAAATGTAAGAGTTCAAATACTGCCATAAAGTGTACGTATATGTACACTTGTACGTACACTTGACTGCAGTTTTTTAACTTTACATTTTGTCTCTACATTTTAAATTTACTTTTATAATTACCTGTCAACTGTGAATTTATACTCTGGTTACATAATTATGTTCAGTTCTGGAGAGGTTATATTACTTTTGTAATTGTAATTTTATTCTTGTTTATACCTCCTGAAGATGGCCACCTAGGTGGCCAAACCTTGTTGGAGAATATCTTGTAATTAAATAACAAAACATTATTGTGCATTTGTTGGTATTAATATTACATTCTTTGATTAGTGCACAAAATATGAACCACATAAACAATGAAACAGAAATTCAAATTCTGCATACCGTGTGGCTAAGAATATTAGAGGATCTTCTGTTTCTTACAAACAGATGTTTCTTCACATATGCATATCACAAAATTATGGGACATATTTAGCACCTTCCTCAGTGTCACTAACACTAGTGCTGGTTACACACATTTGGAAGTTACCAGAATTCTGTTTGGGATTTATATCATTAATATACATAGTGGGCACTGCAGCATTGCAGTGTCCCACAATGAATTGTAGTTTCCAAACTTATGTGTAACCCATGTTAATATTTGTGGAGCTGAGTATGATGCTAAATGATTCCTAAACATGCATGTGCCATAATTTTATGATACACATATGTAAAGAGGCAGTTTTCTACTGAAATTTGGGATCCACATACCAGATTACACAGCATCAAACAAGAGAACTCCAATATAAATACTCACTGCTATTAAAATTTCAACTACAACTTTCACTCATCTTTGAAATATGGCATCTTATTCTGGGGAAATTTAAAGAATTAAAAAAAAAATTTTAAAGTATAGAAAAGGGTGATAATGCTAATAGCCACTCTTTCCAATACAAAAAGTTGCAAAATATACTTCAACGAATTAAAGATTATGACACACCCCTGTATATACACTTATGAAATTCTTGTGCATATGAAAATGTCCCTAAATAGGTTCAAAACTAACTAAGTCAGACTTAATCCTTGTATTGTATGAATAAATCATTCATACAATACAAGGAATAAGTCAGACTTATTTTTTACAGGTCACAACACTAAATTATTCGGACAGAGTTTTACCCACAACGGTTTGCTTATTTTTAACAAACTATCCAGTGAAATTAAACACACTGAGCCTACAAAAAAATTCAAGAAAATTTTATACAGTTTTTTGAATGAAAAGTGTTTCTACTCAGTGGAAGAATTTATGACAATGGATTCTCAACTAGTGAACTGTGAATGAATGAATGACACATTAAGGCCTGATGTATCTTGATTGTGATTTGTGTGTGGTTGTCCTGCTTTATGTGCTGAATAACAAAAATCAATGCTCGATGCATTCTGGTTATTACTTATTGTGTGCAACTTGTGTTTGATGCATCAAATTTGGGGACTAGAGGCATTTGCTTTGTATTACTTGTTTTTAGTTATTCTTTACTTGCTTATATTTCTGGAATTAACTTCATTACTTACTTATTTTGTAATCCATTTTCTGTTCGACAAGTCCATCATCATTCCCGTAATGATCATTAGAACAAAATACAACACTATGCCATACTATACTGCTACAACAATCATGTAATGGAATTAGAAAGTTATTTTTCACTTCAAAAAAGGAGGTATGATCTATAACTATTAGTCCTTTAACCAACATGTCCCTCTTTGTTACACAGGACAGGAGAATTATGTACAATATACTTTGGTCCACTTATTTACAAATGAAAGTAACTACTTATTTTATACATGTCTTAAGAAACTTCACTCAGCAACAGAAATGAGGTTAGAACATTATCATAAATCATACACATGCCAAACTCACCACATCATACTCAATAATGAACTCGAACTGACCCTCATCTGACAGGAAGCAGAAACGTGCAACAAATGCCCAGTTCTGCAAATTAAGCCATATAATGAGCAGTGAGAAGCCCACACACAAACACACAAAACCAGTTCATTGTTTTAGGTTATAAAGGCCTTTACTACTGAGAAAACTATGGATTTTGCCTGTTACTTCAGTAGACATGAAAGTATTTTCAAAACAGAAACTGGGCTGAAAAAACAAACTTTTAACCAACCCCTCAACATTCACTCCCCACCAAAGAATTTAATCATTGTTACACACTTCACTGCAAGGCATCCTCATGCTTACTGGTTAGTAACAAATCTGAGACATCTACAATATTCTCATAATGATTAATCCTGTAAAGCTTGCTGGTAAGAATAAGCACCACCAAGTCACAACTATTGCACTTTGCCCACAATGCATTTGTATTCTCTGTATGATTCTAACAGTAAAAGATTTTTTCTCTGTACAAAATTCACCTATTTGTCTTTGGAATGGACACACAGTGTGTACCTGTGAGGTATGGAGTGAATCTTTATAGCAAGACATAATATAGTTTTAAAGGGTTTATTAAAAGTAACTGTATCGAAACAGATTTCTGACTCTGTGCTGAATCTTTTAATTTAACTCTAAAATACAGGTAACACATCGAATGAATAATTAAAATTCAACAGTTCTAAAGTTCTGATATGAATTAAGAGTAAACTGTCACAATAAACATCTTCAAAATTCTCAATATGAATTATTTTCGGTTCTTATAGGCCAGTATGTCTGCCTAATGCATGTGCCTCTTTCAGTACCTGGGGTAAGCTGTCCAAACACTGCAAATGTGTTGAATTTTTCTACACAAGTAAACAGTAAAATTCAACAGTGTTACTTTTCCTCTTGCAACCTAACTTTTGAAAAAAGAACCCAACAACATGTAGCTAACTCAAAATTTCAGATTTGGTCATGAAGAAATGAACTGAACAAGGATTGAAACTTACCTCAGCTGAAGAGATATGGCCTTCCACATACTTACTGGAGGTAATCTCAAGCAATGAACACATTGGCAGCAACAACAAAAATGCAGCTTCTCTGACATTCAGTGTCTGGTCCCGTTGCATTGCTAACACCACCTCACAAAATGGGTTCAACAAGCATGCAAGGATCTTTCATTCAAAACAATCAATATGGTTGCCAGGGAAACAATGCAAAGCAAAACAGAGACATACCTCTCTGTGCTTCAGAAAAACAATTATGTAACAGATGGTGTCTGTCTGCACCCCTTCCAACTCAAAAGCATAAAATCATTAAGCAAGGGCAATTATTCAAGATGACACACATTTGATACATAAGACTTACAACAGCTGTGTCTCATACTTTGTGTGTAATGATTCATACTTGTAAATGACATAATGAACACTTAGTAAATTTAGGAAGTACATATCTATACATCTACAAAAACATAGTTAAAAAATGTTAATACAGAATGCTTTGAAAATGGAAATCAGAGGAAAAACGTTTAAGAATCCTTTTTCCCAGACTTTTTTAAGTGTCAATAACTGCCAAACATAAGCACAAAAGAATTTTTATTCTTATTTGTACATAATGAAAGTTGAGCACTGATGGGTTGATTTCTTTCATTACGCATTCTACAAGCCCAACAGGGAAGCCACACCTTAGATTTTCTTTGTTGTTATTTAATTGGTCAGATTATTCACCACTGGGGAGAGAATTTATCTTACACCCTACTAATTAGAGGGAGAAATAAAATATAAATAAAAAAGTACAGTAAAACTCAACTCTGTATTAATGTTTTACTTATATATAAATATGGAGCAGACTACAACAGTTGTTTGTAGAAATTTTTTTCCACTTCAAACTGCCAATGTAGCATACTTACAAAGAAAAATCCAATTATCTGGATGGCTCATCATCCCAATTAATCCAGCAAGTGGAGTTCCACTGTATTCAGTTTCACCAAGGCTTCTTTAAAAATAATAACTTTGACAGTTCATACCTAAAAATGAGAGTTGGTCATGCTTCAACAAGTAAAGCATTCAAAAAGGGAAAGATCACTTGTATACTCCAAAATTTCCTGTGTTTAGCTCAAGATGCTGACAACCTACACAGCACACCTTCGCTTTTTAAATCACAATGCTCAGAGAAGAATGAAAGAAAATATACAAGTTTGAAAATAACCTGTCCCACAAAATCATGTCAACTGCTAAGTTTAGCAACATGGTGCTAATAATTCTAGCTTCTGAGAGAGAGAGAGGTAAGGTGACAAGGTATGAAATCAAATAATTACGGACTTTTTCCACCACTCATACCATGCACAAGTTTCATGTCAGCCACAGATTTACACACAGGACTTGGCAAATCTGAAGCAAAAAATTTTGTATGGACATATTTACACATTATGAATATAAACATGTTCTGTGGACCCATGACTTAAAATTACACAATTTTGCAAGTTTGTTACTAATAAACAGTTTAAGGCAAAGTGTACGGAAAATGTGGTTACCTTGATTTACACTTGCTTACTGAATGGCAACATGCTCACTGGATGTTCTTCTGCAGCAAATTGGAAAACAATATTACCGCACACAGCAACATGCAAGAGTGAATGGCTGTGGCTGTGCAGCACACAACCATAGCACTGATGTAAAAATAATCTGCAGATTTACGTACAATAAAATGCAAATTTGTCTGAAGAACAGAAAATAATTTGTAACAAAAAACAGTTCTTTTCTTACTAGGACATTGAAGTAGCTGGTCACCAAACAGGAAATTATTTTATGCTGCATTTGGGGGTTTCTGTTACAAAGCCTGTAAGACAGAAAATTAAAGACACTGTACTGTAAAATGATATGCCTTTATATTAAAAAGCCCAAGAACTATGCAGGTTTTCAAGACTGTGTCACTTAATACATGGAAAATAAAGTTACACTTCACAATAAAAAGGAAACGGATCTAATTATCCAATTAACCTTTTAAAGACGAAGCGCAGACCGCTTTATTTATAGACCCAGTCCGTACCGCGCTGTAAACACTTTTCATCTCGGTTATAAAAACCAACCAGTTTATGCTGTAAGTGGCACAAGTCGCTGTTTGTTCTCAGATAAATACAAAACACATAAATACAGTGTGGGCAG
>Ga0268261_10003389_pt1 | contig 11719 bp, 11 predicted proteins | sample TergutNc150P1_FD_190353 | JGI IMG/M metagenome (GOLD analysis project Ga0268261, IMG submission 190353) | Nasutitermes corniger P1 segment gut microbial community from laboratory colony in Florida, USA - Nc150 P1 (SPAdes) (version 2) | ecosystem: Host-associated > Arthropoda: Insects >... | reverse complement strand
GTTTCATTCGTGAATTTCATGTTGGGGTGTAAGGCATTGAAACTGTTTGTGATGGCGTTGATGTCTGTGTGTAGGGTGTCATATACAATTAGGATGTCGTCAACATATCTGAAATAGTTGATTAATCAGTGTTGTTCTACTATGGGGATGAGTTTAGTGTGCTCTAGGGATTGGAGGAAAATTTCCAAGATGGTACTCGAGGAGGGGGCACCCATTGCTAGCCCGTCTCTTTGTAGGATTATGTCGTCGTTATTTGAGAAATAGTTTTGTTGTGTGACTATGTCAAACCAGGATAGGATTTCTGATCTGGATTTGGGGTCAAGGGGGTTGCAGGATAGCATGTCACTTAGGATCTGTTTTGTTTCTTTTGTGGGGATGTTGGAGTACACGTTTGTTATGTCAAGTGATGCGAACCTGGTGATGGGGGTTATTGAGGTTTGTTTTAGTTGGTGTATCAATTGTGTGGTGTTGTTGATGTTGATGGTGTATGGTAAGGGGGTGTGTTCTTGGATGGTGTGTGCTAGTAGTTTAGCTAGTTTGTATGCTGGTGCATTGCGCCAATTGACTATGGGCCGTATGGGCTGGTCTGTTTTGTGAATTTTGATTAGGCCCCTGATGGTGGGGGCGGAGGGGTTGAGATTGATGTATTTCCATTTTGTGTTCATGTTGATCAATTTTGTGTTCTTGTTGATGACCTTTCTGACTTGTCTTTGGTATTTTTTGGTGGGGTTTGTGGTGGGGGTGTAGAGGTTGTTTGAAGTGATGAAATCTTGGATTTTCTTTTGGTATTGGGCTGTGGGGAGGATTACTAAGGCGTTGCTTTTGTCTGCTGAGGTTATGGTAGCATTGTTGTTTTTCAATTTGTGTTTGATGGTTTTGATGGCGCGCCATTCTGTTCTGTCGTTTTGGAAGTATTTAGAAGGTTCCTGGTTGTGTAGTTGGTTAATGCGTTCTGCTACTTGTTTTCTGTAGTATGTTCTATCCGATGGTGGTAGGAAGCTTATGGCCGTTTCTGCTTCGAGTGCTAGGTTTGTTATCCAGTTTTTTGGTTTGTGGTGTAGGTTGTATCTGGGTCCTTTGTTTAACAGTTTGAGTTCGTTATCTGTGAATGTAATGTTGGTGTAGTTGACTACTCTCGGGTAGAAGTCTCTGTGTTCTGGGGGGTCTTGGTTTGCGCCCGTGTTAATTTTGATAATTTTGCATCTAGTCTCTGGTATTTTAAGCTCATAAGATTGTGTATTTTGGTGTGAATGGTTTCTTGTAGGTATTGCCAGGAGCTGCCCCATGAGTTAGCTAATAGAAGGTGTTGATGGTATAGCTTTTCATTTAAGTGTTGTTTTTTCCTGTGTAGGAATTTTATTTCTTCTTTGATTCTGAAAATTTGTTTTTTGTTTGGTGGACCTCGCGGCTGGGGAGTTTTCGGGCATTCTGCTCTGTGCGTATGTAGGGATTACCCTTTTGCGTATGCATTGTCGGTTGAAGTAGATGTCTGCATTACAGGACAGTAGCTTCCTTTTGATGTTTTCGTACTGGTGGATGGCGCCGTAATTGGCAACACACACACACGACAACCAGACTACATTGTCCACTACCTGTTACAGAATAATAACAAAAATCCCAGAAGGGACAACCTAGCCGGAAACCGCCCAGACAGCAGTGGCGATATCAACAACGAAGACCCGCAGGCAGCCCATAAATACCAAATATATTGCCTCCTTCCGGTGCCTCCAAATCTGGCAGCCTGCATAGCAACCCTTAGACAAGACCAGCACAGTACAACGTACAACATAGTGCCCAACATATATTGTATTTTATATCCTATGCTCCAACATAGCCAGCAAACCAATCGCTGGAAACCTATAGATGCTATATAAACCACACGAGATCTCGTCGAGGTTTTAACTTAATTTAGTTAATATATCTAAATAGTGTACAACTTAAGAATATCAGAAACATTACAGACTAACAGCCTTCCTAAAATGTATGACCTGAAGATGACCCTATAAAGGTCGAAACATGTTGTCAAAATAAATTTGTGAAAGACTAACAAAGCCTTCCACTCCAACAACTGTGCCTGTACAACCTCTCCTCACATAGTATTTCTATAGCAAAGCGGGGATGAATAAACTCAAGATCACATTCTGTATATGTACAACACCAAAAAGTTTCTATAAAATTTCAGTGCATGTGGAAAGTACTGAAAATAAAATGAAAGGACTGCCTTTACAGAGTGTAGTAGGAACTGATAGAAAGCCTTGACATCTCCATTTGAAAATCTTCGATTTGAAATATATAGAACAACTTCACACAATGGTGACTTCATGCACCAACCAATAAATTTCTTGATTATTTACCAATCCTGGACTCAACAAACTAAGCAATGCCTCCTAATATAATTAGGAATGGGGTTTATTCATGTTTCACTCTACTCAACTCACAACAGTCCACCAAAACAGGCCATATTGTAAGGCTATGCCAAATTATGACCATAATTCAATTAATTTACAATCCCAAATGTCACAAGAACATTAATAAAATAGTAATGTGATGCAAAACAAAAAAAAACTGACCTATAATGGGGGAAAAAACAACTAAAATTGATAAATCAAATTCACAACATGTGTTAAGTCTGTCCTACTTTCTTAGCAGTGATTAAGTTGAATATTCCAATACCACAACTGTACACCACAAAAGCCGGCTTACACATACCTGGTACAGAGTGCAGAAGAGTTTTACACCTAAAACAAGTGCATTCTGCTAATGTAATAAGCACCATGACACTGTAAACGGCGCCACACTATCTACAAATACGACAGTGGAATTCGTCAAGGTTAGTCTTCACAGCAGCGATCCATTGGATACAAGAGATTTGGCTAAACTTCGCGAAACGAAAAATGACGCCTGGCAGCATAAATGAAGGGTTCATACAACACCAGACGTCAAAACTTTCTTAATTGGAAACTACATGTTTGCAAACTCCCGAAAACAAATGGTGTTCACATTCCCCTACAAACTGGCAGTAAGATTTAGTTACGCACGAACACCATTTGAAGTACATACACCGGAAAATGTCTACCATACGGACGCCAACATAAGAATGCAACAGAGATTCAAACTGCGGTGCACACATGACCAATCTCGCCGTCAGATTGCTACGCAGAACGTGTTAAGTCCACACCCCGGAAAATTTCTACCATTCGCACACCAACAGAGGAATGCAATGGAAATTCAAACATCGGCACATACACAACCAACTTCTCCTTTACAATGTTCCCACGATCTCAACAACCGCTACTACGAGACGAACTCACGTTTGCGTTCGTATCTGTTATGTTACAACCCCTGTTTTATTCCACTGCAAGCCAGTGGAGTTCTACTTAACAACTTGCAATTGAAAACCATACTAATAAAAATTTATGTGATTATCGACTTACCTAACAGCACCTACTCCAAACACTGGGGCCCTAACCGTTGACACCACACACGACAAGATGGAGCCGTCTATGCCACAGCCACGGATTATCTAGTTTACTCAGACGTGTTGCACTTTCAAATGGCCTCATCACACGGATTAGAGGTCCAGATGGACAAATCAACGTTAATCCAAGGAAAAGAATGGCGGGATATACAGTCCTATTACAGTTACAGTGCCTTTTATTCATTTATTCCTTTGCCTGCAGTCCACAAATCCCGATACAGTTACAAAAACCCATAGGATATAGAGTTAGTCAATGTAATGTGGATATTTATAAGAAGCAATAACATAATACAGTTTGTGTTATTACACAGTACTTTTCAAGCTATCACCATCGTTTACCAGTGAAAACCCAGAACTGACCTTCGACCACTTTCATACACATTCACACTAACGATATGTGACGTGTATAAAAAAAGGGGGGTTTTTTTTGCTGCCTACCAACCGATGACGCCGTCCATTCTTCAGTTCTCAGTCCTATTCATTTATTGCGAAAAAGAATCTCTGTGCATTTTTAATTCTGCCCTGGTATAAAGACAAAGTAATGACGGATCGTAAAATCAGTATCATCATGGTAATGACACGGAAGTTTGCTTATGGGAGGTATTTTACTTTGATAAATTTTTAACGTACGATGCACCAGAACTATAAACTGACATTAGGACCACATTACCTGCAAAGATCTTCATGGTCTTGGAGTCCGGAAGATCGCAAAATTAATGTAAACTGTAGCAACACAACATGGAATAAACGAACTTTGGAGCACTTGTGTGACGATGTTTGGATCCACGACGACTTACGTTTTGTACAAATAAATGTGTATTTACTGCTCAGTAATGACTACATCTCAGAAAATTGTCACAGATTATGACTTTATAATTAGTCGAATTTGTTTGCGTGCGACTAATCACATGAATTTTTTACTCATGTTTGCTGTCACGAAGGCATATTCATAGATAAATTATTCTGATTGTATATATTTTCCTGATATCAAGAAAGAATAACGCACTACTTCATGTTAAATAAGTAGAATAATGTTCATGTCGTCAAAATTCCGGTGGGTAAACAGTTTCATGTGTCCATAACCACGGGCTACTTCGAGCAGGAAGGTTTCGTATCGCACTCTATGTGCCCAGATCCAAATGCTACTTCGTGCAGAGAATAAGCGTTCGAATCCCACTCTGGATATCACAGTAATGTAATGTTAACCGAAAATGACGTTTGTTTGACCCGTAAGGTTAATATTTTTGCCTCAGGTGCTGTCCTAGCGCCGTGGAATTGTATGTGCCGCGAGAGCACAAACGTAAGGTCTGCGCAGGAGCGGATATTACGTGCTGTCGGCCATATCTACGGTAAACTCAGCTGTGGTATTTCTCCCTGAGTGACAAATGGACGTGATAAATTTGCATAATATCATTTAAAAGAAGGGACACAGCAGCAAGCAGAAGTATTGAGAATTTGAGTGTCATTTGTGCAACTGAATTCTGGTGCCTTGCATTCTAGTCGAGACAAGAATTTGGAATCACATAATGAGCTTCCTGTTGTAAGTTAACATTTCATTTGCTGTGAATTTACACTTCAATAAAATAATGTACCTGAAACACAGTGGTATGCGAGTATAGAAGTTAATGCCTTCAAGTGAAAACGACTTTCCTCTGTAAGGAAACACACGCAAATACACGACAGACCCTTATCAGCTGAACGATGGAACGTCAAATCTTACGGTTATTAGCTGGCAGTGAAGTCGATTTTCAATTGTAGTGCGCTTAATTTTGAAATATATAAGGAGTTTAAATTACACATACAAAACGCCATTGATTCTGACTCACATATGCTGCGCCCCAATATACATTTTCTGTCAGATATGTGTGTCATGTTGATTTTAATTCCACTGAACCCGACATTCGATGTTTTATAATCCTGAAAGTTTGAAATTGCCCTGAGTGTTTGCATGCCTCTTGACAGTTGTAAGATTATGTAGCTGCGGTTAGTTGTGTATTTGTATAGTGTCTGACAGTTACGATACTCCATACATTTGTGTAGCTTCTGACAGTTCATAATAGCCCAGAGTGTTTGTGCAGCCCCTAGGAAGATAGTCTTGAGCATTTGTGTAACACCTTACATTCACTTAAGTCACCATGAATTCACCAAGGAACACTTCATGAAGTGTAACTCTTGTGATTTGAGCAATTTATAATGGGGACAGTGAGTTCTGAAAGGTATATTGTGTGCACTTGCTGCTCAGTGTTCAAATCCTACACCTCATTTTTGATGATAAGATTAGCCATATTAATAGTATTTATATATAATCGTGCATAAAACTGGTTCTTGAAATTCAATCTAATATTTAATTTCTTTTTTTTTTTTTTTGCAGCGGAAGCCGTTCTTCAAAAACATTTAAACCAAAAAAGAACATCCCTGAAGGGACACATCAGTATGATTTAATGAAGCATGCAGCTGCAACATTGGGGTCTGGAAACCTCAGACTTGCTGTTATGTTGCCTGAAGGAGAAGATCTGAATGAATGGGTTGCTGTGAACAGTAAGCGATTGTGTCCAACTGGGTTGCCCCATCCCACTGTTAAATTTATGAATTCTATCTTGTATGCAGGGATACCAATGTGGGACAAAGATACTTGCAGTATTTAGTCATGGATTACAGAAACAAACAACATTTCTGGCAAACAGTGTTTTGCAAAAGTATATAATTAAACTCATAACTTACTGTTTTAACAGACATCCTGTCATACAGTTAATTAATATAATACCATTAAACACAACCATAACTCCTTGTTATATGAACAAACAAGTAGTAAGTGTTTTATGTCAACCATTGTGTGAACCAGTGGTTTTCAGCCTATTTTAACCTTTATCCTAATGGCATGGGTATTTAAATTTTAGGGTATGGTTTATGAAAAATGTATTATTGGGAGAGTAAAATATAAAATGATGAAATCAATAGCATTTTGCAGGGAGGGGGACAAATTATGCAGCATGTCATAAAAAATGCAGTACATTTCCTTGTTGCTTAAACGTGTAAAATGAATTCCTAGGGGTGTTTTCCTACGTGTTTACATAGGTCTCTTAGAAGGCTAACTGTAGGTCATTCAAGAGACAAGTGATTTGTTGAAGGGCCACAAAGAGTTTTTGAAATATTAATGTAGTGAAACATTGAATTGAATTGTATTCATTGTATTAATGTTTATAAAATTCCGAGGAACTGTGCTGCTTCTTCAAGAAGTAATACTAATCAATATGTATGTTCCCATTAGCAATGACCGTATTTACCTGAATGCAAGACGACTCTAATCTAAGACAACCCTCCAAATAAAACATGTCTGCCAAGGGAAAATGTATTTATCCAAATCTAAGATGGCCCCCCAAAAATAATACATGTAAGAAAAATATTTTACTATTAATTGCATATACATAATATACAAAGCATATCAGATTCTATCTACCTGTACCAATCAGTGCCTTCATCTACCTCACACTAACTCCTATCATTCCCATCCTCTTCACTGCCACTCCACAACACATCATCACCAGTCCCATTACACTGCACTGGATATACAGCACCTCTTAAAACCCTTCACAGTCACTTCAGGTGAGATGCACTGCCATGCTGTTATAATCCAAACTGACTGAATAATACATTTATATTTATTGGTGTATAGACTGACTTGAACGCATGAAGATTCATAATTTTCTGCTCAGATGGTGTTTAGAATTCCAAATACATGTGTTTGGTTTCTTGTATTGTGTATGTGGTCTGGTCGTTGTGAGTTCATGGCTGTTTTTATGGTTTTTAATTTGTGTTTTGGTCCAGGTTTTATTTTTGGGCTGTGTAGTTAATTTTTAATTTTTCAATAGCCATTTTCCTGTTACTACCCTTGGACTAGATCTGTTTGCAACTGCATATCTTAACAAGTTAACTGTTTACGTGGTGCCAAGGGACAGAGAGAATAGCGCGATCCAAGGGTACACCAGGGGAGGTGCTTCTTCGTCTGAAAATGGAAACAGAGCCGGCTTCTGAAACGTCATACGTTTTTAAAAAATTAACAGTGGTCAAAGCCTCCCCCCCCTCCAAAAAAAAAAGATTTTGTCAACTTCAGTCATGCTCTGTTCTCTCATTTGGATTTCATGACCTTTAAAGATGTGGCCAATATCTTGTCCCAAAATATCGGTACCAAATTACCTCTGTGCTGTGTAATATCTCAGAACACCAGAGATCTCACATGGCACTTTGGCGATACAGGCATTGGTTGGGCTCCGCATTGTCCGGTTCAGAGCTATCAGTTTTGGCACAGTCCAGTTCAACACCGTATACGTGAATTTGAGATGACCTCACATATTTAAGTGCCATATTTAATGAAAAACCTTGTCTTGCATTCGAATAAATATGGTATACAGGTTTTGTCCTCATTCAAATCTCAAAGAAATAAAGGCTGCCTGCACCACATAGCAAATGGTCACATGTTACAGGGTGCGCACCACCTATGTACACCCTTTGGACATTTGTTAACACCCTGGATGGAGGATTGGCTCATTGCAAGATCTGCCTACATGGGGCAACACAAACACAAAATTGCAGACATACATTGATGACCCGTTTGGGATTTAACTCACAATTTCATTGTTGTTAGTGGTAAAGACAGAATGTGCCTCACACCACAAAACCACTGTGAGCAGCAACACTGATTGTTGCCAAGCAAATTACTTTCTCAGTAATGTACATACTGCAGCCACAGACTTGGCATTAACTTGAAACAGGCCTGATTTATAATACAGGCCCAGTTGTGTTGTCTGCACTAATGGATGACGAGAACAGTCGGGTTCAGACTCCTGCTCTCTACAATCTGAATATTTCTTTGTTCCAGCTGTAGATTTCTTTAACCAAATAAACATGCTGTATGGAACAATCACAGAGTTCTGCACAGAAGAAAGCTGTCCAATTATGTCAGCAGGCCCAAAATATGAATACCACTGGGCTGATGGCCTCACAGTCAAGAAGCCCATTAAATGCTCTGCACCCAAATACATTGACTATTTGATGACTTGGGTACAAGATCAACTTGATGATGAGACACTCTTCCCCTCAAAAATAGGTAAACATTCATGTGTAACGTGACTTTGAACTTGCAGGCAGAACAAACACACGTTGCGGTCTTTATGTAAACCACTGATGCTGTGGTCTTTCTGGGAAGTGATGCCATAGTATGGTTTGCTGAAGGACTAGTACCCGTTTATCGGACTTTATCGCAAGGTGGCCACAACACAGCTTGCTCATGTACCTGGTGCACCTCATGCAAGTTGCCTTACAAAATAATATTCTGGTAGTTTACATGTACACTAGGCTGATGGTGAACAGCGTTTTCAAAGATTTTATACAGAAAGGAGACTCATTAACTAAAATTAACATAGTGTAGCTGGCTGAAGAGATAAGAACTCACCAAATAAGGAAGAGATATTTTGTTTTTTCAATTGATGCATGGTTCTTGCCTAATTTTTCTCCTGAAGTGCAGCTTCCAAAGTTCATCTAGCTGTTCACCCTTGCTGTATGGCATCACATTGCATAAGACTACAGTATGACTATTCATTGCTGTGGGAACCAGATTTCTCATAAGGAAACCATATTTTGTATTTGTTTCAGGTGTTCCTTTCCCTAAAAATTTCCTTTCGATAGCTAAAACTATCCTGAAGCGACTGTTTCGAGTTTATGCCCACATCTACCACCAGCACTTCCCAGAAGTTGTACAGCTGGGTGAGGAGGCACATCTCAACACTTCCTTCAAACATTTTATCTTCTTCGTTCAGGTATGATGCGAGTTTCAGATGTGATTTACCATGACAATGATGCCAAACTATGCCCCCCCCCAAAATGGAGTTTTTGTTCCTAATTTTCTGCAACAGTGGATATCACTATAAACATATAAAACTGAATTATGATCATGTCCAAATGGTGTGGTTAATGTTGCTGCCGTGTATGTGGGGGGGCCCAAATTCGTGCTTAGCCTAGAGACTGGTTATCCTGACAAGTGTTTGTGGTTTTTCACTCAGCCGTTCAAAATATACTGGGTTAGTACCTCAGATGCATTCTTGGACATGTCTTTCACTTCTTTCTCATTTCACTATTCAGCAATCCTGTCACGCATGACTGTGTTTATACTCAAGCTATGGAAAACACTGTTAAATAAACTATATACAAATGTGATCACTGATCTTCTTGTAGAGTCCTTTAGTTTGAATTCTAATGCACAAGCACTCTGAATTACATAATATTCACTTCAGATATAGTGAGTGGCACAATCCAACATTTGAGTGACTGGTGCTATTTCTAAAATTTGTTGCTCCTCAGATAGTCATTTCTTCGTTCTTAACTCAACCATGTGTAGTGATTTGCAATCTACAGCTAGAAAAATAATCCAGGGTATTTTACAAACAGGCAAGAGGGTGACCAAAAGTCATGGTTGACAACACAAAGATGACTCAGGTTACATCTTTACAATACAGCGACTACTTAATGTAATGTAAAAACACGAAGAACTGATATGGTTTAAATATTTTTTTATGAATTGCCTGATGAGGATTCCTTTGGAATCGAAACATGTAGCAATGCAGCATGCCGTTCATTAAACAGAGTTGTGCCTGACTGATGTGTTTTATTGTATTTTGACATGAACATTGTAACACAATGGGATGACTCAGAATAAGTTTACTACTGCGTATGTTACGCTGGTAGAAGAAAAGACTCGGAATAGGGAACGCACAAATGTGAAATGAACTCAGGAGAAGGCAATGGGAAACCACTCCTGAACAGATAATTTTGCCTAGAAAATCCTCCCTAGGATCACAGGAGTCTAAGCAGACTCAAAAGGACTACTACTATGCTACTGTCAGGTGTACAAAGTCTGGCCTAGTTATTTGTGTTCCTAGTTGGACATATTGTTCCAATAAATCTGACTTCAGTAATAGGGCAAGTTAGTGTAATTAATGGTATAGCTGTATTGGTTCTTGATACTAACTTTCTGTGGTGGAGGGGATGCACACCTTGATGGAGGTGCAGGCTATGGCGTTGGTAGCAAAATTACTGGCAGTGTGTCTTGCTGGTTTTGATACAAGTCAACATAAGCAAATCAACTCCATAAATGGACTTACATATTCAGGGCAGTATCTGTTGTTTGATATTCCTCACATCCTGGATGCCTGAAGAAATGTTGAAGAGACTTGCATACATTCAGCAGATTTAACAACAGGCAGTTACATTTTCTCATTGGACTAGCTGCATCCAGGCTCACGATAAGTGGAAATTATATGTTGAGAAGGCCAAAACATTTAAAGAATGAAGTTATAGCACCTAAAGAGGAAGAAGAAGAAGAAGAAGTTACATTTTTCTTTATAAGTTTGATGGTACACATGTGTCATGTATGTGTATTGTAAATTTGTTCTGCACTGAGACAGGGATGGGGAAGAAACTGAATTACCTAACCTTAGCAGTTTAACTGAAATCATGAATGTTATGTGAAAGTGGTCAGAAATTTTACGTATAAATTATATCTTTGTTCTTCTGGGACATTACGCACCAGTCTAGATTGTTATTTACTGACATTTCAGGACAGCCTGTTGGTCCCATCTTCAAGGGTCACACAGTTCAGTCTTGGACTACAGTAGTGTCAGTAACTAACTGCCAGTCTGCGGCGTGTAATGTCACAGAAGAACGTGGATCTGATTCACACCATGACGGAAGCATGAAATCACACAGTTCTACATGCACTTTATAAATGTTGCAAGCTGAATTATAAAAAGAGTTACTATTTATATTTCTGTTACTTATTTAAACCATTCTGTCCATTGACCATATAAACACAAATGATGCTACAAGAAGAGAGGTGCTTTGGAAGGCTCACAACATGCACTAAACTATGTGGCAGTGTTAAAATTGTTATCACATGCCATAAGACCATCATTAATGAGAAAGAACCTGATATTTCTTGATTGGGTATGGTTGGAGGCTGATTTCAGAGTAGCTGTTTGGCCTGTCACTACTGAAAAATCTTTCTTTTATGCATTTGGTTAACCCTTTAAACCCCGAATTAAATCTCATCTGCTATTTGCTGGCATTATTAGGAGCTCACCATTTTCTCCACGTTAGCAGGATAAGGGTTAAATTATTAACCTTTAGGCTACTAATGTCATATATATATGGAGCACCCATTCTTGATGTTTCTAGATCACACACAACGAC
>Ga0268261_10003388_pt1 | contig 11721 bp, 6 predicted proteins | sample TergutNc150P1_FD_190353 | JGI IMG/M metagenome (GOLD analysis project Ga0268261, IMG submission 190353) | Nasutitermes corniger P1 segment gut microbial community from laboratory colony in Florida, USA - Nc150 P1 (SPAdes) (version 2) | ecosystem: Host-associated > Arthropoda: Insects > Digestive... | reverse complement strand
GCGACGAGCTGATCACTCGTCCAGAGGAGTCCTACCGACTGTGCTGCGTCGTTGTGTGTGATCTAGAAACATCAAGAATGGGTGCTCCATATATATATGACATTAGTCACCTAAGGGTTAAACCAGCTTTCTTTCAACTGTGAACTTCCTTTCACAGTGTTCTTGCCCATATGCAGAGTGACTATTTCATTTCACAGTGAGATTACAGTTTATCTGACTTTTGTTTATGATAGTCTTGTCCATCTGGTAAGTATATACCTGATGTCCCCTTCTAAATAGCCTAAGCGTACTGCATGGCCTAGAAACCATGGTTAATCCTACATGAATCATACGACATTGAACATCATCCCATAGGTAACATTAACTGTGTTAAAGGAGAGGTACCCTTGTTCATTGTACATAGGTTTGGTGTGCTTGTGGGTACTGTGTGGTTTAATGTTCTGAATGTTAATTTGGAAGAAAAAAATTAATGTCTGTTTTTCTCTCTCTGTCTCATTTCAGGACTTTAAATGGAACTGAGGCCATCATCTGTAAATACTGAAAAAAATGCCTCCGATGGTTATGTAATGATATTCAGATATTCTACAAAGTAGTCAAACTGTGTAAAGTGACTAGCAGTATGTTTACATTAATTAAAGAGTTTACCTTTTCCTGTAACATACCGTGTTCCACCCTGAAAAGATACAAGTCCAAGGCTGTGGCATATAATATTTTTGTCTCATGGCTTTAGTGCTTACTTATAAATGTGTTGTTGGCAGGTTTATGGGGAAATGTCTGAATTAAGCTTGTTCTGGCAGGGTAGTTCTTATTTCTGTGTTTAGTCTTTAAGTCACATTATTTGGTTGGGCAAAGAAACTTCCTTCCACAACTGTAGATACGCTGTATAAATCATTCTGTGAAGTCCATCCACCATGTTCTAGTATAGTTACAATATTTCTTTAGGTGAGGAAGTTTCTTCTTATTGGCGGTGTATATGATGTGGAAGTAATTGGCGAAGTTTCTTAGTCATGTTCTGCTATACTGACAGTGTTTGATAGGTGTGAAAGCATTGTTCCACTTAGAAGTAGACAAGCTGTGGATATCATTGAACAAAGACCACCTGCCATGTTTTTTTTTTAGTCAAAATGTTGGATTAGGTTAGGAAGCTTCCTTCTGCAAACAGTAGACATCCTATATACATCTTTCAGGAAGTCCATTCAGCCACATTGTGCTGTAAACCTAATTTGCTATTAATTTAAATTTTATAGTGTGTTATTTTCGTGCTGTTTCATAAGTGCCCATTTAGAAATGTAAATTTTCCTGTCAACTTACAATGTTGACATAATCCCCATAATACTGTAGTTTTGATTGTTGTTTAACAGGGTTTATTTTGTTTTTGCTGTTTGTAAATTCGTGAAAAGAATGCTTTATATTAGCAAGATTAAATCATTGTATTGCAAAATATATTTTGTCATCTTAAGAAGTATTTTGTGGCTCTCTTCACTTGAAACATGACAAAACCTCTTCAGAAGTAAGCTATGTTTGGTAGATGTTGGCAGAATGTTTGTTCGTGTATGTGGTTGGGGTAAACGTTTATGTGAATAGAATATGTGTGTTTTGTACAACTGACGTTTCTCCATCAGCCTTCAACTGCAGTAATGATACATTGGTGATACTGTGTTATTTTGTGGTAGAGTGTAAGTCTCTGTGCACTTTGCTAGATATGTTAGGCACTGCGCAACCTTGTGTAATCATATAATATAATGTGCAAGGATTTGCATGGCAATATCAGTGTCAAGTACTCCTGCTATGGCAACGGCCATCGTGTAGAAACAAAAATATTTGAATTATCTTTCATAATTGCAAAGGATACTGCTGTTCCAATGGACGTATGCTGATACTTATTGCACACAAATCAGTAATGTTATTAAGTCTGTGTAATTCATTCTGCAGAATCAAAGTTTTTCTTGTTTTAAATTATAGAAAATTTGTTGACTGAAATTTAGATGTATACATGATGTGTAAAAATATTATTTGTGATAGCAATACCCATAGAATTTTTGTTTTACTGACAGGGCAGTACATGTTAGCCCTTATTCATATCAGTTATGTGAGAAAGTTTGTCTTGCCCAGAATATCGGAAGATCTTGAAATTGCATTTATTTTCATTAGTGCCTGCTGAGTAACTGTTTGTCATGTATTATCCCAATGTGTTATTGGTGAGCTGCTTTGAGTGGAAGAGAATAGGCTAATTTATTTGGTGCCTGTGCCTTCTACAATGCCTGATAACTCTGTTTGTAGTAGGAAACAAGGAATGAGAAGTGCTAAAGAATATATGGATATGGTTTGTAATATATAGTAGGACTGTCAGAGTGACACATTTATTGATTTGTCACAGGCAGACATTGTATTATAAAAATGATCTATATATATATATATATATATGTTGAACAGATAGAGAAAGTGGTATGTATAAAAAGTAACATGTTAAATGTTAATTGTAACAAGACAATATTATATTATTATAATAATAATAATATTGTTGTTATTATTATTATTATTATTACTATTACAGTATAAATGTTACAAAATCTATGCTGTATTGAAATGTCACATTTTAGCTCTGGTGAGAATGCTGTGCTGTAGATTGAGAAAGTAACTGCTTGCACTGTATCATAATATTTCTGCACTTCATGTTTAAACATGTAATGACCAACTGAGAGACCTTGAACTAGGAGTGAAGAGAAATTACTTGGTAATAACGTCGTGCAGGTTTAGTATTACTAATGTCGTGGTGAGTTACTGTGTTAATAGTGAATGTTCAAATGGTTCTGTTGTAGTTTTCTTGTACTCCAGTTGTTGACATTCCAACGTGGACTTTACAGAGTGATGTTAGGTCATTTGCTTTGGCTCCTAAGTCATTCTAAATTGTTAAGACTATGTCAATATTATGTAGTTACATTAGAACCCAAGAGTATTTATACCATATTTCAAATCTATGTGAGGCAGTTTGTAATTTAAAATATTATTTTTGTTTATTCGATACTGTTTTGGGGTATCATATTTACGATTTTTCATCTTGTTACACATTAATTTCACGTAACAAATATGCATATTGGCAGAGAGAAGTTGTCAGTTTACTTCCTGTGTGCTTTTTTTTTTAATTGACTGTACAATGTATGTTTTGTATGTGCATGTCGTAGTTCTTTCATCTTTACATTTCGCATTTATGGAAAGAGAAATTGCTATGGATATGGACAGGAGTACACATTAATTTATATATCTTTTTGTGCTTCTTGCAGATGGAGTCATAGCAGCTTCTTTATCTGTAAGAATGAATTTATATTTTGTTCATTTCAGGATAACTGATATTAACGGGAAGGATAAGAAAGTTTCTGGACCAGTAGTACATAACAGGTTGAAATTTGCTTCAGTTGTGTTGAAAATTGATGGTTATGCTTCTCTAAGCAGTCTGAACTGTGGGTGCACCATCGTTTCAAATATAAGTGTGCAACATGAACTATTTTGGCATGAACCCATTTCATATACACTGATTTGGGGATATTTGGTTTGCACTTTAACGCCTCCTGAATTAAATATTTGGATCTGTAGTAAGAAATCTGTATAAAACACACAGACACGTGCACATACCATCTAAGAAACACATCTGAACCAAAGTGAAGTGCAATAATTGAAGCCAGCACCTCTTCTTCAATTACATAACATTGCTTTGACACCTGTCATGTAAGAGTCCGGATCACCTGCACTGTTTTGGAAGCAAACAAATGTTGAGAGGAATTTTTATGTTGATTGTTTCCATTGTCATATATTTATTGCCATTTATTTTCTTCACACAAATATGAAATATATCAGTAAACATGTTTTTAGTTTATTTTCATTTGTTAATAATTGAGAAAATAACGAATAAATATGTATTCGCAGTACATGCAGAATACAAGAGAAAAATCTTTCAGGTATAAAGATTGATCCAGGGAACCATTCATGTGATGTCAGTTTTCATGCCATCATGTAGACTCTTGGCATTTTTGCACTTTCAGTATGATACCATCTGTGTAATAAAAACCAGCTTGATGCACTATGTATCCCCAGTTCATTTCGTCAGTCAACCTCTACATGTTTCGGGCATATTTGTAGCCCATCATCAGGAGGTATACTGTATATATGCAACAATTGGTACATGTTGTGCTTTTCAGTTCACTGTCCGTTGGCCGGGCTGAGATGGAACTGAGGATAAATAGTGCATCAATTTGGTTTTTATTACACAGATGTATCGGGATGCAAGGTGAACAAAACATTAAAAAAAAATTATACCATGTTTGACCAGAACTCCACTTTATAATCCCAAAATTGCAATGACTTGAAGCTCTCTCTCTCTTGGATTATCGTAATTTAATTTTTTAGTAGTCTTGGTATGGTGGAATGTGCGTAAAGTACCATATTTCTCTCCGCAAATCCAAGGTGATGAACATTGCTTTAGACCAGGAGACAAACTTATTTTGTTTGCATTAAGCTTGGTGTTAACAGTTCTTCTAATGAAATTATCAAACATAGTAGAGCAGACAGGAAATGTTAAAATGGTGTGTTTCATTGGTGAGATGCACTTGATGTATAAACACATTCATGTTTGGTACATAATGGTGCCAACTTTCCTTACTGGCTTGTCAGTTCATAGTAGTAGTCACTGAAATATATGGGTTTAAACTTTCTGTCTGGCATATCTTGAATTTTGTTCAAACTTTTAGTGTTCATCTTGTAGTGGGTCTGTTAAGAGTTGGTGAAAGTAATTCTCATGAAACATCGTATGTGTAGACAATAATGCTGTCCTTGCCACTGCATGCCCACAGAGGTGGAACAGTTTATCTTTTACTTGTATATATTCATTTTTCTTTGTTTCTTTGTAACATGTTGAGAGTCATTTTGTCACAGCATTTCATCTTTTTATACAACAATCAGCTGCACACTACCAGGAAATAAATGAATTAGAAGCTTCAGTTTGGATGGGGACAGATTCAGTTTCCTGCTCTTCCACTGGCTGTTTTGTGAACCACAGAAGCAGGAAAGTGCCCTTCCACCTTGGCTATGTTAATTACAGGGATTGTTTGTTTCCTGCACAAAACTTCCATATGTTATTCTGATATGTTAAATTGCATGGTTTACAGACTATAACAGTCCTGTCATTCATATCATTAAGGGAAGCTCTCTGTCCAGATAAAGGCAAGCTACAGTAAAAAAAAAAAAAAAAAAGAACAGGCCATAATTGAGTTGTTTACATCCACCCATTTCACAGTCTATGTAATACCTGTCCATCTTTTAATTTCATTACCACAGCATAACTACTGCAGTTGTTAAGCATTATAACTGCACCTTTCAGTTCTTAAGATTCTTGTTTTCTGAGATCAGTGTCTGAGAGTAGCACCTGTACACATCTTACTCGTACATTCCTATACGTAATAAACTTTAATGCTGACTGGTAAAATCAACCTTGGTTGATTCGTTGGAAATGGTTTAATGCTGGAAACTTTGTTTAAGTTGAGATACTGCTCTTGTGTGGTCATCCATGATCTCTGGTGCATGTGTTGTGGGATACCACCAGTATACACTCTCGGCAGTTTAAATATTTTAGTAACAGTAACAAAGCCAAAGTTTGTAGAAATTTTTAAAGGTAGTGTGTCTAATACTGACTTTATACCTGAATCAGGTCTCTAGAATCATCATTTGAAGGCCTCTCAAATCAGAAGATACGGGTCAGTCAGAATTTTCCAAAAGCAATTCTCATGTGGTATTTCCACCTGTTACCACCAGTCCTGCAAAGCATTTCATGTTTTAAGACAACCAGCGACTGACTGATACCTGGAATATTGTATGACTATGTGCAGATAATCATCTGGAAACCAATTTGACTGCAAAATGTCCAATTGCATCCGAATTACAAAATTGAGGCCTGAATACTATAATAGTGGTGAACAGTGTTGGGCCATAGCAGTGATACTGCCATGTTTACCACAATGACAGATACAACACTGTCCATCCTACAGTCCCTCTTGGACAAGAGTATCAGATATAAACGTAACTTTATTCGTCCCATTGTGATAACAAAAAATGATTTAGTAAAAGACTGTCAGTCATATTAAAATGTTACTACATATGTATGTGTTTCGACTGGAAGAGGCTATTATTATGTAATGCAGAATACCAAAAATATGTAGAAGGGTTAATGCAACTTTAACTGCTTTGAATCAAAATGAGGTGTTACTTTATAATTAAGGTATAATACATTTTTGGCTGTGATTGGTCAGTGTGAGCCACGGTTTTCAGAAGAACTTGGAAGACATGGGCCATGGTGTGTAAGGGCAAAGGTGGGTATGAAGCTAGGGTATGCCACCTGTAGAACCTTAGTGAAGTATGCATAAAATACAGTGCTGTTTTGAAAGGAAGTTGTGTAAACTGTGTTCTACTATCAAAATTCCTTTGACCAGTCTGTCTTTAGTTGTGAATAAACTGAATGCAATTACATATACCATAGGTGTGCACATGAGAAAGTGGGCTGATCTGCTAGATGGAATTTCAGTGATAATCTGCAAACAATGGCTGCTGTCGCCTTAGTGAAGATATATTAGCCTCCTCTGGTGTATTTTGTCCCATGCATCTTCCCACATCTGACTGCCTTACTACCATTGATTGAAGAATGTCGTAGGTATCTTAAAATGGAGGTTGAGATTGGAAATTTTAAGAGGTATAAACTGCATGTGTACGTATGGGGTCCGTGCCAGAGGTCGGGTGGGTAGTCCCCAGCCTTGCCATGGAAGAGGCATGTTTCAGAGTACTTCTTTCTTGGATGCAGTATCTTTTCGCCAATGCTTCGTATTCAGTCATCAAACCAACGCTATGTACTCCTCAGCAACTGCCAGCGTTGTTAAATAATGGACTTATCAAAAGTTGGACAGACGGATATTCAGTCCGATAAATATTTATTGAGTGGTACTAGTGTCGTTCACACCGTGTTGTGGACATGGAGTTCGGTACTTATCCACCATACTATACGACGTCACATCTCGTACACATTCGTAACCTTCATATCTACCTCTTATCACAATTTTTTCCACGGTTTTTTTAATGGAAAGAGTACTCGTACAAGAACCCTTCGCTGGGAGTAATTGTTTCTTGATTGGTAAGCTGTGTAAAATAATAATCTGTGGTGGCAAGCAAAGATGACTGCCAATGTGATATTGGAGGATTGTGTTTGTTTACATACGTAGGCGGCGTAACGTGTAGTTGGCTGACGCGGTTCCTGCCGGTTGAGTGTTTTTGTAATGTATTGTCCCTTCATTGTTTACGGTTAATTTGAAATAATCGGAGAGGAATCCAGTCACACAAATTTTAAGGCATATAAGCGGTGAGTTTTATTAATTTTAACGGTATCTAAATTGGCTGCCAAGTATTATTCCAGATTTTAAGCAGACTTAAAGAAATGTAAAAGTACAGAACTAACACTGAGCGATAAGTAGAGTTTCACATCTTAGGAAATATGTTGCGAGGCCGTGAGATCGGTCACTGGGATCGAATCGTCTTAGCTGTGCAGGTTTGTATCAGTAGCATTGATTCTTCAGGATCCATTTCAAAACTTTTTTTTAGTTACTATTCCCTCATTCTAACCCCACACAGCAAAGACTTTGCCAAGAAGCTAATAGTCTATGCAATCAAGAAAATTCCCCGCCCATTATGTAACATGAAGTCTCAAAATTGTGTGCACGAGATTCCACATTTGGTACCAATAATGAGAGACAAACCATGCTCTCCCACACCATTGTTTCTGGATTCTTTTTCATATACTCTAGTGTGTAAATTCTGCTTGTGTGGCTGTTTGCAAATGTTGTGTCTTATTACACATCCTGTTGCCATTTGAACTACTCTCTGGTTTATGCAACTTGGAAGTCATTTTGACTGCCCTTCCCATAAAGTGAATGGAGATGTATGATTGTATGTATGTATGCTTAGGTCTTTCAAGATGTTCCTGCCCTTCATGCTTTTTCCACCAAAATTTTATAGTCATTTCTCATCTCTTCTATTTCCTGCATGTCTCATCCTCAATTTAATATCCTTAATAGTGTACGGTGAAAATTATAAAGCTATTGCTGGGCATATTCCCCCATTCTTCACTTCATTTCTCACAGGAGTACAAATTTTCCCCAGTACCCTGTTTCCATATATCATCAAATATGTTTTCTCACAATAATGATAAAGATCATTTCTATACAGTAATATAAAACTGCTGGTAAATCTGTAGTTTTGTATATTTTATTTCTTACCTCTGTGTACTGGAAGTGGGAAGACAAAAGATTCAGATTTTGTTGGTAGTATTAAGTCCCCAAATTTTATCTGCTATTAGTATCTTAATGAACGGGGTTTTTATTTATTACTTTTGTTGCTAAAAATTTGACATTTTATAGCATTTGTTAGCTGTTGTTTTATTATGATTTTGTGCTACATTCTGTTGATGAGATATCAGCCTAATTATTTTTCTGTGCATTTATTTCTTGATCAGCCTTCTTACTGGTGTGTAATTGAGCTTCTGCTTTTTTGTTTGTAGTAGTTATATTTTCACCCAGTAAGGTAATGTCTACTACACAGAGTAGAAGCTTAGGTGTTCCATTGAATTTCATTCCCTCCTGGTTTTCTTGAATCTTCCTGATGGCATATTTTAAAGCAAAGCTGAAAGGCAGTCATGAAGAGGTATGTCCATAATCCAGACCATTCTGGATAGGAAAGGCATCAGACATATTTACCCAGAGGGACTTTACTGTTCATTTGTTTTAAACAGGGGAGTGGAGAAAACTACATAATGAGGATCTTAATGATCTCTACCCCTCGCCCAATATTGTTCAGGTGTTCAAATAGAAAAGAATGAGATGAGCAGGGCATGTAGCACGAATGGGGGGAGAAGAAAGGTGTATACAGGGTTTTGGTGGGAAACCTGAGGGAAAGAGACCACTTGGAAGACCCAGACATAGATGAGAGGATAATATTAAGATGGATCTTCAGGAGGTGGGATGTGGAGGCATGGACTGGATCAATGTGGCTCAGGATAGGGACAGGTGGTGGGCACTTGTGAATGCGGTGATAAACCTTCGGGTTCCATAAAATGCAGGGAATTTCTTGACTGGCTGAAAACTGGTTAGCTTCTCTAGAAGGACTCTGCTCCATGGAGTAAGAGGAAGTAAGTAAGTAAATTAGTTTTGTTACTCATTCTGCTTCCAGATATGGCATATTCCATATTTTGAAATCAGAAGTCTGGGAATCGTAGTCTAGACTTATATTCGGATCATGAGGTCAATTTATGTTCAGCTGTACCGTTTCTTTCAAGTGCCATGCATATCAGATGTATGAATAGTACTTGATCACTTGCCTGTCTGATCATGCACATATAGAACAGGCTGTTCATGTATAGGACATTGGTTCTCTTTTCACCTTTTCTTATTTTTTATGCATCTTGACATATTTTACAAGGTCTTCAATATATGATGCTGTGGATATGTTTTGAAAGTGGGCCAGCAATGACTAGTTTGGTACGCACATGAACAGTTTGTACTGTTCCAGTGAATCACATACAAGATATGACAGACCAAACCACTTGTATGCACATATAGAACAGGCTGTTCATGTATAGGACATTGGTTCTCTTTTCACCTTTTCTTATTTTTTATGCATCTTGACATATTTTACAAGGTCTTCAATATATGATGCTGTGGATATGTTTTGAAAGTGGGCCAGCAATGACTAGTTTGGTACGCACATGAACAGTTTGTACTGTTCCAGTGAATCACATACAAGATATGACAGACCAAACCACTTGTATGCACATATAGAACAGGCTGTTCATGTATAGGACATTGGTTCTCTTTTCACCTTTTCTTATTTTTTATGCATCTTGACATATTTTACAAGGTCTTCAATATATGATGCTGTGGATATGTTTTGAAAGTGGGCCAGCAATGACTAGTTTGGTACGCACATGAACAGTTTGTACTGTTCCAGTGAATCACATACAAGATATGACAGACCAAACCACTTGTATGTTCCTGGTAATGGATTGATGATGATAATGTGCTGTGTTGCAACTGAGCATTATGTGTTCTTCATCAAAAGATATGCTCAGAATTCATGATAAACAGAATATGCAGGCATGAATTTCACCAAACATTTATTGGAGTTGATGTTCCTAGCAATTCAGCAATACATCAGTTGGTTGAGGCACTGTGCTACAAGTCGGAAGGTCACGGGTTCCATTGCCGATAGTGTCATTGGAAATTTTCATTGACATAATCCTTCTGGCCGCACTGTGTGGCCCTGGGGTTGACTCAGCCCCTAACAGAAATGAGTACCAGGAATATTTCCTGGGGGTAAAGGCAGCCGGTGCGTAGGGCTGACAACCTTACCACCTTCATGTGCCGATCGTCTTGAATTCTGGGAGCCTCAACCTCCTGGAACCCTCAGGGCCTGTCCAGGCCTGTAATGGGATTGCTTTACCTTTATATATATATATATATATATATTACAAATCAGTGTTGGACAGTAGAAAATAGGAAACAGAGTGTATTGACAGAAGAATATTGAGATAAATTTTTGGCATTAATGAAAATAAGTCCAAGGAAATCTTTGTCACCATAGCTCTTCAGTCACATTTGTCACAGGAATCTGCACACATAGTAACAAGACTTGTGAAATTGCAACCATGTAAGGTAACTGTTGTTCCAGGACTGACTACTACTGATAGTGGCACTAGGATTTGTTTTCTGCAGTTGGCTGCTGGGATGTCTGCGCAATGGGATTGTTAACCCAGAGGCATCACTTTTTTGTGATGAATCATGGCTGCATTTAAGTGGGTATGTCAACACTCAAGAATAACTGTTATTGGAGTTCAGATAATTTATACCATTAGAACGAAGATTCTGTTTGTGATGTTACTGTTGGGGTCTGGTGTGCAGTTACTTTCCAGAGAATAATCAGCCTACTCTTTTTCATGAAACCATAAATTCTTAATGGGATTTAAGTTTCATACTTAGACCATATTGCCAAGATCAGACAGGTGATACGAGGATACATGGTCATGTCATGCAAGACATTGTTATAACTCATATGGCCTATCAGTCAATGCTAGTCTTAAGAGAAGTCTTTGGTGGCCAAATTTTCAATCACTGGCCTCAACATGCCCCACATTTGTATGAGATTTTTACATGTGGGTTGTACTGAAATAAAAAGCTTGTGTCAGTTTTCTGCATGCGCCAGAAAACTGAAAGAGAATGTTTGATAAGTTATATTACACATTTCCCAAGAAGAACTTTATGGGGTATTACAGAATGTGTTAATGAAATTTAAGACTTGCTTGGAAACAAAGGAACAACATTTTGAACCTCTTATATTGTTTAAGGTAAGAATAATTAACCCTTTAAAACCCGAATGAAATCCCATCTGCTACTTGCTGACATTATTAGGAGCTCACCATTTTCTCCACGTTAGCAGGATAAGGGTTAAATTATTAACCTTTAGGTGACTAATGTCATACATATATGGAGCACCCATTCTTGATGTTTCTAGACCACACACAACAACGCAGCACAGTCGGTAGGACTCCTCTGGACGAGTGATCAGCTCGTCGCAGAGACCTCTACCTGACAACACACGACACTCACAACAGACAAATATCCATGCCCCCGGTGGGATTCG